>OBZC01000807.1_pt1 | contig 29070 bp, 18 predicted proteins | sample 1538231 | NCBI WGS metagenome assembly OBZC01 (sample SAMEA2580225, study PRJEB22360) | human gut metagenome | biome: human gut; feature: human-associated habitat; material: faeces | place: Denmark | collected 2008/2010 | reverse complement strand
AGCATGTTTGCATTGGGGCTATGTCAATCGTTCAAATTTATTTTGGACAGTAGTGAATAAAAAATTTCATTAAGTGAAAATTAAGAATCACAATAAAGAAACTTATGACTAAAAAAATGAAATTCATGCCATATACCTAAAATTCAGTAGTATTATTTCCTCAATCTTGCTAATATCTCCATGAGCCTCATTGTTTCTTGAGGAATCGCATCCTCAATTGAATACTCTGATCCTCACCCGATAACCACATCTTCGGAAGAACAATATGAATAAACAGCAATTGATCGAAATTATTGCGGAAGAAAATGAAATAACTAAGGACATGGCTACCCGCACGCTGAATACAATGATTCGCTCTATTATGACATCTGTCAAAAACGGAGAGCCGGTCGTCTTAGTCGGTTTCGGAACCTTCCGCCAGGTAAAGAGGAAAGCTCGTGTGATCTGTAATCCCCATACGGGAGAGAAGCTTGAGCTGAAGCCCCGCAGCGTCCCAAAATTCGTTCCGGGTACTTTATTCAAACAGATCGTTGATGAACAAAACAGCTAATCACTGCTTTTGTGAACCGGATTAACGCTTATCTTTGATCCCGTAAATTAGATAAACGGTTTGCTCGGGTGAGAATGGTTTTGCTGCCGTTTTAGAAACCCTGAAGAAAGAATCCCTTCAATTTCAAGGTTTCATTTGAAGCACATACAAAAACTCCGAACTCTTTGGAGTTCGGGATTTTTTTGTATCAGATCTGACTAACCCAAACTCCCGCGAAATAGTTCGGTATTGACTTTTAGCCTTTCAGGTTTTGCGGGAATTTGTTGTTAATGCCAAGAAGCTCGAGAATGTCTCGGGCTCTTTTACTTATCGGCCTTCCTGCCCAGACAGCTTTGCTCGGCGGTCTAATCGCCATGATTCCTTTAAGCATTGCCATGGCCTTATCTAAAGAATCTCCCGGCAAATCCAAGTCGAGCTTTTGCTCGTTTTCTTTGACCGTGTAGAGCATCCTCATTCTTAAAGATTGAGCGATAACAAAGAGCAGGAGCTTACCGACATAGGTCCTTTCAGTGCAGCGCAGCCGATTGTTCCCGTTGAGAACTTTCATCTGTCTAAAAGCCGTTTCGACGATCTGCCTTTGCTTGTAAACCTCCAGGCATTCAAACGGGTCCTTGATGCAATTGGTTCTAATAGCGAAGCACCCGGCTCGAGTTAAGAATTCTTCTAAGCCTTTGATATTTTTGACCCAGACATCCTTACTATTTTCAACAATGTAATTTCTGACTCTGCTCCAGTCAGCCGGATGCACCTTTTCTCCGCTGTTTTTCTTCTCCAGTACTTCCTCGACTCTTTGATGAAGAGAGATGGCCTGTTGGGCAGCAAGTTCAGGGTATCTATACAAATGCAGCGAAGTGCTAAGGTGCAAAGGACCGGAGTCAGTGTTTTTTTCCCAGAGCTCTTCGCTTGTTCTGGCGGCAACTTTCAGTCGGCCGTTAAGGAATGCCGGATTGCCAAGGCTTGATTTATATCTTTCAAAGAGCTGCTTGACGCTTTCTTCCGTAAGGGGGACGCCGCAGGCGTAATTAATTTCAATATCAAGTAACCGCTGGATGTTGTAGATGCTCTGGTAACCTCGATCCGTAACGATAACCGTGTCCTGAAGGTTGTAGCCGTTGTGGTGCAGATCCATCATCAGATGAGGATAGACGGATTTATCTGTGATACTGCCTTCGCTTTCGTAGGCGTAGCAGACATCGCCGTTCAGATAGTCGACGCCTAAAGTGAAGTTAACTTGCCGCAGTTCCGGATTTTGTTTTGCGTATCCGTATGCAGCGTTGCTGATGGTTACCGAGTAGGTGCTGAGCGCCGTGGAGTCCAACGCGAGATAGCGGAATCTGGGGCCCGGTTTTTTGAGTTCTTCAGCCTGAGTCTTTACCTTATTAAAGTGTTCTACGCACCTTTGATTCCGAAGTTTTAGGTAGGACGTAATATCCTGATGGGTTATTTTTGAGAGCATCTCGCTGATGCGTTGGCCTGAGAAGGTTCGGGCTTTAGGCAGCCAGTGCTGAGAGGCCCATTGCTCAAAGCAATCCATAGAGCCGCCGTCGAGGTACTGGTAGACAGCAAGTCTTAACAAGTCTGATCCGACCTCGGCCCCGAAAATCTCTTTTAAATCATCGAGCATTCCGCTTTTCTGTGCAACCAGCCAGCACGCAGCGGAAGCACCGTAACTGACTATGTCATTAAGAGGGCTCGGAACTCTTTTGCCCAGCTCCTCCTGAACTTCTTCCGGTGTTCGTTCAACAAGCTGCTTGTCTTCGTAATAAAGGATCTTGCCTTCGTACTGAGGGTTCTCTGAAAGATATTTCTTACCGAGCCGCACTCTTCCGGTTGTTGTATCCAAGACTCCGACGTACTTTCTTTGTGCGATGCGTGAGCGCTTCTTCTCCGGATCCCATTCATTTCTGTAAGCCTCGACGTAAGTGTGTCCCTTCCTAACGTAAGTGTGGAGGCAGAAGTGCGGAGTATCGTAAATTCTAGGGCGACCCATTTAAATAGACCTACACTATCAAAATACCGATCTATTATAGCATAAAAATGCTGTCATTGAAATCTTTTGTTTAAATGAATCAGAGAATTAGTTGAAGAAAAATAGCCCGATCAAAAATAATCACGGGCTATTTCACGGGAGTTTGGGGACTAATTGCTGAGATTAGAGTCTGCCGCCCTGCTGCTGGCCTTGGGGAGCAGGAACACCCTGCTGATACATCATGCCGTAGCCGCCGTGATGGTAACCACGGTGTCCGGGACCAAAACCGCCTCTCGGGCCTCTGGCGTGTGTGCGGGATTCAACGGCGTCGAACACTTTAACCTGTTCGGGCGTTAAAACTTTCATGAGCTCCTGACGAGCGTCGATGGCTTTCTGCAGGGCTTCAACACGAGTTTTCTGGAAAGCCAAACGCTGATTCAAAATATCCTGTCGTGTCTGACCTTGAACGCTTTGGGGGCGTTTCATCTGATGATAGGCATCAACGGCACCGAAATAAGCTTCAAAAGCTGGTTTTTGAGCATCGGTAAGATTGAGGGCCCCGCGCAGGTAAACTTTTCTTTGTTCAAAGCCAGGGCGGAAGTCTTTTGCTCCCCGAGCGCCTTGCGGGCCGTAGGACCAGCAGGGATATCCCTGACGCATCATCCCGTTGGGACCATGCTGGCAGCCGGGATAGGCACCCTGCGGACCGACTTGACAGCCAGGACCGTAACCCATCATGGGGCCGGCTCCGCAACCCCATGCAAATGCAGCACCGGCGGCGAGAGTAAGGGAAGCAGCTAAGGCTGCAGAAGAAAAAATCTTTTTAGTATTCATCGTTGTCCTTCCTTTGAGATAAGCGCCAACTCAGCGCCCTAACTGCACTATATCAGGCTTGCTAAAAGCAGTTCTCCGAAAAGTTAAAGTTTGTTTCGGCCTCTCAAAAAGGATTACAATTCCGAACTTTTCACGCTAAATAGTTACATTTTTCGGTCGTTTGTAAATTCTCTATACTTGGGTTCTTCCGGAATTTTTCTATTTTTTGTCGTGTTTGCCAATGGCCTCTGATTTTGACTTTGATCTTCCTCTCAATCAGTATTTTTTATCTGAAGTTGCGGAACATCTTGAATCTAAAGGAATAAATTGTCTTGATGATTTGATTGATGCCATGTATGGAGACCCGGAACGCTGGGCAACGCGTTTGGATCTAAACAAAGAAAGAAGCAACGGAATCCTTTCTTGGCTTTATTCAAAAAAACTCGGCGGAGCGCCGATTGATTTTCCACCGGTTCTAGAAACAAGAGCCCGAGACCTTTCCAAATCTTATTACGGACAAAAGGTTGAAGATGTCGGCGCTCCGCTTTGGTCCGAAATCAATAAAAAACAAAAAACCGGCCGCCGGCTGGGACAGCCGCTTAAAAACAGTGAAATTCGTCCGCTTGAGTTTCTAACGCCTCCTAAGGCTTTGGACGGATCTTCCGGAACGAACCGAGGGGACCGACAGGACTGCGCCTTAAACGTCAACACAGACATTGAAGCTATCCGCCTCTGGCTTAAAGCGAAAGGGACAAATGCCAACACTCAGGCAGCGTACCGAAGGGAAGCCGAAAGATTTTTACTGTGGTGTCTTTTGGAGAAAAGAGTCGCCCTTTCCTCCGCGCGTTTAGAAGAATGTTCAGAATACCTCAAATGGCTCGAAATGATCGGGAGAGAAACGCCCGAAAACTGGCAGAAATCCTGGATATATCCTCAGGAAACTTGGATCGGACCGAAGAATACGCCCCGAGAATCACCGGATTGGAAACCTTTTAACTCTTCGCTTGCCTACACGAGCAGGAAGGCCGCCTCAACAATCGTTCGGCAGCTCTTTTCGTTCCTTCATAAGACCGGTTATCTGAAATTCAATCCTTTTGACCAGATTCCTGCGAAGGTTCGTTTTTTACCGGGCGAAGGCAAACCGAAAGAATTTGCCGACCGTTCCTTATCGCCGGCCCAGTGGGAAGAGATTAAGACCCATCTTGCTCAGCTGCCGCTTGACCTTGTCCGTATGCGCCTCGAGGTGCTTTTTGTCCTAGGAAAAGAACTCGGCATGCGCGCGAGCGAAATGATCAACGCGCGCTGCGGCTGGATTGAATACTCGCGTTTCGGAGATGAAGAAACCGTTGTCATTGATATCGTCGGGAAAGGTGACAAACAAAGACGCCTGCCGCTGTCTTCCGAGCAGGTCGACAAGATTTCTCGTTATCTCGCCGCCAGAAAACGCCCTCCGCTTTTTGAACCTACTGGAAAAGATGTGCCTCTGATTGCGAGCTTCCGCATCGGCAATAAAGGCGCAGATAAAGAAGGTTTATCGCGATCCGGGCTCTATATCGTCCTGCACACCTTCCTAGAGGAAGTAGCCAACGACGTCCGAAAGAAAAATCCGCGCGACGCCGCTAAGCTCCTCGGAAGTTCTCTGCACTGGCTGCGCCATACCTTTGCGGTCGCCAGCCTGGAGGTGATGCCGGTGAACGTCGTTCAAACAGCCATGGGACATGCATCTGTGAACACAACTACCAGGTACATCTCTCCCGACCAGACAGAAGTCCTGGAAGGTTTTAAGAAGCTTAAATCCTAATTTTTTCCAGCGTCAGCAAGCGTCTTAGCCCACGTGATGAACAGATCCTGAAGAACGAGACGTTTGCTCAAAGGATGATCCTTGCTGCGGTTAGCCTGCATCAGCGTCTGGTTAAAACGAACCAGCTTCTGAAAATCCGTGCCCTTCACCTGACGTTTGTAAGCTTCAATGTGTTCCGGAAAATACCTCGGCTCGGCGCCCGAGAGTACCGCCATCAGATCCCAATACCATCGCTGCATGATAGAAACGACAGGTCCCACCGGTATATCCTTTTGAAAGGCTGACAGCACTTGAACACTGGACAACGCAGGACCTAAGGCAAGCATTTCCAGATACTTGGCTTCGTCTTTTTTATCCAGTGTGAGGTTGGGGTCAGCCTCATGAATCAGAAGCGGTCTGCCGCTTAAACGCGTGAGCTCTCCTTCAGGATTTCGGACCTTCTGAGACTTGAGGTAAGCAATGCCCTGCTCCCGCGTCGGAGGTGTGCAGCGAACCAACTGGCAGCGGGAACGGATCGTCGGAAGAATTGAGTTAATGTCGTCGGCAACCAGAATAAGTACCGCGCCTTCAGGCGGCTCTTCCAGTGTCTTAAGCAGTGCCGAACTTTGGTCGCCCGACATAGAGTCGGCCGGATAAATAACGACGGCTCTGTGACCCGCACGATGGGCGGTCACGGAGAGATATTCACCGATACCTCGAACCTGCTCAATCAGAATTTGTTTGGACAGGCTTTTTCCTTTCGGAATTTCTCCGAACTTACCGTTCCAAGGTTCGGGGTGAAGCGCTGCCTCAGTTTCGCTTAAGACGTAGCGAAGGTCGGGATGGTTTCCGCTGAAAATAAGTTTGCACTCTTCGCAAATGCCGCAAGGCGCGCCGTCTACAGGGTGCTGACACACTACAGCTGCGGCAAAGCGCGAAGCCAGTTCAAACACGCCGCATCCTCGCGGACCGTAAATCAAAATGCCTCCGGGAAGTTTATTGAGCATCTTGGCCAAGACTTCCGCCGGCCGCTCAAGCCACGGATACGGGGCTAAACCCATGTCTCAACCTCCTTGAGCACTCGTGCGGAGACTTCTTCCGGCGTTCCCTGAGCATCAATGACGACGCATCGCTCGGGTTCTCTCTTTGCGATTTCCAGATAGCCTTGACGCACTCTTCGATGAAAGTCAGCATCTTCCTGTTCAAATCGATCCAGTTTGCGGAACAAACGGGCCGCTGCAACTTCGGTGGGCAAGTCAAAGATGACGGTTTTATCCGGTTTGATATCCGGATGCACGAAGTTGGCGAGTATCTCAATTTCTTCCAGACTTCGACCGCGGCCGTAGCCTTGATAGGCAACGGAAGCATCCGTGAAGCGGTCGCAGAGAACCCATTTACCAGCTTCTAACGCCGGACGAATGATTTTTGCGAGATTTTCCTGACGCGCAGCAAACATTAGCAGGAGTTCACACTTTGCAGTCATCGGCTCATTTAACAGAAGCTCGCGGATCTTCTCTGCGCTTTCCGTACCGCCCGGCTCTCGGGTTCTCACAAAATCGATGCCCTTCTCTTTGAGCGCATTGGCGATCACTTCGAACTGAGTGCTTTTGCCGGCGCCGTCAACGCCTTCAACCGTAATAAATTTCCCGCGTTCTGTCATTGTTTAAAGTCCCTGGCTTCTGAGATATTTCTGCACGGCCGCATTATGCTCTTTGAGTGTCTTAGAGAATTTAGTCTGGCCGCTCTTGCCCATGGCCACAAAGTATAAATAACCCGTATCAGCCGGGTGTGCGGCTGCTTCAATCGCGGCTAAGCCGGGGTTGCAGATCGGCGTCGGGGGAAGACCCGGACGCGTGTACGTGTTATACGGATGGTCGGTTCTCAAGTGTTTCTTGGTGATTTTGCCGTCAAAGTTTTCGATTCCGTAAGTTACCGTCGGGTCAGTCTGAAGCAGCATGCCGCGTTTCAAGCGGTTGTTAAAGACACTGGAAACTAAGGCGCGATCGGAGTTCTGACCGGTTTCTTTTTCAATAATGCTGGCGAGGATCAATAGTTCATAGGGAGATTTAACGGCAACATTTTGGGAACGTGTTTCCCAAGCCTTTTTAATACGTTCCTGCTGCTCGCGGTAAGCGCGTCTTAACACCAGCGTATCGGGAGAACCTTTAGCAAATACAAATGTATCTGTAGCGAACTGACCCTCCGGGTGTGTGCCTTCCGGCGCGTGGACGACGGACATGACTGTTTTGAGGTCAAGATCGGGGTCTGCGTGATCTAAATCTTCGGAATTTTTAATGCGCGCCAAAAACTTTGCGGTCTCTGTACCCTCAACCAGCGTGAACTTGCTCATGATCACGTCGCCTGAGGAGAACTTATCGACGATCTCTCGGATCGTGGATGGGTTCGGGATTCGGTAGTAACCCACATGAACCGATTTATCCTGATCATAAAAAGAGAATGCTCGGGTAAGGATTGACGGATCAACATCCGCCCCGGCTTGCTTGAGCGAGTTGGCAATTGAGCGGATCGTACTGCCCTTGTCTACTTTAATCACGACCTCCGGAGGGTTTCCTTCAAAAGGCACCGGCCGCACGTTTACGTAATAGTAAGCACCGCCGAGAAGGCCGAAAGCCAGCAAGGCCACAAGGCCGCAGGCGGCTAGCAGTTTGACCACAAATCTCATACTGACACGCTATCGAATTAACACAACTCAAACAGCATGATAGCGACAATTTGAGGTTTGTCTGCTCACTTTGTCGAGGCTATCGGTCGGAATTGTTTTCGATCTGTTAATTTATCAACATGTTTTGATTAAGGAGTAATGCACAAATGAGCATGCTTGAACTAAATTCCTGGACATTCAGCGAAGAACAAGATTTTGTATTTGTCGCTGTTCGCGGCGAAGACGCTGAAAACTTTCTCCAAGGAATGCTGACCCAGAATGTAAAGGCAATGGGACCGACAGACGCTCGCTGGACGGCTGCTTGCAACCACCAAGGACGTACCGCCGCTACCTCTTTAATCGTCAGAATTCCGAACGGCTTCGGAATGCTTATGCCGAAATCCATTGCTCAGGACGAAGTTGATCGTCTGAGCAAGTTCATTTTGAGAAGCAAAGTCGAAATCGAAATTCTTCCCGAACCGATCACCTATTTCTGCTCCGACGATGCCAAGGCTATCGACCGTCCGTGCCCGGCCCTTCCGCGCGAACCGATGCAGGCCTTGGTCGGTGATTCCGTTATCGTTGTTCGTCTTCCCTCCAATGACGCACAGGGAATGCACGGCAAATTCGTGGCTATCGGCAAGATCCCTGATGACATGTACGCTCCGATCAAAGCCCACAACCGCCTGGCTCGCTCGCTGATGGAAGAAGGTATTGCTTTAATCGAGAAACCCGAATCTCTCGAATGGCTGCCGCAGGCACTGAATATGGACTTGATCGGCGGTATTGCCTTTAACAAAGGCTGCTACACCGGTCAGGAAATCGTCTCCAAGACTGAAAACCTCGGCAAGGTAAAACGCCGTATGTTCTTAGGCGTAGCCAGAGGAGTTAAAGGTCTTGACGAAGGCACGGAAGTCTTCATGGAAAACGAACCGATGGGACGTGTGGTTCAGTGCGACGGCGAACATTTCCTGTTCGTGCTGACTTATGAATACATGGCTTCCGAACTGTATGTTAAGGATGTACCGGTAGAAATCCTGCCGCTTCCTTATGAAGTCACGGTTCCTGCCAGCGTGATCTAATTTAAACGCTTTTCTCTAAAAGACCGGAGCCTGCGAGCTCCGGTTTTTGTTGTCCTTTTCCTTTGGCAAAATTTCTCCGCCGCTTGTCGCACAACGCTTTCTCCTCCTTGATTAGAATGAAGGATTCTTGAATGCGTTTTACGGAGCGGAGATGCCGATCTCAAAATCGACGGAAAAAATATGGAAGCGATTAAATCGCGACCTGACCGGCAAACCCTCCTACCGGGCCAATAAAACCGGCTCTTCTCGGCGATTTATTCCCAAAGAACGCTGCGCCAATCCCGACACCGTCAGGTTTATCACAGAACTTCTGTCCTCTGAAGGTAAAGCCTCTCTTCAAAACACCATCTACACGCTGAGCTGTATGCTTTTGGATCGCTCCGACTGTGATGGAAAACTCGTCGAAAGCTTCAAAACCGAATACGGCCGCACGCATACTTTCGAACAGCAATTAGCGCAGCTAGAGCTTCCCGAAGACTTTGATCTTCTCGGTACGGCCTATCAGTCTTTTCTTACCGAAGGCGTCAAGAACTCCACAGGATCCTACTACACGGTACGATCTGTAGCTCAAGAGCTGCTGGATTCTTTAGGTGCAAAACAAGGGGCAACTTTCCTTGATCCCTGCTGCGGCAGCGGCACCTTTTTGATGCTCGCTCAAGCTATGGGATTAAAAGTCAGCGGCGTAGACAGCGATCCGATTGCCGCTATGATTGCTAAAGCAAATCTGATCCGGTCGGGTGCAAAAGAATACCCGGATGTCCGCGTCACGGACTTCGTCAGCCAGTGGAAAAGCGAAAGAAGGCGTTTTGACTTTGCGGCCACGAATCCGCCGTGGAGCTCAAAAACTAAAAACGTTTACGCCGATGTCTCGAGCTTTTTCTTCATGAAAACGCTTTCGCTCCTTAAATCCGGCGGTAAACTTGCCTTCCTGATGCCGATTTCGATGCTGAACATTGCTTCGCACCGGCTTTTCAGAGAGCAATTGTTTAGCGACTGCCGTCTTCTTGAGATCCGTAAGTTCGACACGAAATTCAGCGGTGTTCAAACCGACTTTGTATCTATCCTCGCAGAGAAAGCAAAACCCGCGGAAACGTTCAGGATGATTGGGACCGGGGAAGTCCGAGAAATTCCGCTTTCGCTTTTCCAACTCACGGAGCAAAAGACGATTTTCAGCGTGACGGAACCGGAAGTAGAAATTATTTATAAGATCCTTTCCAAAGGAGAGCTTTCTTTAGCCGACAGCAAATGGGCGCTGGGCATTGTGACGGGGAACAATAAAAAGCATTTAAAAGAGCTGCCGGGACAAGGTCTTGAACCGATCTACACAGGTAAAGAGATTCGCCCGTTTTACATCGACAAGCCCCGGTATTTTGTTCACTTCGATCGCGCTGCGTTCCAGCAGACGGCGCCGGACGAAATTTATAGAACAGCTCCAAAGATCATCTACCGCTTTATCTCCAATCATCTCGTCTTTGCGGCAGAAAGAAGCGGAGCGCTGGTGCTCAACAGTGCAAACATCCTTATTCCGAACGTTCCGGAGCTTTCTTTTGAAGCCCTGCTCGCTCTTTTAAACAGCAAGGTCTACTCTTTTGTCTACCAAGTCTTGTTTGGTCAAATCAAAGTGCTTCGCAGCAACCTTTTGCAGCTGAAGTTCCCGCGAATCTCTTCAGAGCAGGATGACGAACTTAAAGCGCTGGTATATGCGGCGGAGGCAAAGCTCACCGATGATATCGAAGAAGAAATTAACCGTGCCGTTTTCAACATATACGGTTTGGATGACGATGAGATCTCCGTTATCCGCAAAAGATTAGAGGCCTAGAGCCTGCTAAGTCCGTAAAAAGCGCCGGTTCGATTACCATAAGAAATCGAGATTCCGGCGCCGAGGTTTGCATGGCTTCAGTTAGGCAGAAAGTTGCAGCAGTTCCAAAATTTCTTCCTTCGAAAGCTTCTTAGCGACATCGCTGCCTTCAAGCAATGCGTCGGCAAGATTCTTCTTCGTCTTGTGCAGTTCGAGAATTTTCTGCTCCACTGTCGTTTCCGAAATCAGCTTGTAGATCGTCACAGGACGCTTCTGTCCGATTCGGTAAACGCGGTCGGAAGCTTGATCCTCAACTGCAGGATTCCACCATGGATCAAGATGGATCACATAGTCGGCTGCCGTCAAATTAAGGCCGGTACCCCCAGCCTTCAGACTGATCAGGAACAACGGCATGTCGCCGTTTTGGAAGGTTCCCACAAGTTTCTTGCGCTGGGCCGCTGGAACTGAACCGTCCAAGTAGAGGTATTCGATGCCGGCTTTGTCCAACGCCTGACGAACCAATGCAAGGAAGGAAGTAAATTGGCTGAACACCAGAGCACGATGCTTGTTTTCTTTCAGCTCGCGAACCAGCTCCAGGAACACTCGGATCTTGGAGGACGGAATTGTCAGATGTTTGTCGACAAGTTCCGGGCTGCAGGCAGCCTGACGGAGCTTCGTCAGCGCCATTAAAGCTTCAATCGGATTGATCTTTTCAGACTGGAGACCGGAAAGCGTTCTTGTACGAATATTTTCATAGATCGCCAGTTCTTCTTCGGAAAGTTCGACCGGAACGATCAGTTCGGTTTTCTCCGGCAGCTCATCGAGCACTTCCGCCTTCGTGCGACGAAGGATAAACGGGCTGATCAGCTGTTTGAGCAAATGCTGTTTTTCTTTGTCCTTCTTCTTTTCGATCGGAAGAATGAAGCGGTCGCCGAACTGCTGATAGGAACCTAAGTAGCCGGGGTTAGCGAATTCAAACAGATTCCAAATTTCCGAGAGATCGTTTTGAATCGGCGTACCGGACAAGAGGATTCGGCCTTGAGCGTTGATCTTCATCACCGAATGAGAAGTCTGTGTGGCTTTATTCTTGATTGCATGTGCTTCGTCTAAAACCGCCAGATTCCATTCAACCTTACTTAGCGCTTCGATCTCGGTATTGAGTACACCGTACGTGCACAAAATGACATCGTAGTCTTTGAGGTTTTTGAGAATCTCTTCTCGGTTGCCGCTGTTAAAGTCAGCAAATCTCAGACCCGGCGCAAACCGCACCATCTCCGACTTCCAGTTGTAGAGCACAGCGGTCGGGACCACGAGTAAGGACGGCCCGAGAATTTTCCTTCCAAGCAGAACAGCAATCGCCTGCACCGTCTTGCCTAAACCCATATCGTCTGCCAATATACCGCCGGCGCCCCAAGTGCAAAGCCGCATGAGCCACTCAAAGCCTTCTCTTTGGTATTGACGAAGCTGTGCCTCAAGACCTGAAGGGATAAAGAACTCAATCTCCTGAGCTTTCAGAATTCGTTCCTGCAGGTTCTCGTAGCTCTTGTCGCCCGTGACTTCGGAACCGTTTTCTTTAAGTGCTTCCAGCGCGGTACCGCTGAATTTGGAAATCAACAGTTCATCCTTCTTCTTAGAAGAAACATCCTCAAGAATCTCTAACTGTCTCAGCAGTTTGTTCGTGATGAGAACGTATTCCGATCCTTCCAAATGGATAAAGTTGCCGACGCGGTCTTTGAGCTTATCTAGGATTTGATTGATCTTGAGCTGAGTTTTGCCGTCAATGGAAACCGTGCCGTCCAAAGAGAACCAGCGGTCAACACTGTTCACCTTGAGCCTCAGATCCGGGAAGCTGATCGGAGCGCGCCTAACCGTCAGCTTGGCGCCTTCCGGCCACTCGATGTCCGCGATCTTTGAGGCTTCCCGCAGTGTCTCCATGAATTCCAGACACCTCATCGTGTCCAGCGTCCAAAGACGATCTCCGCCCTGCCACGCTGAAAACTCTTCTAACTTCTCGCTCATCTGCTCCCAGTTAGCCTTTTCTGCCTTGAGGTCACGCAAAATTCTCATCGGTTTGCGTTTAACCAATGCGGCCAAGGTGTCAAGTCCTTCGCCCGGGGCTACGGTCAATTCACAGCCTTCCGCCGGACGCACAAAAGCTCTGACGTTAAATTCGGTCGCTGAGGAATCGGGAATAATCTGGAAGGTAATTTTGCTTGAAGCTTTGAGCGCTTCAAGACCGGAAGAAGATTTCAGCAGTTCTGAGGAAACAGGAATTTCGCCGCTGATGTTCTCCAGAATCTCTGCAAGCTTGCTCTTAGCTTCACCCGGGAGTTTTCGAATGTTGTTCAGCAGTTCCAGAACTTTGTATTCTTTGTCGGTTATCTTATAGATAGTCAGGATACTTCCGTCTAATTTAAAAGCGTAGTGCGGATCCGTTCTTAAATTTTTTGCAAAGTCAATATTCGTCGTTGTTTCATAACTTCCGCTGCCGTCCTTTTTGACTTCGATACGAAGGCGATCTCGATGAATTTCTAAAGGAAATTCCGGTTCAAGTATCAGAAAAGTCCTGCCTGTATCGGCAAGTTCATAAAGAACCTCGAGGCCTCTGAGTCGAGCGACTCGAGAGTTGACCCGGACAACCTTGGCGGCAGCGATTTGGTCAGCTTCATCCATTTCCGGAAGCATCTCAGCGAAAGAAGACATGGAGACCGCCGTCCCTTTCGACCAGGTAATACCGTCTTTGGACTTCTGTCTGTATGGCTGAATATCGAACGTATCGATATCAACCAAATAAACAATGCGAGCACGAGTATTTTTGGACGTCGGTTTTTTGAGTATCTTGCTGTAATTTAAAAGCTTATCCAATCCGAACTGCCATTCCGAAAGTGTGGCGTAATGGGACAGCAGCGGAGGACATTTGAGTTCTGCCGTCAATTTCGCGACTTCAGGATCGTTTGGGTTGAGCGCATCAAGAGCCTGCTGAAGAATGTACTTCAAAGGAGGATTGTTCTCCTTTTTGCGTTTTGCCAAATGAGACTCAAGAATAGATCTGTAGTTCCCATAAGAGAATATCTTGCATAGCACAGCCAACACAAAAATTGCAAGGCTCGAATCATTCTCTTTTAATCTGGAAGCCATTGCTTCGTGATCGAAGGGTGTTATCTTTTCTGGATTATCGACAAAGGTAAACACAAGCGCAACCATGTCTGAGGCAATATCTTTTGAAAACTCCTCAGTTTTCTTTAAAAGGGAGGATATTTTTCTAGCTGTAGACGCCGAACCTCTGTCCAAAAATAAAACTGCTGTCAGAAAGACATTTCGAATAGGTCGGAAGAAAAGAGGATTCTTATAGTAGACAAAATGGCCTCGGTGATACTTAACATCTTCCTTTAAAGCAGAAAGTACGCCTTTTTGGCCTTCTTTAAAGTTTCCATGAGAAGCCTGAAAAATCCCCTTTAGTAAATCCTTCGTCCAATAGTCATCAGACAATTGATCAAAAGTAAAACCACTAAAACCTGTCCTATATAGATCGTATTCACTTGCAAACCACGTAATCACGTCCTCTCGAATCGTGTCCCCGAGAGAGAGAAAGAGTTCTTCGGACCCTTCTAAACTACAGTCCTCAGACCTGTCGGCGGCCGCATCCATGAAAAGATTCCAAGCCAATACTTTGTTTTCTTCGGACAGCACTTTGAACAGCGGACGCCACTCTTTCCTGCAGGCCATGACAAGGATCAAGCCTTTCACGGCATCTGTGAACCAGGAACTCGGATGGAAGGCGTTCTCTTTACAGCTGTCTAAAACTCCGTTCAAATCTGCCTTACCGCTAAGCTTGAATGAAGAAAGCTGTAAAAGAAAATCTATATAAAAGTTTTGAACCTGGTCTCCTCTTTTGAACGCACTTCCAAGCGTCCTCTTAGCTTCTTTGATGAAAGAAGGCGTATAGACCTGAGCGTAGTCAAGAATCACTTCAGGCTTGATTGCGTATTTACCTTTGTAGTAACTAGGAAAAGCAATTGCAACATTTTTATCCTGCAAAAGCTTAAGAAACCCATGAACGGACTGTCTGTTAAGCGACTTCTCAATCACTTCTTCAGCTGCGTATTCATGAAAATATCCCGGAATAATGGAAAAAAACAGAGCGTACCTACCGAGTCGAGGATACTTGCTGAGCGGATCTTGGACGATCATTTTTAATTTCAGATAGGAAAGGTTTTCTAACTATACGGCAGTTGCGGCGCCCCTTGACACTTCAGACGCAAAAAATCTCCTCGAACCATTAAGCACGAGGAGTTCTAAAAAGTCTTACCGTCTTACGACTTCTTGACGAAAGTCACCGATTGAGGACCGAGCCATTCGTAGTGACGTTTGATACCGTCCGCGCAGGCAGTGCAGCCTCCGCATTTGGTTCCGTCCATATCGACTTTGGCCATCAGCCCTTTGTCAATCCAGCGGCGCGCCATCGGTTCGATGACCGAGGGCTCGACCCGGAAATGCATCGCGATTTCCAGTTCCGAGACAATGCGCCGAGCTTGAACGTATTCTTTTAATTCGGTTAATGTCACTGAGCCGCATCCTTGCCTTTAACACGAAGGCCAATAATGATTGCAAGAATAACCGCCAGGCACACGCCGATGCATACCGAGGAATACACCGGATGCTGATTGAAACGGCCGATCTGATAAACAATCGTTGCTGCTCCATAGCCCATAGCAATGGTCCAGAGAGCTGCAAATGCCGTCCAGCGGGCGCCGACCTCACGATACATAGCACCGATCGAAGCGCAGCACGGGATGTACAGGAGAACCATCAGCAGATAAGAGAAGGCGCCTAAGTCACCGTCAAAGAGGTGTTTCATCGCACGGAACGTACCGGTGCCCACTTCTTGCTCTGCGGCTTGTTCATCGACGTCGGTCAGGTCTTTTTCAACATTGACGCCGAGCGGATCGACAAAGAAGTCTCCGAGTTCGGAAAGGTTTTCACCGATCGATTTCACGGCGCGAATGACTTCGCTGGAGAGGCTGAACGGCTCTTCCTCTTCTTCAGGCTTGGCTTCACCGTTCTTTTCCTGGTCGGCCGCACTCATGCGGTCGCCCATGCCGGAATAAAGGCTGTCCAATGTACCGACAACGGCTTCTTTCGCCAGGATACCGGTGAAGACGCCCACGGCGGCAGGCCAGTTTTCATTGCTGATGCCCATCGGCTGAAAAGCCGGGACAATGGTTTTACCGATCTGAGAAAGAACGGACTTATCGGTGTCTTCGTTGCCGAAGCTGCCGTCCGTGCCCAAAGAGTTCAAGAAGGCCAATACTGCAACGATGATGACGATCAACTGACCGGCTTTCACGATAAAGCTCTTTAAGCGGTCCCAAGTGCGAAGGCCCAGATTCTTAAGGGTCGGCATGTGGTACGGAGGAATTTCCATCACGAAAGCACCCGCCTCGTCTCTCAGCGCGGTTCTCTTCAGGATAAAACCGGTAAGAATCGCAACCAAAATACCGATCAGGTATAGAGAGAAGACCAGGTTCTGTCCTCCGAGCGGCCAGAAAGTCGTCGCAAACAGCACGTAAACCGGAAGACGCGCGCCGCAGCTCATAAACGGAGCCATCATCACGGTCGTAATACGGTCGGATTTTTTCTCCATCGTGCGGGCTGCCATAATCGCCGGAACGCCGCAGCCGAAACCTACGATCAGCGGAACGAAGGACTTACCGGGGAGTCCGAGGAAACGCATCATGCGGTCCATCACGAAAGCCGCACGAGCCATGTAGCCAGAGTCTTCCAGGAAGGAAAGCGACAGGAACAGGCAGGCAATCACGGGAATAAAGGTCGAGACCGTCTGAATACCGCCTCCGATGCCGTCAGCGAGAATCGTCTTGAGCCAGTCGGGACTGCCGATGCTTGTCAGAAGATTACCGAAGCCCTGAACGAAGATGGCTCCGAAAAGAATATCGAAAAAGTCGATAAAGGCTGACCCGATGTTGATCGAGAAGATGAACATCAGATACATGATGAAAAGGAAGATCGGAATACCGAGCCAGCGGTTCAGAACGATCTTGTCAATCTTATCGGTCGTGCTCTGGTCGATCTCGCCTTTGCAGATCATGGATGCGGCCGTTGCCTGAGATACAAAGCTGTAGCGAACATCAGCCATCGCGATATCAAGGTCGCCGTTGTACTTCTGATTAATTTCCGCAATGATCTTATCGACTTCAGTCAGGTCCACTCCCTTCAGGTAGTCGCCCATACCGGCATCGCCTTCCAGCAGCTGCTCGGCCGTCCATTCGGCACGCTCTACTTTCTGAGCAGACAGAAGCTTGGCAATTTCAGCTCTTGCCGCCTCTACGTCATCGGCAAAGACGATCGGGTTCTTCGGGATACGAAGGTCATCGAGCTGGGCGTCCATCGCGGCGCACAGTTCCTTTAAGCCCTGCTCTTTCGCAGCGACAATGCCTATCACAGGGCAGCCCAAGGCTTCGCTGAGTTTGTGCGGATCGATTTCGATCTGGTGTGCAGCAGCCATATCCAGCATATTGAGCACCACGATCATCGGAACCTGCATTTCGAGAAGCTGCGTGGTCAGATAAAGGTTGCGCTCGAGGTTGCTGGCGTCAACGATGTTAACGATCAGTTCGGCTTCATCCTGCAGGATGTAATCACGGGCAACGCGTTCGTCCTCACTGGAAGCAGAACTCGGCTGAAGGGAGTAAATGCCGGGCAGGTCAACAATTGTGATCTCTCTGTCTTTATAAGTGAACTCGCCGACAATGCGTTCAACGGTCACGCCAGGCCAGTTGCCGACAGTTTGATGAGAGCCGGTCAGACCGTTAAATAAAGTGGTTTTGCCGCAGTTAGGGTTGCCCACAACTGCAATGATATTTTTACGCATGGTTTGATTTATTTGATCGGTTCGACATCCAAAATTTCAATCTCGCCCTTACGGACGCTGATTGAAGAACCTCTTAATTTGATTTCGACCGGATCGCCGAGGGGAGCGACTCGCTCAACCACAAAAGGCGTTCCGGGAAGAGCGCCTAATGCCAAAAGTCTTTTGCGGTATTCGATTAAGCCGGGTCTGAAGGATTTGATTACGCCCTTCTCACCGGGCTTCATATCTCTAAGCAGCATTTATTTTTCTACCTCTTTGTTCCACAGAACTTTGAGTTCTTTCGCTACCGGACGGCCGATGGCGACGTGTACGTTGCTGATGGCTACGACGACAGGGCCGGAAATCGTTACGCTGGACACCGTCAGGGGAAGATCCAAATAGATACCGACATCCGTGAGTTTGCGAATGTCTTCCTGACTGAGGTTTCCCCAGCTCACGAGATCAACCACTGCCCCGACGGGTGCGTCTAGAAGGCTGATCTCAGCGTCGTTTGTTTTTTCCATGAAAACTCCTGCTTTATATTTCGAATAAGTCAAATAATAATAGTAACGATTCTCATTATTCAAAAAATTAGATAAATATTTTGAGCAATTTAACTTATAAATGCGATGTTAATAAGCATAAACCCTAAGCATTTTTTGCTTTCACTTTTAATGTCCGGAAAGAAAGAATAAAAATGGTCAAAAAGGTCTTTCGGTGTTATCGATATTTGCATTCGTTATCGGCAAGGACGTCGGTTTGCCTCGTCAGAAATCAATCGACGAGGTTCTTTTTTAGCCGTACGATCTCTTTGCCTAATTCAATGCGCCTAAAATTAATATCGCAAAATCAAGGGGTCAGAGCGGGTTTTCGAGCGATTGGTAACAAGCCGAGTGAGGCACTGCAACTTGAGGAAAATTTTCCGCCCTTCTACGGCGTACCGTGATGCGGTTATTACCTAAAAATGTGATTTTGCTTAGCACTTTCAAATTCCAAAAAGCTCAAAGCGCGTAATTCTAATGTTTCTAAATATTACATAAAATGTAAAAAACCATCCGTATTAATACGGTTATTTAGCCAATTTTTTGAGGATTTTTGACGTTATTTTGAAAAAACCTTCCCATTTAGCACGCTCCGTGAATTTTCTGTGAAAGAACAAATTTTCGTGCCAATAAAGGGCGGATCTATTTGATTTTAGGGTTTTTACTAAAGGCCGCATCATGTTTCTTTTGATTCTATCGATTTATTCGATGAAGTTATTTACCCCATAGTTATTGTTATTTTGTAGCCCTGTGTAACTATTCGTAAAATTATCCTTATTTTTCCGTTGTTTGCAAAACTTATCAGCCTGCTCATTAATCTTCAAATCTTATTGACACCTTATGAGTCAGGCGCCTAAAGTGACCGCAATCGGCGCAACCGCCGAATCCACCCCAGGACTTGTGCAAATGTTGCACTTGTATGCTAAAGGACACAATTTATGCGCACATCTCGTCGTATATTTTTAAAATCTGCTGTCGGTTTGACCGGCGCGGCTACCGCATTCCACGCATCTGCGGCCTCCCGCTTCCTTCCCGGTCAAATCGGCAAATGGAAACTGGCAGATACCAAAGAATACTTAAACATCTGCTGCTACTGCTCCGGCGGCTGCGGAACCATTTGTTCCGTCCGCGACGGTCAGCTTATTAATATTGAAGGCGACCCTGACAACCCCGTGAACCTGGGCGGCCTTTGCCCGAAAGGCGCCGGTCTGACCGGTCTGAGAAAGATCGTTGATAAAGACCGCCGCTTAGTGATGCATCCGCACCGCCTCACACAGCCTCTGGTTCGCCGCCCCGGCTCCAGTGAATGGGAACCCATTTCCTGGTCTCAGGCTATCGACGAGATGGCGCGCAAAATTAAGAAAACTCGTGACGAGAGCTACACTAAAGAAGAAGACGGTGTTACCGTCAACCGCTGCGAAGGCATCGCGAGCTACGGTGCTGCACAGCTGAACTGCGAAGAAGCCTGGCTTGTTCAGAAATTCGCCCGTTCTCTCGGTGTTGTCCAGATCGACAACCAGACCCGTGTCTGCCACTCCTCTACCGTTTCCGGTCTTGCTCCGTCCTTCGGACGCGGCTCCATGACCAGCCACTGGTGTGACTTCCAGAACGCTGACGTCATCATGACCATCGGTTCCAACAACGTTGAAAACCATCCGCTTTCTTCCCGCTGGTGTCATCGTGCCGTTGACCGCGGAGCCAAGTGGATCGTTGTTGACCCGCGCTTTACACGTACCGCCTCTCAGGCCGATATGTACGCTCCGATTCGTCCGGGTACCGATATCGCCTTCTTCGGCGGCATGATCCGCTACATCCTTGATAAGAAGCTCTATCAGAAAGAGTACGTGATGAACTACACGAACGCGACCTTCCTGATCGATCCCTCTTATAAGTTCGACGTTGCCGACGGCCTCTTCTCCGGCTGGGATGAAAAAGAAAAGGCTTACAGCAACAAGACCTGGATGTACCAGACAGAAAAAGTTATTCCTTGGAACACCGAACCCAGTGCCCCCGGTGCATGGGTTGACAACCCCGGTGTGCCTAAGTTCAACCATCCGGCACTCAAGGTACCTAAGAAAGATGCTTCCCTGCAGGATCCGAACTGCGTTCTGAATCTGCTTGCCAAGCACTATGACCGCTACACGCTGCAGAAAGTCAGCGAGGTTACCGGTATCAAGCCCGAGCTGCTTGAAGAAGTTTATAAGACATATGCTTCTTCCGGCGCCCCGGAAAAGAGCGGAACAATCCTATATGCGCTCGGCCAGACTCAGCACTCCTACGGTAGCCAGAACTGCCGCGCCATGTGCATCATCCAGCTGCTCTTAGGCAACGTCGGTGTTGCAGGCGGCGGTATTAACGCCCTCCGCGGCGAACCGAACGTTCAGGGTTCTACCGACGTCGGCGCCACCATGGACTACGCTCCGGGCTACCTCGCTTGGCCGATCCAGCAGAACCATCCGACATTGGATGCTTACCTTTCTAAAGAAACCTATGCCGACGGCTACTACATGAACAAGCCGAAGTTCATGGTTTCCATGCTGAAAGAATGGTACGGCGACAACGCCACAGCAGAAAACAACTACTGCTATGACCTTCTGCCGAAGCGCTCTCTGAAGCACAACGACTCCACCATCCCGACCTTCCACTACATGGCGGAAAACCAGATCAAGGGTTACTTGGTTTGGGGTATGAACCCGGCTCATTCCGAACCGAACACAAAGTACTGTCGCGAAGTTCTCGGCAAGCTTGACTGGATGATCGTTGCCGACTGGTTCGCAACTGAAACCGCTACCTTCTGGAAAGCTCCGGGCATGAAGCCTGAAGAAATTCAGACAACCGTCTACATGCTGCCGGCTGCCTTGATTTACGAAAAAGAAGGTTCTATCGCCAACTCCGGCCGCTGGCTGCAGTGGCGTCAGAAAGCCGTTGAACCGGCAGGACAGGCTAAGAGCGACTTCGAGATCATGACTCGTCTGTTCAACCGTATCGCTCAACTCTATCGTCAGGAAGGCGGCGTCAATCCCGACCAGGTTACCAAGGTCAACTGGGATTACCGCAATCCGCAGGGTCAGCTCGATATCAAGGCAGTTGCTCACGCCATTAACGGCTACAGCACCAAGACCGGCAAACTGCTGAAGGGCTACGGCGAACTCACAGCCGACGGCGACACTGCCTGCGGTATGTGGATTTACGGCGGCTACTTCAACAACGAAAACGAGAAATGGGATGCTATGGCTCAGCCCTGCACCCGCCGCTCTCTGGCAGATCCTTCAGGATTGGGCCTTTACAGCGAATTCTCCTTCTCTTGGCCTGCCAACCGTCGAATCCTTTACAACCGTGCGTCTGCCGACATGAACGGCAAACCTTGGAACCCCAAGAAGATGCTGGTTGAATGGAACGGTTCCCGCTGGATCAACAACGACGTCGGCGACTTCGTGGAAACCCGCGTTGAAGACGGCAAGGTTGTTCCGGTACCGCCGAACAACAAGGCCTTCTTCATGACCTGGGAACAGGACGCCCGCTTGTTCAGCTACCCGATGAAAGACGGTCCTCTGCCCGAACACTATGAACCGTACGAATCTCCGACGAAGAACGTGATGAACGGCCGTCAAGACAGCCCGATGGTTCAGTTCACAAAGTGGAAAGAGTCCATCAAACGCGGCAACAGCGAAGAGTACCCGATCGTTGCAACGTCTTACTCCGTCTGCGAACACTGGCAGTCCGGTACACAGACCCGCAACATTCCGTGGCTCGTCGAAATCATGCCGAGACCTTTCGTTGAAATTTCCGAAGAACTGGCTAAAGAAAAAGGCATTAAGAACGGCGATGAAATCCGTGTCTGGAACAATCGCGGCTCCATTAAGGCCTTCGCGATGGTTACCGTCCGCTACCGGCCGCTTGAAATTAACGGCAAGAAGACACACACCATCGGTTTGATTCACCACTGGAGCTGGGCATCTGCCTATGCTACCGGCGATACCATGAACGACCTTTCTCCGAACGTAGGCGATCCGAACTCCTACATTCCTGAATACAAGGCCTTCCTGGTCAACGTTGAAAAAGCCAAATAATTCGGAGGATCTGTAATGTCTATCTACACAAGAAAAGAAATGGCGATGCTTTACGATGCCTCCAAATGCACAGGATGCAAAGGATGCCAAGTCGCCTGTAAACAATGGAACGTTCTGTATTCCAATCTCGGAATGAACGCCTTCCCGTTCTCCGGAAGTTATCAGAACCCGCAAGACCTCAACGGCAGCAATCGTCTGGTCATGACTTTTAAAGAAAAGAAGTCTGACAACCAGCTGCGTCCCGTTGAGTGGGCTTTCGGACGCCGTTCCTGCTTCCACTGCACCAACGCCGGCTGCGTCACAGTCTGCCCGACCGGCTGCCTGAAGTACGAAGAAAACGGTGTTGTTTCCGTTTCTCCGGATAAATGCATCGGCTGGGGCGACTGAGGAAATGGCCTGTCCGTTTGATGTTCCCCGCTACTACGGCGACGAACCCAAGATCGACAAGTGCACGATGTGCTGGGATCGTTTAGAAAACGGCATGCTTCCAGCCTGCGTCAAGACTTGCCAGCCGGGGGCTTTGCACTTCGGTCCGCGCGACGAGATGATCAAACTCGGCAAGGAACGCGTCGAATTCCTGAAGTCCCGCGGCTACGATAAAGCCGAGCTTTACGGCGAAAACGAATGCGGCGGCCTGCATATTCTTCAGGTCTGCAAGTTTGGTGCCGAAGCTCAAGGCCTCGTCAAGGGGGCACAGCCTAGCCCGCTCGCCACACTGAGCAAACTGGCTCAGCCGGGTGCCGGTTTGGCTGCCGCCGCTACCGTTGCCGGCCTGGCCGTGTCCTTCGTTGCCGCTTTGGGCTACCGTCGTCGTAAGATGACGATTGAAGAGGCCAAGGAACATTGGACTCCTGCTCAGCGTAAACGCGGTGAAGAATATCTCCGCGAAGCCAAGAAAGAAGCTGCTGAGCAAGAACGCAGAGAAAATGCAGAGTAAAGAGGACCACCATGATTACTAAATACATCCAGCGCCATTCTGTTTTGGCACGAATCACGCACGGTGTTGTAGCGATTTCCTGCATCCTGCTTGCGATCACAGGACTGTTCGTTATGGTCACCGCCTGGAACAACGGCGTAGGCAGCGAGTTCACTATCGCTATGCGTTGGACGCACAGACTGCTTGCCATTCCGTTCATTCTGATTCCGCTTCTGGCGATCATCATTTCTCCGAAGGGTTTTGTTCATCTCTTTAAGAACAACATCTTCGGCAAATGGGATGCTGACGACCGCACGTTCGCCATGCGCTTCCTTCCTTATCTTTTCGCTCCCGGCAAGGTTCACATGCCTCCGCAGCGTGAAGTTAAGTCCCTGCAGCGTGTTGCCGACGGCACCCTGCTCTTTGCAGGCGTCTTCGCAGCAATCTCGGGTATGATCCTGTGGCTCAATACCGGCCTTCTGCCGGGCGGAGAATGGGCTTACCACTTCTCTCAGTCCACACTTCTCACAGCTAAGATCGTCCACGACATCTCCTTCATCGTGATCATCGTCTTCGGTCTCGGCCACATCTACCTCGGTGCCGGCATCTTCGAACCGTATCACGGCACGCTGAACCTGATGTTCGGCAACGGCAAGATCAAAGAAGCCGATGCCGCTTATCACTGGGGCTACTGGGCCAACAATGAACTGGCTATCGGTAAGAATGTCGTAGAAGTTAAAGACGGGGAAAAGAAACGCGGTGATACCGCCTCCGAAGGTTGGGAGAAATAATCAAAACTAAATTGGCACTCGGTTTCGGGCGCTAAATTCAGAGCTTGAATCCTCGGTCCGAAATGACCGAGGATTTTTTGCATTTGTCTTCAAGCTGATTTCTCAACAATTTATTTAACCTCTTGGTGGAGACGCTTTACAATTGGTTTCTGTCATTTCTTAGTTTCAGCCTTATTACTCTCATCGAGGGTTGGGGCGAATCAAAACTCAAAGGCAGACAGGCTTCTTAGAGGTTTATAGAGCAAGAGTTCTACCGAATTTCTTATAGAGTAGAGCCCTATTCGAAAAGACCATTTCATGCTTCTACATGGAAGAGACTTTTCGGTTTAAGCAGGAAAGGTATGACTTCATCCGTACCAGGCTCCAACTTCGCGTTCGTAAGCTCAGTAAACCTTGATGTTCTTAAAGACCACTACCTTTTAAAAGGCCCTTTCAACAAAAGCTCAGTGCCCCCCTAAGTTCTCTCTATCAACTGAGTGAATCGTCAGTAGGCGCTTAGACATATGAAAACCTCCCGAACAGCTGATGCCATTCGGGAGGATTAAGAGCTCTTGCTAGGAGATTGTTTGTTGAATAAGGAAGAGCGTACCGCTCCCTCCTCTTTCAAAAATTAGAACTGGTAACGATAGTTAGCCTGCAGAGTCTGATCAACTCTGCCGCGATTTCCGCCGCCAATTCCGTAGTTCAAGCCGAAGGAATGTTTACCCTTGGTTGTTTCAACGCCGACTTTACCTTTGTACATCGCATTATTTGTAATGCGAGCGTCGAAGGAGTCAAGCGTACCTGTTGTCACTAAACCGACCTTATTGGAAATTTTCTTGTCACCGAAGTTCGGTGCAATCGTTAAATCAATAAACGGTTTGACCTTAGCTCCGCAGGATGCTTCAAGGTTGGCGTTAAACGCCATGCCGAAAGGTACCTGAACTAAGTTAGCCTTATCTGCCGTATAGGTCAGTCCTCCGGCATTAAAGCTGTCAAGTTTTGTATGAACATACTTGACTCCGATATGGGGAGTGACAGTGATGCGGTCATTCAAGGCAAGCGATTTTTCAGCTCTTACACCGATCGAGAATGTCTTAGCGTCCGGCTTGCCTTTGAAGCCCATCTGCTTGATTTCATTCTTAGACTGCAGATAACCGACGGTACCGATGAAGTTGGCGAAACGAGTATTTGCGACACCGTAGAGGTGGATACCGTAGTAGTCGATATTGTTCTTAACTCCGGAACCATTTCCCTGACCGCGGACAGAACCCTTACCTAAACTGACGGCAAGACCAGCTGCGACACCATTGCCTAAAGCGTAGTCTCCGCCGATCGTAACACCAGTCAGATCGCTCTTATAACCGTACTTAGCAACACCAACAGAGTAGTCGTTGGCTTTGCTGAAAGAACCGTTCACGTCGATCCAAAGGTCAGGACCAGCTTTTTCATGATCGTAGGAGGCAAGTTTGGAACCGTGAAGATTCAGTGAGTCCTGAATCATGTCTGCTGTATTTACAGCAATGGTCTGAGCTCCGCCGGCCACACCCATCAGAGCGATAGAGTTGAGAGCCTTCTCGACTTCAGCATGCTCCAAGCCGTTGTAAACGCTCAGAAGGTTATTGATTCGATCAACGCCGACGCCCTTCTCTCCACTAACAGCTGCAAGAACTGTGTTCGGCATTAACACGTTAGAAATAACGGACAGGTCGGAATTAACACTAACTACTAATTCACCGTTTTCGTCTAAAGAGATTTTATCTAATCCAAGAATTCGGTTAGTTGTTTCGTAACTAGTACCTTCATCGATCCTCATGTCACCAAAGCCTGCGGCGATAGGAATGTTTTTCCCTGCTACTGCATTGTGGACAATAACTTTAGAACCAGACTCAGTTATGAACTTATGGCCTGCAGTACCGTTAATTGAAGATCCTTCGGTCTCCCCATTTACGATAAGCGCACTGTCTTTTTTAATAAAAACAGCGGCTCCTGGAAGGTTGTTATTCAGGTCGTCAGAATTATTTTCAACTGTTCCGTCAACAAGAATAGTATTGCCGCCATTCAAGCTAACCGGAGAAGCAACATAAACAACGGACTTTATATCGTTTTCAGCGAGGCCATGTCCACTCTGTTTCAACGCCGTCAAGGCTAACTGAGTATCCCTGCTGCCGAGTGTAAGAGCAGAGTTTTGTCCGACAACGATATGAGACGTAATTTCACCAGGATTTTCAATGGCACCCAGGCTCGGTTCTTCGTTCCAAGCAGGGTCCAAGTAAAGCATACCGCCGTTCAATTCTGCAGAAGAAGCAATGAAGCTTCCCCTGAGAACTTCTAATGTTTGGCCGTCGTTAAGGGAGAATTTTTCAGTTTCAACAATACCTTTGCCTGTCAGCTTCAGTTTGCTCTTGTTGTCACCAGTAGCTTTAAATTGATCATTGCCAATTTCCTTAAAGCTCACTCTAGAACCCTGTGCGGCCTTAACTTCGTCAAAGTTTTTGAAAGTACCCGCAAAATCAGCATTGAACACAGCGTTGTCATCACCGAAAGCAAGCACAGAAGACTTAGCATTACTTCCATCCACTTTTCCTTCAAAACCAATATCAGCCAGGAAAGTCACGGTTGCTGTTCCGCCGACAGTAGCGGTGCCTCCGTTCTCAGCAAGCCCACCAGCATAGATGTTTCCGGAAATCTTACCTCCGGCAATCGTCACGGAAGAGTTGCCAGTGACCTTGGCAGTTGCGCCATTCCCTTGAGCAAATCCTCCGCCAATAACGTCTTTAACAATACCTCCGGAAACTAATACATGACTATCACCATCGACCGTTGCTTCTGTACCCATTTCGATATGAGTGGTCTCAGAATAGCCTGCTCCAATCAAGTAAGAAGAAATTTCACCGGATTCTAAAACCGCAAAAGAATTGCCTTTGACATTGCTCACAGGATGTTCATCATTCACCTTCGAAGACTCACCACCATTAGAAACTGCGTAGTAAGAAGCTAATCCCCCTCCATTTACAATGTTAGCGGAACCACCACGAATCAACGCCGTGGAATTGCCAATTACGTAGGCCTCTCGTCGGCCATTCTGATTCATGTAATGTGCGTATTCCGCCAAGCTGCCACCAACAACATGAAGACTTTTAGCGTTACCACCTCCGCTTAAAACGGCAGTCGAAGATCCGGCAGAATAACTGTGTCCGTTAAGTTCAAACTCGGCCTTTTGTTCCTCAAGTTTGCCAACAACACTACTTCCAAACCAGTTGGTTACATGCCCGCCTACTAAATAATCTGAAATATTACCTTGTGCAACTTCAACATAAGTTGTTCCTGCAGATAACGTGCTGCTCTTGTCAGAGGTTACGGTTCCGCTTACAATTCCGCCTCCATACACTTCAGCTAAAGCTGTTTTCTCTCCATCAACAAACACGTTGGTGCTGTTTACGTGAGCCAGAGAGTTTTTGGCTGCATAAACCTGCATTCCACCGAAAACCTGAGTTCCAGGATCATGGGAAACGCCCGATATTCCAGTTTCAAGGTCGCGACCCGAGATGTTATGAATCCTTACCGTGGAAGAGTTGACAATAACGTTGGCGTTTGTAGCTGCCTCGACTCTGCCCGCACCAAAAACTCTTCCGCTGTATCGATTTGTAGATTGTGTATAACCATCAAACGTTGAATCAACAATATACACAACCGCATCGCCGGATCTAAATGTAACGTCATTCCCCATTACAAAACCCGCGCCCAAGGCATCCCCGAAGAAGTGGGAGTTTTTAACGTTTAGGTTGGTATTGCCTTCGTTGAAAGTTCCGGAAGTTTTGATGTTAGACCCAGCATAAATATGTGAGGTTTTAACCTCATTTTTTGAATCAATGAGACCGACAATAATATTCTCAACTGAAACGTTAACTGAGTTGGACACTGTTGCATTCAGGCCTCCGCCAAAAAACTGCCCATGCGTTTGATTCTGTGTTGTTCCTTGCAGAGGAGTAAATCCGTTTTGACTACCATCTAATATCAAAGTCGAGTTTTTATGAGAGACAACTCCGCCGTTTTCCGCTCCACTACCTGCATAAATCCAGTTTCTTTTACCCGCCGTCTCCGAATAAAAAGTGCCGCCTGTAATCTTCAGAACCGTTGAGTCTACCGTGGCAGATGTGTGGCTACCAGAAGCAAAAGAACCAGCGATAAATTGGCCAATTTTAGAAAAATCACCGCCGGAAACGTTAGTAACGATGCTCTGATCAGAAACTTTCAGGGTGCCAGTATTGTTGCCGTAGTTTTCGGCCATACTGCCGCCAACAAATCTCCCATCGAACTCTCCGGAAAGAATGTTGTTCTCGATTGATTGAGTTTTACCTTCGGCTGTGGCTGGACCGCCGCCTCCTTGTCCAGTTGCCTTAAGGAGATTGCCACCCACAAAATCTTTTTTAACTATGACGTTAGAAAGAGTGGTTTTAATTTTGTCCGTCGATAGATTGACTTTATCTGAGTTGGAGTTTTTGCTGCCGCCAATAATTCTGTCTGCAGTGATGTTCTTCGCTTCTAGAGTAGAGGAGCCAATGTGAAGAAGAGCCTCTTTATCTTTTTCTTTCTGAGTTCTTGCCTGAGATCCTCCAATGACTTCATCTATCGTAGTTTCCTTAGACAGGGTAATGGAAACATTTGTATTTGCAATGTCAGAAGAAGAGATACCAGAAAGGTCAATACCTCCAATAACCTTCGTGTTTTCCCCTAATTTGTCCGTATCGGAAATTTGGATCGGGGAACCGTTGCCGATCAAATTGTTTTGATTAAAGCTCTCTGTAGCCAAAGCAGGATTAATCGAAGATAAAGATACCCCCCCCACCAACACACACATTGCAACTGCTGATGCACTTGTAACGATGCTCTTACTCTTACCTACGCTTCTTGCGCATTCGTTCGCTACAACAAGGAGTCCACGGGCACGATTGAAAATAACTTTAAAATTCTTATTCATCTTTACTCCAAATGGGTTGAGAAAAATAACAGGTTGAGGATACTTAAGAGGGTAATAGTTGTCAATATGGATGTTTATCCTAGCCGTTGGCCCAAATTTCAACAATATTTACTGAAATGGAATAAATAGCCCCTCTATAATATTGCTCGCTAAATTCCTTTTGAGTTTAAAAATTATGAGAGTAACTAGATGAAAAGATTTTTGTAATTTAATTCACTACTGTCCAAAATAAATTTGAACGATTGACATAGCCCCAATGCAAACATGCT
>OBZC01000804.1_pt1 | contig 29104 bp, 24 predicted proteins | sample 1538231 | NCBI WGS metagenome assembly OBZC01 (sample SAMEA2580225, study PRJEB22360) | human gut metagenome | biome: human gut; feature: human-associated habitat; material: faeces | place: Denmark | collected 2008/2010 | reverse complement strand
ATCTATCTCTCTTCGGGTCTGGATCCGGAGAGCAGAAACGTTGTGCTGTGCCACGAGAGAGTGCATTTGCAGCGCAGGGATTATCTTTTCAAACCGGCAGCTCTGCTGATCTGCTGTGTCCACTGGTTCAACCCACTGGTGTGGCTGGCATTTTATCTGATGAATATGGACTGCGAGATGTCCTGTGATGAAAAAGTTGTGAAGCTTCTCGGTGAAGAGAGCAAGAAAATCTATTCCTATACCCTGCTGGAAGAGGCTTCCGGCGGCGAATGGAAACGCTATCGGAGCGGCTCCATCTGTGCCTTGCTTTCTTTTGGTGAAGACCATGTGAAGAACAGGATTCGTCATGTACTGGATTATCGCAGGCCGCCATTCTGGGTCATGATAGGCGCGGCAGCGGTGCTTGTGATATTGGTGGTATGCCTGTGCAGCAACCCTGGTGGCAAAGTAGATATGACAGATGGCTCAAATCCCGGCACCACGACAGAGACGGCAGACTCCGGTGCAGAGACAGAACTGGAGGAAAACGGTGTGGGCAGCGTGGTGACCCCGGAAGAGTTTTCCGGCATAACGATTCACAACAGAGAAGAATTCGGCAACATTTTTTCTCTGAAAACCATAGAAACACAGAGGACTTTTCAATGGGATAACACAGCATATGATTTGGTGTGGGCAGAGAATAACGGAGATTATGTGTATGGGATATTCAAGGCTTTATTAGATGGAAATACTTCACAGGAATACAAGAAATACACTGATCCGGTGACCTCTGCGGTAGCGCTTCTGCATCTGGGGGAAGGAAGCGGGAGTGTGACGGAGACACTTTATAAGGCAAAACAGCAGTTTAATTTCAGTAATACTCCGGGAGAAGGTTCTGTGGTCAATGTACGGTATACGTTTGCGGCAGACGCTTCTTTCATAGATATTCCCATGGTAATGGCAGAGGAGACACAGCGGTTATGGTTTTTATCCTTCGGGGATCTGAGCAGCAGTGGTGATCCGGACAAAACCTACGGACCGTTAGAGGGAGATATCTGTACACGGAATGTGTATGCGGAATATGAACTTAGCGACGCCGGGCAGTATCCATTCCCGGAAGGCAGTTATATCGGAGAAGACAACATCGGAGAAAGACAGCATATTCAGGTGTCTTCCTATGGAATCTATCTGATGGATGAGCAGGATAATTCATTTGGCTGTATTCATGCAGAGCGGATTCCGGCGAAGGTTCCCGCGGATGTGACTTGTGTGCCGATAGCATACCGGACTTCAGAATCAGGAGTCTATAATGGGTATCGGGCGGACCGGGGACTGACGGATAATAGCGATATTAAGGTCTATTACCTGACAGATCCCGATGAGTCGCATTTTGGATCGGATGCCTGGATGCCTACGGTGTTACGGGAATACGACTTGGACACAGGTACCATAACCGACAGGGCACTTCCGGAGAATTTGCAGATTGGGAATGGATTGTGGGTAGGTGAAGGCTACTACTATATAGAAAATAGCAGCAATCCGGCGATCACAATCCGACTGCCGTTGACCGGGGTTGACAGCTTGTATGGAAGCTATGCAGCTGCTCGGGGAGCCGATACTCTGGCTTATCCGGGAGTCGTGTTTGATGTGTCGAATCGAACGGAGGATGAGACCTTTGCCCTGCTGGACCTGGATGGCGACGGGATATCGGAGAAAATCTCGATACATCCTGCGGAACCGGTAAAGGGATATTCTCTGGAGGAATATACGGAATATGTGAATATGGGACTAAGTGAAATGAATTGCTATGACCTGAGAGATGCAGTACTGGAAGTAAACGGTCAGACGACGGAGATTTATACGGAGAATATGAGCAATTCTATCTTCGCATTCAGCCCGGATGGGGAACAGATTCTGATCGCATTGTATGAAGATGGCCCCAGTGCGGATCCATTGACCAGGCTCTATCATTATGAAAATGGGAAACTGGTGGAGACCGGACAGATAAAACAAGATATTCGACGCATTCAAATCTCGCACGGGCAGATGCAGGTCCACGAACCCTATAACGTAATGACGATAGATTCTATCGAGAGAATCTATTATGTGACGAAAAACGGACATCTTCAGGAAGTGCCACAGGAGGAGTACTGGTTGAGTGGCTATGCAGAGGTGGAACTTCTGCAGGATATGACTCTGTACCGTACACCAAATGGTGAGACCTTCATACTGCCGGCAGGAAGCAAGGTACGCATGACGAAGCTGGATGCAACGCAGAACTGGATCTGCCTGCAGACGGAAGACAATACGCTGGGGTGGTTCCGTCTGGAAGCCGGTATCAACTATGATGATTATTTTGGCGGATTAAATCACGCCGATTAAAAAGGGAGGGTTCATATGATACAGCAGTTGAAATTCAGTCCGGTGGAAAATGTACTGGCCGTGTTATTCGTAGTAGTAATCCTGGGATATTTATTATATCTGCTTGATCGGAGCCTTCAGAATAAACAGAGAGGCAAACACACCGTGAGTAGGGCAACAGTCGTCAGCAAAGAGCAGTCCACAGCGGTGGGGCAGCCGGTATACCTGGCAGATGGTATGGTAAATTCCGGGATAACGGAGACAGAAAATGTCAAGAGTGTTATCTTTGAAAATCTGGAGAAACCGGGAGAACGGATCACGCTGGAAGTCTCTAACAGAATTTACAGAGAATTGCAGGAAGGTGACAGCGGGCGCCTCTGCTACCGGGGTGGAAAATTAATAAGCTTCGGAGCGTTACAGAACAGGGATGACAGAGAGCGGAGCTTCCGCAGATAGGGAAGCAGAGAGCACAGGAGGGACTTTATGATGGAAGGCATCTATCGTTTGTTTGACAGTATATGGCGTCTCAGTCTGGTGGGAAGCTATTGTATTTTGTTGGTGATACTGGCCAGATTTTTACTGAAAAAAGCCCCGAAATGGTGTTCCTATCTGCTGTGGGGAATCGTATTTGTGCGGTTATGTTGTCCGGTGCTGCCGGGGACCAGGATCAGTCTGATTCCGGAGCGCCTGTTGACCGTAGGGACGGCGACAACCTCTGCACAGTTGGCTGCCGGGAACAGTGCCGGATCAGTTGACAATGAGGGAGTTTATAATGACAGCCTTCTTGGAGACAATACTGTGGATGCCGTGCTGTCCGGGGCGGATAACACGGAAAATCCGAATTCCGGGACTTTAGAAGCCACCGGAAATAGGGACGGTTCTGCACCAGCACTGGGACAGGATGGAAACGTAGAAGGCATGAATGAAATTGGAGATGACGGTGTCGGCGGAATTCAGGCACCGGGTAATGTTACGAATGCCTTGGATGATGGTTACCCGGTGGATAACCGGGATAATGCGGACGGATCTTTGCAAACTTTCCGTGTCCTGTCGATCGCATGGTTACTTGGAATGGCAGGATTTATGGGGTATCATGCTTTTTCCTACCTGCGTATGCGTCACCGTATCCGCAGACCTGACAGCGGTGTCAGACAGGTGGAACCGGGGATCTGCGAGATCGATGGAGGACATCTGTCCTTTGTCATGGGGCTGATCCATCCGGTAATCTATCTCTCTTCGGGTCTGGATCCGGAGAGCAGAAACGTTGTGCTGTGCCACGAGAGAGTGCATTTGCAGCGCAGGGATTATCTTTTCAAACCGGCAGCTCTGCTGATCTGCTGTGTCCACTGGTTCAACCCACTGGTGTGGCTGGCATTTTATCTGATGAATATGGACTGCGAGATGTCCTGTGATGAAAAAGTTGTGAAGCTTCTCGGTGAAGAGAGCAAGAAAATTTATTCCTATACATTGCTGGAGGAGGCTTCCGGCGGCGAATGGAAACGCTATCGGGGCGGCTCCATCTGCGCACTGCTTTCTTTTGGTGAAGACCATGTGAAGAACAGGATCCGTCATGTACTGGATTATCGCAAGCCGCCGTTCTGGGTCATGATCGGCGCGGCAGCAGTGATTGTGGTACTGGTGGTGTGCCTGTGCAGCAACCCCGGAGGAAATGGGAACGGGGCAGATACGGCAAATGTGTCTGACGTTTCCGATGCGACAGAAGAAGTGACGACCGGAGAATTCACAGAGGACGGTTCAGACGATGAAGGCAGGAAAACCGAATGGCTGACGGTATTTGAGCAGGGTATCCACAGCAGGGAAGAGTTCAGTGCCCTGTTTGATGTGGCTGCCTTGGAGGATACCCGGTCTTTTGCTGGACAGGACGGTATTCAGTATCTTGGCTACGATGGTGTCGTGGCGCGGAAACTGCATCAGCGGATTTTAGACGGAGATGCCGCTGCCCATGAGACCTACAAGGATCCGGTGAAGGCTGCGGAAGTCCTGCTGAATCTACAGGGTGGCAGCGGGGAAATGACGGAACTGCTCTATGAAGCCGGGAGGCAGTATTTATTTTTCCAAAAGGATTCCACAAGACCCGGCGAAGGCTCTGTGGCAAACGTACATTATATTTTCGCTGATGGATCCGGTATCGATATTCCGATGGTATTTGCGGAGGAGAGCAGTCAGATCTGGCTGCTGTCACTGGGAGACATCGACAGTAAAGGCAGGCATTCTACCGGTCCGTTGGACGGAGAAAATCAGGCCAGAGTGGTCTATGCGGAATACGGACCCAGGGATGAAGATTGGGCTACCGTGGCAGAACTGTCGAAAAAATGGGTGTATGTAAAGGTATCCCCCGGATCTTTTGCGGATGTTGCTGCTACTTATCAGGTCTCCAGCTACGGTATTTATGCGGCCACCGGGGACGCCGCCGGACTAAATTGTATGGTTCCGGGATATATAGCGCCGGGATGTGCGGCAGAGGGACGTTCCACGGTTTACCAGAATGTGGGAAATTACTATACGTCTGACAGTTATAGACAGGAGATGGCTTATCTGAAGCAACAGGATAGTGTTCGATTGTACTATTTTGCAGCTTCTGATTATCAGGATGGAGATCTGGACATCTGGATCGACACGATCCGGGAATATGATACTTCGGGACAGACCGGAGAAAACGGAGTCACGGACTGGAAGCTGCCGTCGGAGGCGCAGGATTTCTCCGCAGACATGCTTACTGCGGAAGACGGTTATTGGATCCTGAGTCAGAGCAGCGGAACCGCCCAGATGAAACTTCCGCTTCTGTCCAACCAGCCGGTCTGGAATGGGAAGGTGGCGGCAGATCTGACGACAGAGGAAGCGGATGCTTATGCAGCAGCACAGAGACGGGATATTATGACGAATGTGGGAGTCGTATTCGATCTGTCTGAGCGCGCGGCACAGGAGACCTATGCTCTGCTTGATCTGGACGGAGACGGAACAGCAGACCGGATTACGCTTCGTTCCAGAATGGCGCAGGCACTGAATGCGCCGGATCATTCTCCGCTGGATCAGTATGCTTTTACGGTCAACACGACCGGTGGCCAGACGCGGACGGCACAGAATCTGGGAAACAGCATTTACGCCTTCACTCCTGATGGCAGACAGATATTGCTGGCACTGATGCGTAGGGACGAGTTCGGACAGTGCGAGAGTTTCCTGTTCAGCTATGAGAACGGGGAACTACAGGAGGTAGGAAGCTTCGCGCAGGATATCCGGGAGATCTGGGTGGAAAACGGCCAGATCATCACCACCCAAAGCTATGATTATATCCTGCAGAGAGAGAATCTACGGATCATATACCGCATCGGAAGTGACGGAAGGCTGGCGGAGATCCCCACAGACCGCTATGATCTGCCAGAGCAGGCGGCCCTGCACGGACTCAATAAGGATCTGGAAGTCTGCCGGACTCCGGATGCCGGCAGCGAACGCTTTACCATCAACGCAGATCACGGAGTCTATTTCCTTTATCTGGATGCCGGCAGACAGTGGCTCTGCGTGGAGACCGAGAATGGTGTCACCGGGTGGCTTAAGCTGGCGGATTACACTGCCGAGGAGGCTTGGGCGACTTTTAATGACTTGATGCCATATGGTGGGTGATAAAACTTATACTGGAAACAATTGATAAAAATAAAAAAAGTTTCCAGTATAACAGAAACTTTTACCTTAGCAGATAAAAAATAGGCATTGACAGAAATGGTTTACATGATGTAACATAAAAGTGTTACATCATGTAAACCATTTTACGTTATAGGACATAATAGATACAGCAGGAACAGAAAGTGAGGAATTACAATGTCGGAATATACCATGGGAGCTGTGGAGATGCGTTTTGCGGAGATCATCTGGGAGCATGAGCCGGTCTCTTCCGGGGAACTGGTAAAACTATGCGAGCAGGAGTTAAACTGGAAGAAATCCACAACTTATACAGTCCTGCGGCGCCTCTGCCAGAAGGGGATTTTTACCAGTGAGAACGGGACTGTTACTTCACTGCTGTCGAAGCAGATGTTTCAAGCGAGACAGAGTGAAGAGATCATCGAGGAATCTTTCGCAGGATCTCTGCCAGATTTCGTAGCGGCATTTACTTCCCGGAAGAAGCTGTCTAAGAAAGAGATCAAAGAGCTGAAGAAGATTATAGAAAATAACGGGGGAGCAAAGGAATGACAGTAATGGCAATGATGCAGATACTGTTCAGAATGAGTCTTCAGGGAAGTATCATCATAGGAATCATATTGCTCCTCAGAATGGTATTTAGAGGACTGCGGATCTCTTACCGGTATTGTGTGCTGTTGTGGGGAATCGCCTTTTTCTATCTTATATTTCCCTGGAAGATCGAGAATGAGCATGGATTTTGGTGGGCACAGCCGGAGTCGATGGTAGTGGCGGTGAGCGCGGATGGACCGACAGTGGTGACGGGACTGGGGACGAGCATCGTGCCGGGGCAGAATACCTTACCGGAGAAGGGCACTATGACAGGGCAGAGTACTCTGCCGGAGAATAATGCTGTGCATGGACAGACAACTGTAGGAACGGATGTAACGATAGAACAGAGTACGAATCGCGGATCGGAATCGAGCGCACTTCCGGCACCGGATGTACAGTCCACCGGCACGGCAGCCGCATTTTTCGCATCGGCTATCTTTTTGCGGGTAATATTTGCAGTTGAATGCCTGTGGCTGGCAGGAATCCCCTGCTTTCTCGCGTATTTTATTTTTTCGTATATAAGAATGAAACGCCGTCTGGCGGAATGTCTCCCCGGAGAGGAGGGCGTACGTTACGTGGACGGGATCCATACACCGATGGTATTCGGGATCCTGCGACCGCAGATCTATCTGCCGGTGGAGATGAATCCGGAATTCTATGACTGCGTGCTGCAGCATGAGCGGATTCACCTGCGCCGTCTGGATTATCTGTGGAAAATACTGGCCTATCTGATCAGCATTGTGCATTGGATGAATCCGGTGGTCTGGCTGGCATATTATCTGCTGTGCTGTGATATAGAAAAATCCTGTGATGAAGCAGTGACGGAACATCTGGAGCCGGAGGGCCGGCAGGAATATGCCGCCGTACTGCTATCCATGGCAACGGATACGACTGCACGCAGGATATTTGCAGCACCGGTGTGTTTTGATGAAGGTGACATCCGGGGCAGGATCCGGCATATTTTAAAATGCCGTAAGACCGTAGGGAAGCTTGCGGCGCTGGCAGTGGAACTGTGTATCATTGCATCGCTGGTACTGCTCACACAGAAAAGTGTGGTTTCTTCTCAGAAAACAGAGGAAGACTTCACAGAAATGGTGACAACGGAAGAAACAGAACAGGTACAGGAACAGGATCTGCCAACGATTTACATACAGCAGGCAGAGGAACTGCAAGCTCCCAGGCCTTTTCGTATTGAAAACTATTATATCACTGAGCGGGTCACTGCCGATAATCGTTATTATATTGATAATGATGGTATTCTCTGGGGGAGCGGTTATAATGAGAATGGTCAGTTGGGAACAGGCAGTTACGAGACGGATTTTGACAAGGGGCAGTTTGATGATGTGAGGATTGCAGATCATGTGGTTTCCGTAGATGCCGATTGGAATAATAATTTCTGCATTTATCTGACGGAGGATGGAAACCTCTACGGACTGGGATTAAATATGGCAGGACTTTTGTTGGGAAAGGACACTGTGAAGCAGGTATATAGCGACATGAATAACGACAGGGTATGTACCCCCACACTGTTAATGAAAAATGTCAGATACGCCAGAGCCGGCAGGGAAGCCATTATCGTACTCAAGGAAGACGGAACCGTATATTGGTGGGGACAGCTTCGAACGACAAGCAGCACGACCGTTGGTGGATATGATGAATACTGGTCGGTAACAGAGAATCCGTTGAATCTGGTAAAAATGATGTATCTGGAACCACATAAAGTTCTGGATCATTGTATCTATGTGGACATCAATGCGTGGAATGGAGCGGCAATCACGGAAGCCGGAGAATTATATCTTTGGGGATTAAATATCTTTGGTCAGTGCGGCATTTCTAAGAGTGAGAACCTTTATGACTTTGTCAGAGAACCCAAAAAGGTACTGGATAAGGTCAGCATGGTATGGCTGGGTGGAATCCGGCACAACGATGACGCCAGCACCTTTGATGCAGATATCTCCGCTATTCGATATGGATATAATAATTTTGCCTTATTGGAAGATGGTACGTTGCTGGGAGCAGGAGACAAACTTGGCAAGGACTCTGTGACCACAGTGTTGGAGGGGGATCTGTATGAGGCAGGATCGCACCGCTGCTCCTTTTCCTTTGTGCCGGTGAAGGCAGTGGTCTATTCCCTGGAGTATAATCGAGAGGTCCTGTCAAGGATGCAATGGGGAATGCGAAGAGACGAAGTACGGACATTGTGTACCGATGCCGGATTGCAATGTGATGTCGCCAGTGAGGATGCGAGTCTCTATATAGAGAACAGCAAATACTATTGCTATTTTGACGAGAACGGTGGATTAGACAGGATACAGATTCAGGCCGGCAGCAGCCGGGATGGGAGATTCCTTGTCGACAAGACAACGCTGGAGGAATTACAGCGAAACATCGCGGATGCCGATGGTACATTGACACTGGTGAAGTCTGCTGAGGAAGCTTCCTGGGAACGTTGGCAGTATGAGGATATACATGAGCAGATTCGATATTACTTTACCGTATATGAAGGTATTGTTACGGTGATAGAAGAGGAACAGATGACCAATGAAGAAGCTATGAATATGTGAATGTGAAAAAAATTTAAGCAGTAAGGGAGATTATCATGAAAAAGCAATACAGATTAGCAACGTTCGCATTATCCGCATGCCTGCTGACAGGATGCGGTGTCCGGGAGACCAATGCAACACAGAACAGCGAAGCAGAGAGCCAGACCGAAAATACTATCAACATAGACACTGAAATAGATGCACCAGAGACCTCCGGGGCTCTCGCCGAGTCCGAATCCCGGGAAACACCCATTGCACCGAAAGAGATCCTCATAGATTTCACTGGAATCTCAGAATTTCATCCGGAAGGAACTGCGGCGCAGCCCTATTCCCTGGAAATCCTTTCCGAGACGTATAACAATATTACTTTTGCGGATGAATGGTACAATGCATCGGAAGATGTTTCCCTTCCCATGATCGGTGAGAACTGGGACTGCTTCTATGATGAGAATTACACCTACCAGTGGGACGATGGTAAACTCAGCATTTTTGATGGCGAGAACTGCCTGTATGTATTGGAATATCCGACAGATAAATGGTACGTTAACGGTAATAACGCCCGGCTTGAGAACGGGATCTTCTACGGGGCATCGGTGATGAACGGCTATGCGCAGCCGGACACCTGTTTTATGTTTGCATACGATCTGGAAAATGAGAAACTGCTGTGGAGAAGTGCCGACCAGACCTATAACAGCATGAATTTTCTCGTGAAGGGGGACGTGATCTTCTGCGGCTATGGCTTTACCGCAGAGGATGATTATCTCTACCAGCTGGATAAAAATACCGGAGAGGTGATCGACCGCCTGCCTCTGAAAAAGATGCCGGATCTCATGGCAGAGAAGGATGACCGGTTGTATGTGCATACCTATAGTTATGATTATGTGATTGGAATAGGGAGTTATTCTGAAATAAATCAAACTTATTTAAACGCGGTCGAGAAATTGGAAAATACGGGATATTTGCCAAACGGAGATTATTGTTATGTTGATAATGGTACTGGTTTTGAAAAACAAAAAGAGCTGGCATATCCCAATGAATTCGTGATATATGACATAAATGATGATGGTATAGATGAACTATTGATAGGAATTGAAGGAACGTGCAATTCGGACAGTGCACAATATATTTACCGATTTTCCGAGAAAAAAGAAGAGTTTGAATTATTATTTGATTACTATTATGGATGTAGATTTTATGAAAATGGATTGATATATGCTCCGGCATCACATTCGGGATATACATATAATGATGACTTTTGGCCGTATGAAGTATATCGGTATAATGAAATGGAAAATATGTACGAATGTATTGCCAGTGTTGAAGAGTTAGATTTAAACGCATGCCCGGAATACAAGGATAATTTTCCGTTTAAAGATGATAAAGATGGTGATAAAAAAATATACTTTGTGCGATTTTATGAAGACTCTCTTCGTTTAGATGAAGGAGAGTATAATGATTGGAAAGAAAAGCTATTTGAGAGTGATTTATTTGAGCTTAATTGGCATACTTTAAGTTAAAGTAATGATTGGGTAAAATATCATTACCAAAAACCGTGCAATGCACAAAAATAAGGAGCGACGCTGCGGAAATTAAGAAAGATTCCTATCTTGAACAGTCAAAGATACGAAAAGATAATGGGATAATGATTAATATGGCGCCGAACAAAATTGAATTACCATATTTTGGAAAAAGTTCGACAGCGTCGAACCAATTTGTTACAGATCCAGATGTTTTGGTCAATAATTTATCGTTTTCACATATACGTGAGATTATGGGACTGACAGATGCTTTTGAAAGATTTTTTACGAAACAGAATGCATGAAGTGCAACTGGAATGTGAGAGAACTTCGTAGACAGATAAAGACAAATCTTTATGTAAGGGCTGGCATAAGTAAAAAACCGGAACTATTATTAAAAAAGTCTGAAGGCAATGGAAATGGAACAATGCTTTCGATAAAAGATCCATTTACATTTGAATTTTTAGGGCTGGCTGCGAAAGATGCAGTGTCTGAATCGGATTTGGAACAAGCACTTATGGATCATTTACAGGAGTTTATGCTTGAACTTGGTGAAGGATTTTGTTTTGAAGCTAGGCAAAAGCGAATTGTAATAGATGATAAGTATTATTTTATTGATCTTGTTTTTTATAATCGTATTTTACATTGCAATGTCATTATTGAACTTAAAAATGATGAATTTAAGCATGAAGATTTAGGACAGCTCAATGCTTATGTAGGTTATTATAAGAAAAATGAAATGAATGAAGGTGATAATCCGCCTGTAGGAATACTTCTTTGCACAGATAAAGGGTCGCAAATGGTAGAATATGCATTATCAGGTATGGATAATCAATTATTTGTTTCAACTTACATGCTGCATTTGCCAGATAAGAAGAAATTAGAAGAATTTATGCTTAAAGAGATAGAAGAAATGGGAATGTAAAGATGAGAACTTTAGCCAAAACATGTTAGGGTGCTTTTTCATATATTGAGAAAGAGATGATTGCAGCACAATAATTGAAAATATCAAAAGATTTAGCATCAGTTAATGAAATTGCGATAAAAATATGGTATTTTAAATTTGTAACATAAAAAGAGTTACAAATTTAAAATATCGTTTGTGTAAATGCTTGTGGGAGGAGAATTCAGGTAAGGAAAATGAACGAAAAGATGACCAAAAAGCAGAAAGTAGTATTTGCGGTTGTGGCAGCAGTGATTGTGCTGGGGATAATTTTGTCTTACGTATGCTATCATTTTATTTATGGGACAAGAATCACTTCCCGGGAGGGAGAAGCATACCACAAATTAGGGGGAAGGGGAGTATACAGTCCGTTAGCGGTGTTCCCTTCCGCAGATATGGACACCGTTTCACAGGATTTTTATTATCAGACCCGTGATGAAATCTTTGCGGCAACCTGCCAGATCTATTTGGAAAATCAATATACCAGGGAACAGTATGAGGCAGAAACAGAACGTCTGCGTAATTTGGAATTTTCTTATCAGGATCAGACGAATATGCTCTATCAGGATGAAGAAAATTATTGCAGCGTTGCGTATGTGGCAATGGCAAATTGGATCGACCGATATGAATATGCCATCACGTTAGACGACAGTAATACCATTATTTATGTCTATTTACAGAACATGGATGCAAAGGACATACATATGCAGTCTGACTACCTTCCGAAATATTTTCAGGATAATAATGCCGGAAAGCATCAGGATACAGACCCTATGACCTCGGATTACAGAAGTTTCTATGCGTTCCGGATAGGAGATCATTATATAGACTGTATGGACTTGGCAGATCAGATTGAAATCGCCGATACCGAGCCGGAGACTGAGGCAGAGGATGTAACACAGGAAGTTGAAACACCGGAATCTCAGTCGATTGTTTCGGATACATCTGAAGAAAAAGACACGAGCAGCATGCTCATTAATTCTGAGATTGAAATAAGTACAGATTTAGATGGAGATGGGGAAGAAGATATAGTGCGTGTTGTAGATAACGGCGATATCGATGACTTAGCAAAAGATGGTACACGGCTCATAGCGAATGTGAATGGCGCAGATACGGCAATAAAGGATTACGAAGGATACGTTTATAGTTCGAGGATTACTACCGGTGATCTGTCAGGAGATGGTAAAGCGGATGTATTATTGGAAAGGTACATCTTCGGAAGCAATTATGGTGCTGTTGAAATTTATATTCTGCATTTAGAAGATAGCGGTTGGGTGGAATATCCATACAACTTTATACATAATCCCAATATTGATTCAGAACAGCCTGATAAATTCGGTGATGTTAAGATTGATGACAAGCGGCCGATAGACAGTTATATCGGGGCAACCATATTTGAAAAAGACGGAAAAACGATGGTTCGTTTTATCTCATTACAATATGAAGTCGATGACGAAAGCACGGTGAAATGTACTGAGGCATCCTATCGGGAAGATGGGTGGTATATAGAAGATATTAGATTAATTGATAATTATTACGATAAGAGAGAAGAATTATTATCGCCGCAGGATGATACACTGAGGATAACAGGAGAAGTGGCTGGGAACGAGGATAGAAAAATAGTATACGAGATAGCAAAAGAATTTTCTGAGGCCTATTTTCAGGGTGATTCGGAAACAATAAAAAAGTATTTAGTGGAAGATTACAGTGGAACACTGGATACTTATACAGATTCTCGAGAATCTAAAGGAACAGAAACTGTTAGTATAAATGAGATAAAAGGATTATCGGATGTGGGGGATGAAATAGGGGTAACCTACACAGTGCAGGCGGAATTTTTGCCGGCAGGAGAAGACTCCTTGTTCTATCTTTTTATGGACTTTGAGAAGCAAGAAGGCGGATGGCGGATAAGGACATACGGATTAGAAAAATAAGAGCTTAAGGAAAGCACAGAAAAATTTAAACAATTTGAAAAATAGGTTGATAAATTCATACGAACCATATATACTAATTTTAGAAGTAAATGGTTGCCGCTTGCTAATGGTGCGGGATATAAGTAAATCAGTTCGTAAATGAAGCCACTTGCTATACAGGTGGGATAGAAATAGTATAGTTCGTAAATGTTCCCCATCAGGTAACTGATGGGGAATTTTGTCACAAGAGAAACCTATAATAATACATAAGAAACTGGATAAGCTATTGGTTGAAAATTTGAATGAAGTATTGGCAATGTACAATTGTGGAATTAAATTAACTTTCACAGATATTAAAGCAATTAAAAATATTATGGAAAAGGAATTGGGAAAATAAAAAAGATTTACATTGCCTATGAGTATCAATATCTTCATGGTCAATCGGATGAAATCGTGAAATCACCGGTTCAGCCACCACACCCCCAGATTCAGATACCCCGCGAATGCAACCCACACCAGATAAGGCAGCATCAGCCATGCGGCAGGCTTCGAGATACGGTAAAAGGCAACGGTAGTGGCGATGATCAGGATCCACAGAGCGACCAGCCACAAAAAGGCGAAAAGATACCATCCCAGGTTGAAGAACCAGATGGACCAGAAAAAATTAAAGATAAGCTGTACAGCATACAGGGTGAGGGCTTTCGTGTCCTCACCTTTTTGCATGACAACGAGATAAGAGGCGATTCCCATGAGGACGAACAGGATGCTCCACACCACCGGGAAGAGCCACATGGGCGGCGTCAGGGGAGGCTGATTCACTGTTTCAAAGGCTTTCATACCGTCTTTGGTGATCCAGGCGGAGAGTCCGCCTACCGCCAGAGGGATGGCAACGGCAGTGATGAGGTTTTTCCAGTGAATATTGTGAAATTTGTCGGAGAATTGCATGGGAGCCTCCTTTGAAAATACGATTTTGCATGTGTCAATATCCGTGTATTTCTGATTAGTATTGTATGAAAATGAGATAAAAATTATGTGTCTAGCTATAAAATGAGGACAAAAATTTGGGACTATCGGCAAACGGAGGTTTTGGTGTATGATTAAGAGTGTAATAAAGCATTATGACTATCAGAAACAGGAAATATCCAAGAAAAGGTAATAGGTAACATAGCTATGAGCACAGAACACACACAGGGTTCCCTGACAAAAGAGGCAATCCGGCTGGCGTGGCCGGCGGTCTGTGAATCCTTTTTTATCGCACTGGCGGTTATCTATTTCTTCGGTGGGGAGACCATCTACCGGATGTTCTTTAGAGAGGAAAATATTATTGCATACGGTGTGAATATTATTCATTGTATTTGTATTATTGTTCTGTTCCAGGTGTCTCAGGTCATCTACATGGGATGCCTGCGCGGCGCGGGAGATACCGCATACACGGCAGTAGCTTCTACGATCAGCGTTACTCTGATCCGTACGGCGGCATCCTATATTTTCGGATTTACCCTAGGACTGGGAATGACCGGTATCTGGATGGGTATTCTGGCGGATCAGGTATCCAGATTCCTGTTTGCATCGATCAGGTTCCGACAGGGCAAATGGGTGACAATTAAGATATAATGAGCGCAAGTGAGCCAATATGCTTGCATAATTGGCGAACGGCGAATTTGATCATGATCGTTGCGAAGCAACGGTAAGCACCGTAGGTGCGAATCATGATATAATGAGCGTAGGCAATGAGCTTATGATAATAACAAAACTCCCGGAGTAATATCGCACCGGGAGTTCTTGCTTTCAAATAACATGCAATGATTCAATGTGAGTTCTATTTTGTCTTCAATGTCTTCTTCATAGCAGTGAAAGTCTCTGCACTGATCACATGCTCAATCCGGCAGGCATCCTCAGCAGCAACAGTGGGATCCACACCGATGGAAGTCAGCCAGTCCGTAAGAAATGTGTGACGTTCATAGATTTTCTCTGCGATTTCCCGCCCCTTATCCAGCAGGGTGATGTAGCCTTCCTTGTCCATTTCAATATATTCCCCATTGCGGAGATTCTTCATAGCGACACTGACGCTGGGCTTGGACACACCCAGATCGTTGGCAATATCAATGGAACGGACAACACCGTTCTTTTTCTTCAGCACTAAGATCGTTTCCAGATAATTCTCAGCAGATTCCTGTATTTTCATGTAATGACCATACCCTTCCCATACATAGCATTTTGAACCGAAATACCTGCCCTACATATGGAAACTTAACCATCCGCAGGCATTACAATAAGAATAGCAGAAAAGGGTAGGAAATGCAAGATTTCAACTTAATGAGAAAAAATATCAATAAAGAAGAGAAAAAAAGTATTATGAATTACTTTGAAGAAGCAACGTTAAAAATCTATAAAAACGATACGTGGTGTTTGTTTATTTTATCTAAAAAATATTATTTTAAATAAAAATAATTGACATTCAAAAATAGGAGAATATAATATAGTTAACCGGTTAACAAAGCATATTAAAACTGTATGAAAAGAGAAAGTATGAAAAACAGAGTAACCATCAGGGATGTTGCAGCAGCATCAAACGTATCAGTAGCGACAGTGTCCTATGTATTAAACGGAAAGAAAAAAGTATCCGAAGAAACGAAGCAAAAGATTCTGACAGTAATCGATGAGCTAGGATTCGTGCCGGATTTGAATGCACGAGGATTAACTGTAAAAGATACTAAATTGTTGGGAGTAGTCGTTCCACAGACAGAGCCCGGCAGTAAGCTGATGTTTCATAATATTTTTTACAGTGAATTACTGGGTAGCATAGAGTATGCTGCAAGACAAAGAGGATACCATGTAATTATCTCAGCTACCGATGTAACTGAAGATTATCTTCAGCTGATCCAGGAACGAAATTTGGCTGGAGTTATTATTATTGGTACTTATCAGAATCAGTTTTTTAGTGAATTAAAAACATTGGATGTACCGGTAGTGTTAATTGATAGTTATTGTAAATATGACTATTTTCATAAACTAAGAATTGATGATGAGAATTGCTCTAATCTGGCTACAGAATTTGTGATTCAGCAGGGATATAAAAAAATTGCATTGGTGACAGGACATCTTCAGGAAGATGGTGTTATGCAGAAGCGATATAGAGGTTTCCTGAAAGCGATTGAACAAAATGGACTGGAATTTCAAAAAGAAAATCTTTATGAAGCGACGGTTGATTATGAAAGCGGAGTAAATGCTGCAAAATGGTTCGTAGATAATAAGGCAGATATTACAGCAGTGGTAGCGACAGCGGATGTCCTCGCAATTGGGCTGATGAAGGGGTTTTATGAACAAGGGGTTCAGGTGCCTGAAGATATATCCATCATCGGATTTGATGATCTGGATATTTCCAAGTATACGACGCCCGGGCTCACTACGGTAAAACAACCTATTTCAGCTAAGGGAGAAAGAGCTGTTGAAATATTGATCGAGAACATTGAAAATCCCCAGATGGAAAAAGTGGAAGAAGTATTTCCTGTAAAACTAATTGAAAGGCAAAGTGTAAGAAAAAGAACGGAGATATTATGATTTTAGAAACGATAAAAGATCAGGAATATCATAAAAAAATATTACTGGCAAATGACTCCTATGCAGAGATAGAACGCAAAGAAGGTACACAATTAATCATTAATGTGGATTATAAAGGCATATATGGTCTGGGCGAGAAATTCGATGCAGTGAATCAGAAAGGAAAGACAGTAGAGACACAGGTTATAGAAAAATTCTGTAATCAGGGAAATATCAGTTATTGCGTGACTCCTTTTTTCGTGACAGATTCGGGACTGGGTATTTACATTGAGACAAAGAAGAAAACGACAATCACGCTTGATCATGCAATTCGATGTCAGATACCGAGCAAATCCAAAGTCTATGTATTTACGGGTACAATAGGTGAGGTTATTCGTGATTATACCGGTTTGTTTAAAAGACCGCAGATACCACCCCGTTATGCATTTGGAATATGGGCATCAGCCAATCACTGGAATTCTGAAGCAGATGTAGACAGATTGCTTGAGGAATTGGAAAAATATCATTTTCCGGCCAGTGTTATTGTATTGGAAGCATGGAGTGATGAAGCAACTTTCTATATTTGGAACGGAGCTACCTATTCACCGAAGAGGTCGGCAGAAGGTTTTTCCTATGATGATTTTGATTTTAGCAATAGTAAATACTGGAAAAACCCGCAACGCATGATCGAGAGGCTTCATGAAAAAGGGAAAAAGCTAGTGCTCTGGCAAATTCCTGTTTTTAAAGGAATGGAACCGGGAAGAGTATCGGAACAGCTTGACATGGACAAGGAATATGCACTGGAGCATGGACTGCTTGTAATGAATAAAGCAGGAACGCCTTACGAGATACCGACGGGCAATTGGTTTGAAGGCTCTTATCTTCCGGATTTCACAAATGAAGAAACGAAAAAGTTTTGGTTTCAAAAAAGAAAATACCTGTCAGATATTGGCGTGGATGGATTCAAGACGGATGGTGGAGAGTTCATTTATTCCAAAGGAGTGACTTTTTCGGATGGAACAAGCGGAGCAGAAGGCAAGAATCAGTATTGTCAGGATTATGTGAATGCATACAGCAATGAAATATCGGAAGAACAAGTACTGTTTAGCCGGGCAGGATATGCAGGAGCTTCCGGAACTCCTATTTTATGGGCAGGAGACCATCAGTCAACCAATGATGAATTAAAGAATGTCTTGCGGGCAGCCCTTTCCGCAGCCATGAGTGGTATTCTTTTTTGGAGTTTTGATATTGGTGGATTTGCAGGACCGCTTCCGAGTATTGATTTATACAGAAGATCTACGCAGATGGCAGTATTTTCTCCCATAATGCAGTGGCATTCGGAACCGGATGGCGGTCAGTTCAGGGAATTGATGCCGGGAAGTGATGGAAATAATGAAAGAAGTCCATGGAATGTAGCCTTGGCATACGGACAGCCGGAATTTATTGATGAGATGCGTTACTGGCATACACTTAGGGAAGAACTTATTCCCTACATTTATCAAACGGCGCAAATTGCAGTAAGAGAAAGTAAACCTATGATGCGCCCCTTGGTGTATGATTTTCAGGAAGACAGCAATGTAATTAACTTAGAAGATGAATACCTGTTTGGAAATAGTATGCTGGTGGCTCCCCTTATGGAAGAAAATCAGACATCCAGAAAGGTATATCTGCCGAAAGGACAATGGTTTGATTTCTTTACAAATAAGTGCTATGAAGGAGAAAAATGGATAGACTCAGATCCTGAGACCAAATTACCGGTTTATGTAAAGTCCGGGACAACAATTCAAATGGAACAGGATGGGAAAAATAAGATTTTCCTCTACGGAAAGGAAGGCAAGGATTCTATTCTTTCCGATCAGATAGATATTACCTGGAAGGGAAAAAATATAACAGTAAAGGGGGATACAGAACAAAATATTATTTTTGAGTTCATACAGTAAAAATATGCGAGGTTAACCGTTTAAATTATGAAAAGGAGAGGATACATTTATGAGAAAAAAATTAATGTCACTTTTATTAACCGGAGTATTGGCAACCTCTTTACTTACAGGCTGCGGAAGCACAGATGATAATACTGCGGAAGGAACTGCAGCTGCAACAGAAAGTAAGCAGGAGACTGTTGATCTTGCCAACACTGAAGTATCGGAAGAAACGGCAGAAATTACTTATGCTAATTTTAATGCCTCTGGTGGTAATGAAGAAACACTTCAGAAAATGTATGATGCATTCCACGAAGAATATCCCAATATAACAGTTAACATTGAAACGATTGGATATGACGACTATTTTACACAGATGCAGACAAGAGTAGCCGGTGGAACAGCCCCTGATTGCTATGAACTGAACATTGAGAATTTTGCGGCATATGCGAATAAAGGAGTTCTGGCTGAGCTTACAGGAATTGATACCAGCGGCTATAATACGACCGCATTAAATGCATTTTCCGTAGATGGTAAGCAGTATGGTGTACCCGGAAATTTCTCTAATGTAGTACTTATTTATAATAAAGATTTATTTGATAAGGCTGGAATTGCTTATCCTACAGATGATTGGACCTGGGATGATGCGATGGAAGCGTGTGAGAAGATCAGTGCATTAGGTGACGATATCTATGGCATTTATCAGCCGATCACTTTTAACGAATTCTTCAAAGTTGCTGCGCAGTATGGCGGTGGAGTCTTGAATGAGGACAAAACAGAGTTCACAATTAATTCTGAGGAAAATCTGAAAGCCGCTACAATGATGATCAGTAAAGTGACTGAGACGAATGTGCAGCCCACGGAAGCACAGATGGGAGGAATGGGTGACTGGGACCTGTTCGAAAGTGGAAGACTTGGAATGATTCCTACCGGTATCTGGGCATTTAATACATTTGCAGATGCGTGTGACTTTAACTGGGATATTTGTGTAGAGCCGGGTGGAACACAGAAAGCAACACATTTCTTTAGTAATGCACTTGTAGTGAATGCGGATAGCGATAAAAAGGAAGCTGCTGCAACCTGGATCAACTGGCTTGCATCCAGTGATACTGCAGCACAGATGAGAATTGATGCTGGTTGGGATCTTCCTGCAATCAATAATGAGGATGTTCTTTCCGGATATTTGAAGCTGACCCCTCCCGAGAATCGTCAGGCAGTATTTGATTCCCTGAATTACCTGACAGTAGCTCCGATTATTGAAGATTATTCATTAATGTCCGATATCATTACAAATAAATTAAGCCTTGCGGCAAGTGGTGAAATCACGGTAAAGGAAGCACTGGATCAGGCCCAGGAAGAGTGTACTGCACAGATTAAGTTACAGTAGAAATGAAATTTTAAATTAGGAAACTGTCGTATGGTGCAAGCCATGCGACAGTGATCCTGAAAATGACAGGAAAAAATATGAGCAAAAAAAGACAGAAAAGAGCTTTGAAAAACGCCATACCATTTATGCTTCCCAGCTTTCTTGGGATGATTGTTTTTAGCTTTTTGCCAATTATAATTTCCATAGCCATCAGCTTTACAAACTGGAATGGACTGGATAAATTATCTTACAAGACACTGGCAAATAATTTTGTATTTTTGGATAACTATAAGCAGATACTCGGAACATCAGAATTTTGGAAGGTTTTGGGACATACCTGTTATTATATTGTACTGTATATTCCGATGGTTTTGATAATGTCCCTTCTGATTGCATCTATATTGAATAAAAACATGAAAGGAATCACCGTATTCCGGATTATGTACTATATTCCGGTATTGACATCGTGGGTAGCAGCCAGTCTGATCTGGAAATGGGTGTTAAGTCCCCAGTATGGTATATTGAACCAGCTGCTGGGATATATTGGGATATCCGGTCCCGGATGGCTTACAGATAAAGTCTGGGCAATGCCGGCAATTGTTCTTGCATCTGTATGGAAAGATATGGGATTTTACGGATTATTTCTTCTGTCAGGCCTGAAAGCAATTGATACCGGGTACTATGAGGCGGCAACTGTTGACGGCGCAGGAAAAATGAAACAGTTTTTTTCAATTACTTTACCGCTGCTTAGCCCATCGATGTTTTTCTGCATTATTATGGCTTTAATTAATGCGTTTCAGTTATTCCCACAGGTGCAGATTATGACAGAAGGTGGACCGAATGGGGCTACACAGGTCATGGTAGAGAGAATTTACACATACGGATTTAAGTATTTCAAAATGGGGTATGCATCTGCGTATTCCTGGCTGCTGTTCGTAATTATATTCATACTAACTTTAATTCAGATGAAATTACAAAATAAGTGGGTGCATTATGAATCATAGTAAATGGAATGTAAAATTAAAAATAATATGGAATTACTTTTTAGCCTGCCTGATTGCGATTATTGTGATGATCCCTTTTTTATGGATGCTTTCAACCTCTTTGAAAAGCAAAGGTGCATTGATGCAGATTCCCATAGAATGGATTCCCCAAAATCCAACGCTGGACAGCTATCGGATGGTCTTCTCCAGATTTCCTTTTTTGAGGGCAATTTTAAATAGCTTTTTTATTACCTGTAGTTATACGGTAGTTACCATTTTGTCAGCATCTATGGCAGCATTTGCATTTACGAAGATACAATTTCCATATGGAAATACAGTATTTAAAATATACTTGGCATCTATGATGATTCCTACACAGGTAACGATGATACCGTTGTTTGTGATCATGAACAATCTCGGGTTGATCAATACATATCCAAGTGTGATTTTACCATCCTTATTCAGAGCTTTCGCTGTATTTATGCTGGTGCAGCAGATGAGAGGAATCCCCAACGACTATATAGAAGCAGCAGAACTTGATGGTGCAGGGTTATTCAGAATTTATCGGACAGTGGTACTACCGTTATCAGGTTCGGCAATAGCAACGTTGACGATCACCACGTTTATGGAGAGCTGGAATGATTATTTATGGCCGTTGCTTATGTTGAATGATAAGAATAAAATGACTTTGACATTGGCTTTAAACAGTTTAAATGGACAATATGGAACGGAATATAATATACTGATGGCAGGTAGTTTATTATCTATGATTCCTATCGTTGTTATATATGCTCTTGCGCAAAAATACTTTAAGGAAGGATTAATGGCTGGCGGAGTGAAGGGCTAGCCGAAAATAGAAAATATGGTTAAAAAATATGTATTCGGAACTCCCATAGAAACGGATGCCGTTGTCAAAGAAATAAAAGAAACCAGCTGGAAGGATGACATTTTCCAAAAAGAAGGAAATGCATTTCATTATTTGTTAAAAACGGATGAAATTGTGTATGGTCTGGGAGAAAATGTGCGAGGCATGAACAAGAGAGGATGGCGCTATGTAAGTAATTGCTCGGATAATCCTAATCATTGTGAACATACCAATTCTCTGTATGGGGCGCATAATTTTATCATGATGGGAGACGGTGTAAGTGAAACTTACGGGTTATTTGTAGATACACCGGGGACTGTGATTTTTGATGTGGGCTATACAGATATAGACCGGTTAAGCATCGCAATGGAAAATGAGAACTATAAAATATATTTGATAGAGGGACAAACTTATCACGATGTAGTTCGAGAATTCCGTGAGATGATAGGAAGAAGTTATATTGCCCCCAGATGGGCATTCGGTTATGGACAGAGCCGCTGGAGTTATGAGACAGCGGATGAAGTGCGTGAGGTCGTAAGAGAATACAGAGAACGCGATATTCCCATAGATAGTATTTATCTGGATATTGATTATATGGAACGCTATAAGGATTTTACAATCAACAGAGACAGCTTTGCGGATTTTGAAAATCTTGTAGAGGAAATGAAGAAGGAAAATATTCATCTTGTGCCAATAATCGATGGTGGTGTAAAGAAAGAAGATGGCTATGATGTTTACGAGGAAGGAAAAGAAAACGGCTATTTTTGTAGGGATGAAAACGGAGAGGATTTTGTTATAGGTGTATGGCCCGGAAAATGTTGCTTCCCGGATATGTTAAACGATGAAGCAAGAAGATGGTTTGGAGATAAATATCGAATTCTGATAGATAAGGGAATTGATGGATTTTGGAATGACATGAATGAACCGGCTATTTTCTATTCAGAAAAGCGGCTGAAAAAAGTATTTGATAAGATGGAAGAGTACAAAACTAAAAATTTGGATGTGAATACTTTTTTTGAGATGACAGATCTTATCGGTACAATATCCAATAATCCGGAGGATTACGCTTCTTTTTATCACAATTATAAAGGAAAACGCTATCGCCATGATCAGGTACATAACTTATTCGGATATTATATGACAAGATCTGCAGCGGAGGCATTTGAACGTTACCAGCCGGAAAAACGTATTTTGCTGTTTTCCAGAGCATCTTATATCGGAATGCACCGATATGGCGGTATCTGGCAGGGAGACAATATGGCATGGTGGTCCCACCTGAGGATGAATGTGAAAATGATGCCGTCTTTAAATATGTGTGGATTTTTATACACAGGTGCGGATGTTGGTGGATTTGGTGCGGATACAACAGAGGATTTGTTGCTCCGATGGTTAGAATTTGCAGTATTTACACCGCTGCTTCGGAACCATTCAGCCAGAGGAACCAGAAAACAGGAAGTGTATCGCTTTTCTCACATTCCGAAGTTTTCAAGTGTCATTGGAGCCAGGTACCAACTTCTGCCATATATTTATAGTGAGTATATGAAAGCAGCACTCCGTAATACGATGATGTTTAATCCACTGTCATTCATTTATGGAAAAGATAATTTAGCCAGACAGGTGGAGGATCAATTGCTGGTTGGAGAAAATATTATGATCGCACCGGTCTGTGAACAGAATGTAACGGGAAGAGTTGTATATTTCCCGGAACGAATGAAGCAACTCGTCTTCAAAAATGGAATAATAGAAGAGGGTAATATTTTCGAAAAAGGCTTTTTCTATGTAAATATGCCAATGGGGACCGTAAATGTTTTTCTGAGAGAGGGATACCTGTTACCTGTGGCAAAAGGCGGAAAATGTGTGGAAGATATTAATTTTGAAGATTTAAAGTTGTATTCCTTTGGAGAAAAGATCAAACAGTATGAGTACTATTCAGACGATGGTGAAACCACAGATTTTGATATGGAATCTCATATTCGTATCCTGAATTAGTAATGAAAAAGAGCTTTACCGCTATTCATTTGTGTGGTAAAGCTTTTTTACGCTTATGTTTTTGAAAAAAGATAGACAGGATAGTTAAAAACGTAACTATTGAGAAAAAATATCAATAAGCAATTCCTACGAGATTTCTATGGAAAAAATCAAAAAAATATATTGACAGTAAAAAAAGGTTAGTATATACTAACCACGTGAATTGAGAATGAATATCATTAAGAACTAATGAGAAAACATGTGAAACAGTTCAATACTATTGAAGGGAAGGAAGTGTGTATGATGCCCCTGAGTATGGTAACAGCCGGAGAAGAGAACACGATCCAGAGGATCGGCGGCAAAGAGGAGACGAGGAAGTTTTTGGAGACCCTCGGATTTGTAGTAGGTGGTAAAGTGACAGTTGTGTCCCAGACCGAAGGCAACCTGATCGTGAATATCAAGGAATCAAGAGTAGCCATCGGCAAGGATATGGCCAATAAAATCATGGTGTAGCGGACAGCTGTACCAAAAGATGCTAATAGGAGGAGAAAATGAAGACATTGAAGGAAGTTCCCTGCGGACAGACCGTAAAGGTAACTAAACTGAATGGTGAAGGTCCTGTCAAGAGACGTATCATGGACATGGGCATTACCAAAGGTGTTGAGATCTATGTGAGAAAGGTTGCTCCTTTGGGAGATCCCGTGGAAGTAACTGTCAGAGGCTATGAGCTGTCTCTTCGTAAGGCAGACGCTGAGATGATTTGCGTTGAGTAAATGATCTTTTTTTTAGCAGGAAGGTTAGCTGGAACTAATTAGTGAAAGCTAATCACAATGTGTAATTATTTAGAGAAGCTCTGAAAGAGCGTTTCGCGAATGAGGCTCTGAATAGTTACGAGAAGTATTATTTTAGAGGAAAGAGGTAGAAAAATGGCAATTAAGATTGCACTTGCAGGTAACCCTAACTGCGGTAAAACAACACTTTTCAATGCTCTGACCGGTTCCAACCAGTTCGTAGGTAACTGGCCCGGCGTAACCGTTGAGAAAAAGGAAGGTAAATTAAAGAAGCAGTACGGTGGTAACGGTGATGACGTGATCATCATGGACTTACCCGGTATTTACTCCCTGTCTCCGTATACTCTGGAGGAAGTGGTAGCACGTAACTACCTGATCGGTGAGAGACCCGATGCGATCCTGAACCTGGTAGACGGTACCAACATTGAGAGAAACTTATATCTGAGCACACAGCTGATGGAACTGGGTATCCCCGTTGTCATGGCTGTCAACATGATCGATATTGTGAATAAAAACGGTGACAAGATCAATGTTGCGAAGCTGTCTGAGAAGCTGGGCTGCCCCGTTGTAGAGATCTCCGCTTTGAAGCTGACCGGTATCGAGAACGCTACCAAGAAAGCAATCGAACTGGCACAGAAGAAGAGCGCAGCCGTTGCGGTACATAAATTCGCGCCTGAGGTTGAGAGCGTGATCGAGACCGTAGAGAAGAAGCTCGCCGATGTTCCCGAGGAGCAGAAGAGATTCTTCGCTATCAAGCTGTTAGAGAAGGATGACAAGATCCAGGCACAGATGAAGAGTGTTCCCGATGTATCCGCAGAGATCAAGCAGCTGGAAGCTGCCATGGATGATGACACTGAGAGTATCATCACCAACGAGAGATACACATACATTTCCTCTATCATCAAAGAATGCTATACCAAGAAGGAAGGCCAGAAACTGAGCACTTCCGACAAGATCGATAAAATCGTTACCAACAGATGGCTGGCACTGCCGATCTTCGCAGTGGTTATGTTTATCGTATATTATGTATCCGTAACTACCGTCGGTACCTGGGCTACCGACTGGGCGAACGATGGCGTATTCGGTGATGGCTGGCATCTGTTCACCATCGGAACCGGTGCTTATGAAGAAGCAGCCGAACCTTATGATGATGCAATGAATGTGATCAACGCATTCGTAGAAGCTGACGGTGATGAAGCTCTGGCAGCAGTCATCGACAGCGAGTCTGAAGACTATGATCCCGCAGCAGCAGTAGCAGCTGTTCAGGAGTTCGCAGCAGGCATCGATGCATCCGCTACCGCAGATTACACCCTGGAAGATGAAGAGACTCTGGCAACAGAGGATGTTACTTACACCGGTGCTGAGCTGGCAGAGGCAGTTGATGTATACGCAGCAGACGGCGCAGAAGCTCCCGATCCCGCAAACTACGGTATCTGGGTACCCGGCGTACCTGCACTGTTAGAGAGTGGTCTGGATGCGATCGGATGTGCCGACTGGCTGAAAGGGCTGATCCTTGACGGTATTGTAGCCGGTGTCGGTGCAGTGCTCGGTTTCGTACCTCAGATGCTGGTACTGTTCATCTTCCTGGCATTCCTGGAGTCCTGTGGTTACATGGCACGTATCGCATTCATCATGGACCGTATCTTCCGTAAGTTCGGTCTGTCCGGTAAATCCTTCATTCCTATGCTGATCGGTTCCGGATGTGGTGTTCCCGGTATCATGGCTTCCCGTACCATCGAGAACGACAGAGACCGTAAGATGACGATTATGACTACCACATTTATCCCTTGTGGTGCGAAGCTTCCTTTCATCGCCATGGTAGCAGGTGCTATCTTCGGCGGCGCAGCATGGGTTGCTCCTTCCGCATACTTTTTGGGAATTGCAGCAATCATTTGTTCCGGTATTATCCTGAAGAAGACCAAGATCTTCGAGGGCGATCCCGCTCCTTTCGTTATGGAGCTTCCTGCTTACCACTGGCCTACCGTAGGTACTGTTCTGCGCAGCATGTGGGAGCGTGGCTGGTCCTTCATTAAGAAGGCAGGTACCATCATCCTTCTGTCCACTATCGTTGTATGGTTTACTACTTATTTCGGATTCACCGAGGACGGCTTCCGCATGCTGACTGAGGATGAAATCGATATGAGTATCCTGGGCAAGATCGGTCAGTGTCTGGCATGGATCTTCATTCCTCAGGGCTTCGGTAACTGGCAGGCAACCGTTGCATCTATTACAGGTCTGGTAGCAAAGGAGAATATCGTAGGTACGATGGGTATCCTTTACAGCGCAGGCGAAGGTTCCGTATATGCGAACATGGCCGCTACCTTCACCGTAGCAAGCGGTTATGCTTTCCTGGCATTCAACCTGCTGTGCGCACCTTGCTTCGCAGCTATGGGTGCGATCAAGCGTGAGATGAATAACACCAGATGGTTCTGGATCGCTATCGGATATCAGTGTGGCCTGGCTTATGTAGTATCCCTGTGTGTATACCAGATCGGCAACCTCATCACTACCGGCGCTTTCGGTATCGGCACTGTAGTAGCATTCCTTCTGATCATCGGCTTCATTTATCTGCTCTTCCGCCCTTACAAGGAGAGCACCACTCTGAAGGTTGACACCAAGAAGGTTGCATAAGTAAAATAAATAATTAAGCTCACTCGCAGGTGTCCGGCGTGACTGCTTGCAGGCAAAGACCGATACCTGTGAGGGGAGTAAACAGATAGGAACGTAACATTACTTGCGGGTCTTCGATAAGGGAACCCGCAGGATTTTAAAGTAAGAGTAAGGAGGCAGTCTATGGGAACCGTAGTTGTATTGGCGATACTGGCCGGTGTAGTTGCATTGATTGTCCGCAAAATGATAAAAGACAAAAAGAATGGAAAATCCATTCAGTGCGGTGGCGATTGCAGCCACTGTGGAGGTCATTGTGGACACTAAGGAACAGGTAAGCTATCAGACCACGAAAATGCAGAGAGAGATCATATTGACCAAGCTGAAAGAAAAAGGCTGCCGGATTACAAAACAGCGTCTTCGGCTGATTGATATTATTCTCCAGAACGAATGCTCCAGCTGTAAGGAGATCTTCTACCGGGCATTGGAAGAGGATGACAAGCTGGGAGTCGCAACCGTATACCGCATGGTCAACCTGTTAGAAGAGATCGGTGCCATCAGCCGTAAGAACATGTATAAGGTAGCTTACTCTGAAAATTGCATGATGGAAAATGCCTGTACCATTGAGCTGGATGATGGTTCGATACATCATCTCTCAGCAAAAAAATGGAATTCCGTGATCCGGGCGGGTCTCAAGTCCTGCGGATACCTCGTAGACCAGAAGGTGAGTAACGTGACGATCAGACCCTGCGAGTGTGCGGAGCAGGTATGCTAGTATAACAGTTTTAAATTAACTACCCCATATCATTTGCCTATTTTCCCGATAGCACAGGATAAAAATCCTCAGCGTAGCCCGCTACGCCTACGTTTTTTATCCTACACTCTCAGAAAAAATATTCTATGTGAATGGTATAGTTATTTAGAAATCGTTATACTAGAAATTAGAAATATGTCAGAAATTAGAAATAAGTAGAAAAACCGGTGTGGGGGCAGGAGGTCTGAACGGATCGTGTGCACTCTGCACCGGTTTTATTTATACGAGACGTGAAAAACATTGATTGGCATGAGATTTTGCAGGATAATGTAGTGAAGATACTTCCGAAGAAAGTATATTTTTAGAAAGAAAAACAATAGGAGCGTGAAAATATGGGAACCTATATCATATGCGGTATATTAGGAATTGTGATCGTAACTGCGGTGTTGGGATCCAGAAAGCACTTCAAGGGAGAAGGCGGATGCTGCGGTGGAGGCGGCGATGTGAAGATCAAGCCGAAGCACTTAGACACCATCGTAGCAACGAAAAAGCTTCAGATCGAAGGAATGTCCTGTGTGAACTGCCAGAACCGCATTGAGAATGCCCTCAACGGCATGGCCCAGGTCAATGCCAAGGCAAGCTTTAAGAAGGGCGAAGCAATCGTAAAACTCGGCGTGGATATCCCCGAAGACGAACTGCGCGAGGCTGTGGAGAAACTGGGATATAAAGTTACTTCCATTGAATTGATGTAAATTGAAAGTTACGAGCCATGCAAAAATAGAACGGAATACCTCGGTGGGAGCTTGCTCACAC
>OBZC01000803.1_pt1 | contig 29150 bp, 19 predicted proteins | sample 1538231 | NCBI WGS metagenome assembly OBZC01 (sample SAMEA2580225, study PRJEB22360) | human gut metagenome | biome: human gut; feature: human-associated habitat; material: faeces | place: Denmark | collected 2008/2010 | reverse complement strand
CGCATAAAAAAGCGGGTCAGAAGCGCTCCGGTTTCTGACCCACGATAGGATATTATTCTTTTTTATCCCCAACAACGCTTTGCAGGATGCGGGTTGCAAAAACATCCACCTTTTCTTCCAGTGCGGGCAGGTGCAGCAGGCGGTAGAGCCGCTGATACACGGCATCCACTGCGTAGCCCGCTACGGCGATCAGCAGCACCGCACCGGTCAGGTAAGCCAGCGAGGGCAGCAGCGCCCCGCCGAACCGGGGCAGGGCGACCAGCTGCCACAGCAGCGCCCGGGTAAAATCGCTGTCGTGCAGCAGGTACACCCCGAAAGACAGCGGTGCCAGCCGAAAGACCCAGCGCCGCCAGTAGTCCGAGCGGATATGGATATTCTGGAACAGCAAAAACATTGCTGCCGAAGCGATGACCGTAGCCAGTGCCTGATAGCCGTTGACGGTATTCACAAAGCCGTTCAGGTGCAGGACGTTTTCCACCCGCAGCGCCAGCATCCGGTTGAAAAGCCCCGCCGCCGAAGCCGCCAGATACGCCACTAGGCACAGCCCGCTGGACACGGTCACCCGGTATTTGCGGAAATAGGCGGCCATAAAATACAAGGTATAGAACCAGATAAAGCTGTATCCGTTATTTACAAAGGTTGCATCCGTTGCCCAGTAGAACAGCGTGCCCCACACGCTTTGCAGCAGCAGCGCCACCAGCAGCAGTGTTTTGTACTGCCGCCTGTCAAGGCTTTGCACCACCGCGTTCAGCACCGGCACCGAGAGATACATCAGAAAATAAGCCGAAGCGAACCAGTAGCCGTTGGAGGTAAGGGGTAAAAGTGCCCGGAGCAGTGCAACAGCCGAAAGCGGGACCGCCCCCGCTTTCACCGCAACACAGAAAGTTAGCATGGAATAAAACCACACCTGTGCCCCAATGCGGAACAGCCGCCCGGCATGAACAGGTCCCTTGCGCTCCGACAGGTAATAGCCGGAAAGCATTACAAAACAGTTTGTGGATACACGCGCCAGAATAAACAGCAGCCAGTAGATCCAGAATGCCGCTGTCCCCTGCGGTGCCGCACTGCCCAGCCCGCCGTGCCCGATGCCGTGCATCAGCACGATCATCACCATACTGAGGATACGCATCGTCTCAAAGCCGCTGTGCCGCTTTTGTTCTTCCATACCCCATTTTCCCCCTTATCTCTCCCCTGTTTCCAGCTGCCGCAAGGCCTGCCGCACCTGCTGCTCCGGCCGCAGCCACGTTTGATAGTAGTCCGCATTGTGCTGCGCCATAGCCAAGATCGCCGCCGGGTCTGTCAGCAGCTGCCGCAGCTGCGTCTCACACTCCGCCGGGGACGTATACGTTTTATAGTTTTTCCCTTCTTCAAAGCCGCCCGGCAGGGTGTACCGCAGCGGCTCTGTGACGATAGCGCGCCCCGCCGCCACATACTCGGCCAGCTTCCAGCCGGTAGAGCCGTGCAGTCCGGTAGACGCCACGCAGATCTCCGTGTGCTGCATCCGGTGCAGATACGCCCGCTTGCCGGTCAGCTTGTCCGGCACGATCAGCTCCGGGCACAGCTGCCGGGCACAGGCGTTGTCGGATACGCCGCCGGTGAACTGCTCCGGGAAGGCGCTTTGCAGCCGGTGCAGCAGCTCAATGCGGTCGGCGTTCACCTGCCGCCACTCTGCCTGCAGTTCCGGGTATTGCCGCACCGCCGGCTCCTCCGGGTCCCACAGACGGGTCAGAAAGAGGATGCGCGGCTTTTTGCGCACCCGGGTCAGGCAGGCTTCAAAGTCCTGCGGGTAGCAGCGGGTGGAAAGCGCCCACTGCTTCAGGCGGCTCTTTGCGCTGCGCTCCGCTTCCAGCGGCGAGCCCGGGCAGGTAACGTAGTAGTTCAGCCCCAATGGCCGCAGCTTTGCGGGAATACCGTCCGGGAACTGCCGGTTCTTCTCCGCCGAAAAGCTGCGCTTGAACACCACATCTGCCCGGTGGAACAGCGCCAGCACCGCCGCCGGGTCGTTGTAAAAGTAGCCGTCCATCAGGTCGAACACCACCGTGCGGCCGTCAATTTCCGTTTCCAGCAGCGCCTCCCGGGCAATGGGACTGCCCTGCCGCTCGTCCTGCACCCGCAAAGTCAGCTCCCCGCGCTTTGCCAGCAGGGTAAAGCCCGCCAGAATGCCGCTGACGTGCGCCGCACCCTCCCGGGTGGCAAGTTTTATTGTGACCTGCATATTCCCTCCTATCGGTGGAACAGTCCGGTGCGCCGCTCGCCCATGGGGATGACATCACAGAACACACACCGGCTCTTGGTAGAAAGCTGCACATCCTTGTGATAGCAGCCGAAAAACCATTTTTCGTAGGTCAGCTTGAGCAAGATCTCGTCCAGAAACAGGTGCAGACGGTTGCTCTCGCCAAGGGCAAGGGCGGTAAAATCCAAAAATCTGCTTGGTGCATCGTGGGTCAGCACATAATCTACCTTGTAGTCTACCGCCTCTAAGTTGCGGCGGCAGGTGTCGTACTCCTCGTCGCTGGGCATCTCCTGCTTCCACCAGTTCACGCCCGGCTCCCGGTCGTCCTTATCCTGACTTTCCGCGCCGCCGAAGCAGAGATAGGTCTTGCCCTCCAGCTCCAGCACGCTGCCCCGGCACACATGGTATACGTTGCCGCCAAGGCTCTGCACCCTGCCGCCGAACAGCTCGGTCTCCGGGTACTGTGCCAGCAGGTCGTAGTTTTCGTGGCTGCCGTCCAGAAACAGCACCGTGTAAGGGCGCTTGCGCAGCCAGTCCAGCCGCTTGCGCTCTGCGGCGCTGCCGTCCCATACAAAGCCAAAATCCCCCAGCACCACCACGGTGTCCTTTTTGCCCAGCCAGCGCAGTTTGCCCTGCTTGAAGCGCTGGATATCGCCGTGGGTGTCCCCTGTAAGATATACCATTCCTGCCCTCCCTGCCGGAGCGAAAGAACGGTGTAAAACACCGCAAGGCTCTTGTAACACCCCGGCAAACCTGTTATTATTATAGAACACAGCACTTTTGCTGCAAAATTGATCCTCCGGCGCGCTGTACCGCGCAGCCTTATTTAGTATATTTTATCGCTTTTTAAAGGAATTGTCCACATGAAACGTATTTTTGCACTGGTTCTCTCGCTTGTATTTCTGCTCAGCTGCCTTGTGCTGCCCGCCGGGGCCATGTTCGACCCCAGCCCGGTGTATCAGGTGCAGGCTGCAAGCGCCTATATCGTGAACACGGATACCAACATCATCGTCTACGATAAAGACAGCACAAAGCAGGTGTCTGCCGGCGGTCTGACCAAATATATGACCCTTGCCGTGCTGCTGACCAACTACGCCGACCAGCTGGACAACACCTTCCAGATGCCCTTTGCCATCTCGGACTACGTTTACAACACCAATAACGCAGATATGCGCTCCAACGAGACTTTCACCTACCGCGAAGCTATGTACGCCATGCTTACCCGCAACGCCAACGAGGCCGCCATGGGTGTGGCGTACACCCTTTCCGGCGGCGATCTGGACGGCTGGGTGGCGCAGATGAACACCTTATCCAAGCGCATCGGCACCACCGCCAGCAGCTGGACGGACGCCTGCGGCATCGACAGCGGCAACACCACCTGCGCGGTGGATATGTACCTGATCCTGCGCTACCTGATGAGCTTTGACGCCTTTGTAGAGGTGTCCGGTGCACCCAGCTTTACCATGCCCGCCAAGGAGAAGCACCGCTCCTCCTCGGTGCTGGTCAGCCAGAACGCCGCACTGAGCAAAGCCAGCGGCGGCAGCTACTACCGCAGCGCCATGCAGGGCGGTATGTGCAATGTGACTGCCTTTAAAAACGATACCGGCACCCAGAGCTATGTTTCGTGGGGCAACAAGGACGGTGCCACCTATATCTTCTGCGTGATGGACAGCCCCGACAGCTGCGATACCCTTGGCTACGCCAACCGCCGCCCCGCCCTGTTCGAGACGGTCAAACTGATGGACTGGGTGTTCGACAGCTTTTCCATTCAGGCTGCGCTGGACACCGACCTGACCATTGCAGAGATCCCGGTAAAGTATTCTTCCGACACCGACACCTTGCAGCTGTACCCCAACGACAGCATGATGACCCTGCTGCCCTCCACCAGCGACGGCACCGTCACCCAGAAATACTTCCACCTGCCGGACTACGTCTGCGCGCCCATCCAACAGGGCGATGTGGTAGGCACAGTGGAGCTGAAGCTGGCAGGCGAGACCATCGGCGTGGTGGATCTGATCGCCGGGCAGGACATAGCCCGCAACCCGCTGCTGTTCGGGGTGGATAAGGTAAAGGAGTTCTTCACCAGCCTGTACCTGAAGGTGGTGCTGGTGCTCAGCCTGATCGCCGCCCTGATCTACGGGCTGTGGCTGCTGTGTGCCAACTGGAACCGCCGCAAACCCACTAAAAAGATCCACCGCCGCTATTGAACAGACGCAAAAATGCCCCGGCAGCCGTAAAGGCCGCCGGGGCATTTTGGTTGCGCCAGCAGGAGTCGAACCTACGATGGGGGAGTCAAAGTCCCCTGCCTTACCGCTTGGCGATGGCGCATCGTGCAGCTAAGTATAGCATATTTTCTGCCGTTCCACAAGAGGGACGCTGCATTTTTGCAGCCTTTTCCCCGCAGTACCCAGAGCGTTTGCGGCGTTTTTTGTCGTTTTTTGGGCTTTTAGACGCTGTTTTTATGCTTTCCATTTCCTGCCATGTTTTTACGAAAGACAAGTTTTAAAGGATGCAATTTTCAAAAAATGCGGTCTATCGGAGCATAAAATTCATCTTGCAAGGGTAAAAATCGTTTTTTTCATAATTTTTATTATTTTTTCAGCCAAAAGCTGTATTTTTTGTTGCGGTTCTGGTACACTGGATGTGATAAATATAGATTGAAGAAACTTCTCCGCTGTCCGGGCTGCGCCCGGGTGGGGCAGGGTCTCCATCTTTGTGAGGGAAAGCGAGGGATCTCATGAAAAAATTCCTGAAAACGCTGGTGGTCGGGATCTGCCTGTTCACCCTGCTGTGCTGTGCGCTGCCGGCTGCGTTTGCTGCCGGCAAAACTTCAGGGAGCAAAAAGGAAGAGAACGTGTACGCCATTGGTATGGATGCCCAAGGCGGCATCTGCTCTACTGTGGTAACCTACACGAACCTGTCCGGCAAACTGGAGAGCACGCCCGAGCAGCCTACCATGACGGGCTACACCTTTGACGGCTGGTACACCGAGCCGGTGGGCGGCAGCAAGGTGACCACCTCCACCGTGTTCACCTCCGACGCTACCATCTACGCACACTGGATCGCCAAGGCCGGTGCTTCCACCGTGCCGCAGCCCGCCACCCAGCCCGCTGCGATTCAGTGGCAGAAGTATGTAGGGCCCGCACTGGTAGCCGGTGCCCTGCTTACCACCCTGCTGGTCTCCACCATGTTCTGAACAACGCTGTAAAACGCATTGATACCAATGAAGAAAGGGATCTTACCATGACTACTTCTACCATGAAACTGCCCGCCAGCTACGCCGTGATCGACGCCGAGGAGATGACCTATCTGGACGGCGGTGCAAGCAGCGCCTACCAGTCCTTCCTGGACGTTGGCAAGGTGTTCAACTACATCGCCCGCATCTTCTCCGGTGCAAGCTCCATCATCAACAACGTCAACGTCATCTACCAGTCCTTTGTCTCGCTGAACAGCCTGCTGACCAGCTTTGGCAAGTAAAAGGCTGACCCCAAAGTCTGCATACGGGAGCCGCGCTTTTTTCGAAAAAGTGCGGCTCCCGTTTTTTCGTGCGCGCAGCAGTTCAGTACAGTAGTGTACAAAACTTCACATCTCAAAATTATGAACAAACTTTTTAAGTTTTTGGGGTCTTGCAGTCGTTTTTGGGGAAAAATACACACAAAATATAAAAAAATGCGATATTTTTTCGGCGTTATCTCTTGATTTTGTGTCTGTTTTGTTATATTGTTGTTACATGGGATGTGGTAAAATAAGGCAGCTTGTAAAGGAGCGCTTCCGCACCCTTTACACCCCGCAAATCCTGTGGCGGCAAGCGCATTTTAAGCCGTTTTTGTTAAGTATTTTCGTAGTTTACGAAAACCTTTTCGCTGGCTTGTACTTTATAGTTTGGGAGTTTGGACATACATGGCAGATCGTGAACTGCGGCGGATGCACCGCGCTGAACTGATAGAGATTATTTATGCATTGAAGCAGAGCGAGGATCAGCTCAAGGCGCAGAACGCCGCGCTTACCGCGCAGCTGCAGGACCGGCAGCTCCGGCTGGAAAAGGCCGGCTCCATCGCGCAGGCTGCGCTGGAGCTGAACAACGTGTTCGCCGCCGCGCAGGCCGCCGCCGATGACTATCTGCACTCGGTGCAGGCCAACCTTGCAGACACCGACGCCGCCGCTGCCAACACCCTTTCGCAGGCGCGCAGCGAGGCCAAACGCATTCTGGAGCAGGCACAGGCAGACGCCGACAACCTGAAGGCGCAGACCCGGCAGGAATGCAGCGCCATGGTAGAGCAGGCCGAGCAGGAGGTGCAGCAGCGCTGGCAGACATTTGACCGCAAGGCCAACGCGCTGCTGGACCAGTACCGCAGCGCCGACAGCCAGCCTTCGGAGGAAACATGAAAAAACGCGATATCCGGTTTGCTTCCATCCCCTCCACCGAGGAAGTAGCCGCAGAACGTGAACGTCTTGCGTACCAGAACCGCTACCAGCGGGTGCTGCGCAGTACGGTCTATATATTGGTGGTGGTGGCCGCAGCGGCCGTGCTGCTGGCTACGCTGTTTTTACCGGTGCTTCAGGTCTCCGGCGACAGCATGAACCCTACGTTGAACGACAAGGACATTATCCTGCTGGTAAAATCCAACCACATTGAAAACGGTGAGTTATGCGGGTTTTACTGGCAGAACAAGCTTTTGCTCAAGCGCATCATCGGGCAGCCCGGTGATGTGATCGATATGGACGTGAACGGCGTGGTCTCGGTAAACGGCGAGGTGCTGGACGAGCCCTATGTGGACGCGCTGACCGTGGGCGAATGCGACATCCGGTTCCCCTATCAGGTGCCGGAAAACCGCTACTTCGTGCTGGGCGACCACCGCTCCACATCCATCGACAGCCGCAGCAGCGTGATAGGCTGCGTGGAAAAAAGTCAGATCATTGGCAGGGTGTTTTTAAGGGTATGGCCCCTGTCCAGTTTCTCGTTGATCCATTGAGCCCGGGAGGAGGTACTCTAAGTTATGAACGACATCCTTAAAACCTACAAGGAGCAGTTCCGCGAAAACCGGCACACGCTGCGGCGCTACACCGCATTTGTGCTGGCGCTTGCCATGATCACCACCCTGTTCGTCAACTGGCAGCTGCACGGCGTTGGCATCTCTATGACCGCGCAGTACCAGTGCGGCGAGGTGGAGCACGCCCACACGGCGGATTGCTACGACAAGGTGCTGATCTGCGGCTACACGGAAGGCCAGCTTGAAAATGCGGACGAAGTTGCCGCTGCCGAAGCTGCCGCCGCCAGTGCTGCCCAGAGCAGCGCCGAGGAAGAGATCATGCCGCTGGAGCTGGAGCCGCAGATCGAGTTTGTGCCCCACGAGCACACCGATGACTGCTACACTGAAGTGCAGACCCTGACCTGCATGGAGGAAGAGCACGTCCACGATGATGACTGCTACGACCCCGAGGACGGCACCCTGATCTGTGAAAAATTTGAGCATACCCACGATGAAAGCTGCTACACCACCGAGTACGAGCTGACCTGCGGCCTGGAAGAGGGCGAGCTTGTGGAGCAGGTGGTAGAGCCCACCTAGACCGCCGAGCTGGTGGCCATGGCGGTGGCAGAGCCTGTGGCGCTGGAGCCGGTGGTGGACACTGTGGAGCCCATCTACCACCACCACACCGACGCCTGTTACGAGGAAGTGCTGGTGTGCCCCCTGCCGGAGCATCACCACACCGTAAGCTGCCTGAGCGATACCTCTGCCGACCTTGAGACCCCCGAGGAGTGGCAGGCCGCCAACGCCGATGCCGTGATCACCGGCGAGTGGAACGAGGATCTGCTCAGCGTGGCAAAGACCCAGTTGGGCTACGAGCAGAGCGAGAAAAACTTCGAGATCGACCCGGCGGACGGCGTGACCCTGCGCTACTACTCCCGCTACGGTCAGTCCTACGGCAATGCCTACGGCGAGTGGGACGTGATGTTCCTTGCCTACTGCCTGAAGTACGCCGAGATTCCCCAAAGCGCCATCCCGCAGGAGGCCAGCGTGCTTGCCCTGCGCAGCTCCATGAGCGGCATGGACTGGCTGCTGGAAGAGGACGGCAGCGCCGCCCAGCCCGGCGACATCGTTATTTATAATAAGTACGTCACCCGCACCGTGGCTGTGGACAGCAGCGCCGACAGTGCAGAGCCGGATCTGGACGACCAGTTCAGCGTGGATACAGAGTTTGAAAACAGCTCAGAGCTTGAGGGCTCCGGCGTTTCTGCGCTGGATGCAGCCCCCAGTGCTGACGACAGCACCGGCGCACAGGATACCGCAGCCACCTCCGGCACGCAGGACACTGTGCTTACCCCCGAGCCCGTTGACCCGCAGACGGAGCAGCCCGCCGAAAAGCCGGTGGACAGCGCTGACACCGCTGCACCCAGCACCGTGACCTCCGTGTCCGGCGCGGACACCCTTGCCCCCAGCGTGGTATCCCCCGCTGCTGAGCCGCAGACCACCACCGTGACCGACGCTTTGCCCGTGGAGACCGTGGGCATCGTGAGCAGTGTGGACAGCGACGCCGACACGCTGACCGTTATTTCCGGCGACGTGGACGGCAAGGTGGCTGAGGTAACACTGTTCAACACCGAGGTCGTGGGTGTGGTGGATGTTGCCGCCGCTCAGTACGCCGACACATACGGCGGCCAGCTGCCTAGCCGCCCGAACCGTGCGCCCACGCTGATGACGACGGAAGAACCGACCTACCTTGATTACTTTGTGGAAACGCCTGCGGGCGAGACAACCTCCACAGGTATGAAAAAGGGCGGCATTACCAAATATACCTTTAAGATCGACAACACCGAACAGACTGATAATTTTACGGTCAAGGCTGATCAATCCGTCTATTTTACCTTCGACTATCAGATTGCCGGCGGTGTGCTGGAAAAAGTAGATGGAAAAAATGTTCTGACCTATAAGCTGCCGGACGAACTGTGCCCGAAGGCAGAAACACACACACCAATTAAAGACCGTTCTGGCAACGAAGTAGGCACACAGTATTTTCACACAAACGGCACCACTACGCTTGTCTTTGATATTACGTCTCCTCATTTCAACCCGGCGGAAACCTTTAGCGGCCAGTTCAGTTACGATTGGACGTACAGCAAGGAGTCTGCTACCGAGAATAAAACGTTCCACTTCCCCGGCAGCAGCACGGAGATCACGCTGGAAAAGTATCAGGATATCAAGATCGAGAAGAGCCAGCCTTCGGATAATAACGGCACGATCCAAGAAACTTCCGATGGCAAGACCAAGATCCGCTATACGGTCACGGTAAGCTCGGAGCATGGCTGGGATGAAAAGGTGCAGATCTGGGACGGCCTGAAGCGCGTAAATGGCGACATTCAGGCTGAGTATGACAAGGCTTCCTTTGAGCTGAAAAAGTATAAAGCGGACGGCACTTTCGAAACCGTCACCTGCACACCGGATTTCACAAAGAACGCCGATAGCAAATACAGCGGCTACGAAAAGACCTTCCAGATCGAAGGTCTTGACGAACTCAAGGCCGGTGAACGCTACGAGTTGACCTACGATGTTCTTACCACCCGTACCTGTTACTCAGAGCTCCAAAACACCGCAACTACCGATAACGGCAACAAACAAGACGATCGTACCGTTAAGCTGGACAGTCTTATTACAAAAGAACAGGGCGCATACGATTCCGCAAACAACTGCATCGACTGGATCGTCACTGTAAAGAACCCTACCGGCTCTGACCTGAACGGCTACACTGTAACAGATACCCTTGATAACGGTGCAACGATCATAGGCAATGTCAAGCGGTATGTACAGCAAAAGAATAATGGTCAGTGGCTGGAAACTTCCGATACTGCACAAACACCGGTACTGATAACGCCTACTGCATCCGGCTTTACCTACACCTTCCCTGCTGGCAGTGATGCAAAGCTGTATCAGTTCAAGTATCAGACCACTCTCCCGGCAGGCGTCACCTCGGTGAAAAACAAAGCCGAGTACAGCAAGGAGATCGGCGGCAACAAGTTTACCGACGAAAAGACGTTCAATCCCTCTGGCGGCGGTCAGGGCGGTCAAAGCTTCGGCCCGCAAAAAACTGCATCCGGCAAGCTTGCCCCGAAGGACGCTGACCACCCGAACCTTCTGGCAGCACCTTGGACGATCACCGCTGCGATCCCCGGCAAGGGAACGTATGAGATCAAGGATAATATCGGTGGCTACTGGTTCAATGGCAAAAATATCCACTATGGCATTGCCAGCGAGCTGCAAAAGCAGATCGAGCAAAGCTTTGACCTCACCTACACCAGTGGGGAGCAGGAATACACACTGAATTATAATGCCCTCACACAGAGGTCGGATATCACGTTTAAAGTAACGTACTATTCGAATGATTGGTGGCAAAATCCTGTCTCTTCTACTGACGATACCACGCAGGTGCGTTCCTTCAAGATCGAGCTTGACACCACAAATTGCACCCTTGCCCTCAGCCAGCTGACGCTGAACTACAGCACACAGGTGGATATAAGCGATCTGTCGGAAGGCGACCGTATTACTATCTCCAATCAGCTGAATGGAAACAATGTCAGCTACGATTACCAGAAGCCCAGTACCGGCCTTAAGATGTCCAAGGGCGTCAAGATGGTAAATAAAACTGACCCTGTCAACAATATTATCTACTGGTGCGGCGCTCCGGATTACTCCTCCGGCGGTACGCTTACCCCCAATTATTCTGATTTCCAGAACAAGGTACTCCAATATCAGATCCTTCTGGATTTCTCTTCTGTAAGCGATACCCTGCCCGCAAAGATCACCCTGACCGATACGCTTCCCAAGGGTCTCACTTACCGCACCACCAACAACCCATCGGCTGCCATCGTGTTCATCAACGGCTACGGTAATGGCGTCTGGTCTGAAAAGCTGCCCCTGAAGGGTTCTGGTGAAAGGAGTATTCGGGACTACTTCGCAGACCCGAGCAAGCTTGATATCAACACCCCCGCCGAGGGTTCAGAGGATGGGCAGACCATTACGTTCCACATTGATGGGCTGGATAAGCTCGACTTTGCTGAACTCAAAAAGCAGGGCTATACCGAGCTGGTGCTGTGCTATCAGGCCGAGCTGACAGATCCCCGTTGGAGCAACGTCAAGTTTGATGAATTCCTCTACACCAACAAGATCAAGTGGAAGGAAGAAAACAAACAGGACAAGGTCGATGTAAAGGTCACCCAAAAGGTCGATGTGCTTAAAAAGGAAGCCTTGCAGGTCAGAGAAAAAAACGACAGCCGCGTAAAGTACACCCTGACCATCAACCCCGCTGCCAAAGACCTTGACCCCACCAGCACCACGGTCACCCTGACCGATATTCTTACCGTACAGCACGCAAGCGTTCAGGCATCGTTGGATATTTTCAGCGTAAAGCTGTATAATGCAGATACCAAACAAGAAATATCCAAAGTCGAGTACGGCTACACCCGGCCGGTGTTGGGTACAGATAGCAGCGGTTACCCCACCTACACCACCACCTTTACCCTGCCGGATTCAACACCGCTTGTGCTGGAATATGAATATGTTACCAACGCTACCGCCAATATCAACCTGAGCAACGAAGCAAAAATTTCCGGCGGAAGTGCTTCAATCAAAGACTTCGTGCTTGAAAAGGTTGGTGCGTCCTCCATGGTGCATCAGGCTAAGCTGACTGTCTACAAGGTGGATAAGCGCAACTATTCAAACGCCCTGACGGGTGCAACCTTCGCTCTGGATCGTTTCAATTCCGGCACCGGTGGTTGGGATTCCGTCCAAAATGAAGCTGGGGTAGATGCCAACGGCACGCTGACCTTCTACTTTGCAACAACGGACGGCCTGCAGGAAAACACCTTGTACCGGCTTACGGAGACAAAAGCACCCGCAGGCTACAGCAAGGCATCCGCTCCGTATTACTTTATCTATCAGGCTAGCGGCTATGACGAAGCCGCAGCCTATAACGCCGCCGTAGGCAGCTATGCTTCTAACAGCGCAGCCGGTGTCCCGGAATCGAACACGGTTCTCTTCTGCGCCAATGGCAAGGCCAGCGAGCTGTTTGTGCCCAACACCGCCAACAGTTTGACCATCATCAAGCACTGGCGCGATAAGGACAACAACACCCTGACAGCGGCACAGGCAAAGCTGGATGAAGTAGAGGTGTACTTGTACTGCTATAAAACCAGTGAGGGCAAGGACACTGCAACACTTTATCCGCATCAAAACACCGTTACGTTGGAGAAGAGCAAAGACTGGACAGCCACTGTACCCATTGCAGACGAATACCTGAATGACTACACCTTCTATATCAAAGAGAAGGACGGCAACTCTTCTCGCTTTACCGTAGTCTACGATCAGCCGGCTGGCGTAACGGTGGGCAACACCCTCACCTTTACCAACACCGAGACCGACAACGCCGACTACGAACTTCCCTCTACCGGCGGGTCCGGTACACTCCCGTACACAGCCGTGGGCGGCACAATGATGCTGTCTGCGCTGGCATATAGCTTTATCCACCGCAAGCGCAGACGCGAAGGGAGGGCAGATGACTAAACTGCACTTCCCTGCCGGACGCCCGGAGCTTAAACCCCGCCCGCCCAGCGCAAAGTTTACGCGATAATCCGAACAAGACCACACCCCCTCCCCCCCCTGTGCAAAATGCAGGGGCGGCAAGGGGCAGAAAAAAGAAAGGGGCTTTTTCCATGAAAAAAGCAATGAAGAAACTCATGGCTGCGCTGCTGGCAGTTGCTATGGTTTGCGCCATGGCCATCCCGGCGTTTGCAGATGGCAGCAGCTCTACCAGCACTGCTCCTGTTACCACCCTGTACACGATCGCCGCACCTCATAACGGTCATACCTACGAGATCTACCAGATCTTTACCGGTGATTATGATCCATCCAATAAAACCATGCTCACCAACATCAAGTGGGGCAAAAACGGCAAAGGTGGTGCGGTTGGTGATGCTGTTGACCAGGCTATTCTGAACGAACTTTCCGGTGTTGCTTCCAGCGCAATCGACAGTGCTAAGCTTGCCGTTATCGAAAAATATGTCACTCTGACCAATCCTGTAGAGACCATTGTAGACGGCGGTTCTGTTGAAGTTGCTGGCGGTTACTACCTGATCAAGGACCAGGATGGCTCTCTGTCTGGCTCTGAGCCTTATACCACTTACCTCGTTTCCGTTGTTGGCACTGTTACCATCACTCCGAAGAGCAATGATGTTCCCGAATTTGAGAAAAAGCTGAAGGACACCAACGATTCTACCGGCGATGTTTCTGACTGGCAGGATTCTGCCGACTACGACATCGGCGATTACATCCCCTTCCGCCTGCAGGGCACTGTTCCCGAAGACTATGGTTCCTATAAGACGTATTACTACGCTTTCCACGATGTGGAAGAAGCCGGTTTGACCTTTGACCCCAGTTCTGTGGAAGTCCATCTCGGCGATGAAAACGGTGCGATAATCCCTAATACCGATTATAAGGTCCTTACCAAAAAAGACGGTACTACGTCTGACACTGAATGCACCTTTGAGATCGTATTTGATGATCTGAAAAATATTTCCAGTGTTGCTGCTAATTCTACCATTACCGTTACCTACAGGTCCAAGCTGAACGATAACGCGGTTCTGGGCAAACACGGCAACGTCAACAAGGCACAGTTGGAGTACTCCAACAACCCCAAGGGTACTGGCACTGGTAGAACCCCTTGGGATAACGTCATCGTCTTTACCTACAAGGTGGTTGTGAACAAAGTCGATCAGGCTGGTCATCCTCTGGATGGTGCACAGTTCACTCTGACCAAAAAGACCAAGAACGGCACGGATGTTGTCAAGACTATGGACGTTAACACTACCTTGACTCAGTTTACGCTGTCCGGTCTGGATGACGGCGAGTACACACTGACCGAGACTGTAACCCCCGCCCACTACAACACCATCAGCCCCATCACCTTTACTGTCAACGCTGATCATACTATCACTTGGGGAGCCGAATCTCGTGATAGTATCCTGACTTCTTTGAGCGGCAACACGGCGAGCGGTGAGATCACCTTTACTTCTAGCAAAACCGACGGAACTCTGACTACAAATGTCATCAATAATATCGGCACTACCCTGCCCGGCACCGGCGGCATCGGCACCACCATCTTCTATGTGATCGGCGGCGGCCTGATGGTTGCAGCAGCCATCCTGCTCATTACCAAAAAGCGCATGGAGAACCGCTAACTTCTCCTTTTCCCCAGCACAGAGCGGGGCTGCAAAGCCCCCTGCTCTGATCCTGAAACTATAACGTTAGGGAGTAGCCCATGAAAAAGAACAAAAGCACCATTATACTGATCCTCGTCTTTTTCGTGGGTCTATCCGTGATGTTATACCCCACCATCAGCGATTACGTCAACCAGCGCAACCAGTCCCGCGCGGTGGCAAGCTACGCGCAGGACGTGGACAACATGACCGATGCGGATTACAGCGGATACTTTGACGCCGCCGATGCCTTTAACGCACAGGTAGCCGCCAACGAGTACGCGCTCTACCGCCCGGATCAGCTTACCGGCTACGCCGACACGCTGGATATTACCGGCACGGGCATTATGGGTTACATCACCATCTCCAAAATAGGCGTGGAGCTGCCCATCTACCACGGCACCAGCGACAGCGTATTGCAGATCGCCGCAGGCCATTTGGAGGGCACCAGCCTGCCGGTGGGCGGCGCGTCCACCCACGCGGTCATCTCGGCGCACCGCGGCCTGCCCAGCGCAAAGCTGTTTACCAACCTTGACCAGCTGGAAGTGGGCGATACCTTTACCATCACCGTGCTGGATCGGGTGCTCACCTACGAGGTGGACAAAATTTCCATCGTGCTGCCCACCGAGACCGACGAGCTGAAGATCACCGAAGGCAAGGATTACGTCACCCTGATGACCTGCACCCCCTACGGCATCAACACCCACCGCCTGCTGGTACGCGGCCACCGCGTGGAGACCCCGGATCAGTACAAGCACATCCGTGTTACTGCCGAAGCGCTCAAGATAGAGCCTATCATCGTTGCGCCCGTCATGGCGCTGCCCATGCTGCTGATCCTGCTGATCGGTATGCTGCTTTCCACACGCAAACGCAAGAAAACAAGAGGTGAAGAACATGAAAAGCATTGATCTGCGTCATCGTCTGGCAGCTGTGCTGCTGGCTGTGTGCCTTGTGGTATGCTGCGCCCTGCCGGCGTTTGCCACCAGTGCCAGCCTTGTGTCCGGGCGGCTGGGCTCGCTCCACGTCCGTCTGTACGACACCCACAACGATGTGCCCCTGCGCGGCGGCGAGCTGACCTTGTATCAGGTTGCCGCCGTCAAGCGCACCGGCGGCAACCTGTCCTACGCCTATACCGGCGATTTTACGGGCTGCGGTGTCGTACTAGGCGATCTTTCCGACAGCACGCTGGCTGACCAGCTGGCAAAGTATCTGCCCACCGTGCCCGCCGTTGCCGCCCAGCAGAACGTTGACGAGGAAGGCTACGCCGACTTTACCAAGCTGCCGCAGGGGCTGTATCTGGTCATGCAGACCGAGGCTTCCCACGGCTACGAAGCCATCAAGCCCTTCCTTGTGTCCATTCCCCTGCCGGATGGCGACAGCTGGATCTACGATGTGGACGCTACCCCCAAGGTAGGCGCTACCATCCCGGATACGCCGGAGACCCCGCCGGACACCCCCGAAACGCCCCCAGACACCCCTGACACTCCCCCGGATACGCCGGACACACCGCCGGACACCCCCGATCTTCCGGAGCAGCCGGACACCCCGGATACGCCGGTGAGCCCCGGCACACCGGATAACCCGGTAAGTCCCGGTAACCCGGACAATCCCGTAAGCCCCGAGAACCCGGATAATCCGGTCTCCCCTTCCAACCCGGATAAGCCTGTTCTGCCCCAGACCGGTCAGCTGAACTGGCCTGTGCCGGTGCTGGCCTGCAGCGGTGTGCTGCTGTTTGCCGTCGGCTGGGTGCTGAACCGTCAGGGCAAAAAGGAACACTGAACCCTACTCCCTTCCAGCACGGCGCGCCGTGCCCTCTCCCCCGCAAGGGGGAGTTTTTTGTGGAGTGAATCCTCTCAGGCACCGCCCAAAAACTCCCCCAGTCGCCTACGGCGACAGCCCCCTCTGAGATGGGGCCTTTGGCATAGCGGCAAAGCTTCCGGCGCAACCGCAAAGTGTCCGGCAGCGCCAGAGGCTCCCTCCCCGAGGGAGCTGGCAAACCCGCAGGGTTTGACTGAGGGAGTTACACACGCAAAAGAGCCGCTGTACAAAAAGTACAGCGGCTCTTGATTTATGCAGTCCGTATTATGTTTTACTGCTGCTGGGCAGCCTTTTTGGCTTCCAGTGCCAGAATGGCATCGCGGCGGCTCAGGTTGATGCGGCCCTGCTGGTCGATGTCGGTCACCTTGACCACGATGGCATCGCCCACGGCAACCACGTCCTCTACCCGCTCTACGCGCTTGGTGTCCAGCTTGGAGATATGCACAAGGCCTTCCTTGCCCGGAGCGATCTCCACAAAGGCACCAAAGTTCATCAGGCGGGTCACCTTGCCCTTGTAGATGGCACCGATCTCGGGGTCCTCCACAATGGTCTTGATGGTAAAGATGGCGCGCTTTGCGTCCTCCTGATCCACGGCGGAGACGAACACATGGCCGTCCTCCTGCACGTCGATCTTGCAGTTGCAGGTGGCGCAGATGTCCTGAATGACCTTGCCGCCCTTGCCGATGACGTCCTTGATCTTATCGGTGGGGATCATCATGCTGAACATCTTGGGTGCCCAGCGGCTCAGCTCATGGCGAGGCTCGGCGATGACCGGCTTGATGATCTCATCGAGGATGTACAGACGGCCCTTGCGGCACTTCTCGAAGGCCTCGGCGATGATGTCGTAGGTCAGGCCGTCGATCTTGATGTCCATCTGGATGGCGGTGATGCCCTTGCGGGTGCCGCCCACCTTGAAGTCCATGTCGCCGTGGAAGTCCTCGACGCCCTGAATGTCCAGCATGGTCATCCAACGGTCGCCCTCGGTGATGAGGCCGCAGGAGATGCCGGCGACCGGGGCCTTGATGGGCACGCCTGCGTCCATCAGGGCCAGCGTAGAGCCGCAGATGGAAGCCTGCGAGGTAGAGCCGTTGGAGGACAGGACCTCAGACACGCAGCGGATGGTGTAGGGGAACTCCTCCAGAGAGGGCAGCACGGGCACGAGAGCGCGCTCGGCCAGTGCGCCGTGGCCGATCTCGCGGCGGCCGGGGCTGCGGGGTGCGCGGGCCTCGCCGACGGAGTACGGCGGGAAGTTGTAGTGGTGGATGTACCGCTTGGTCTGCTCGTCGGTCAGGTCATCCATGAGCTGGTTGTCCTTGGTGCCGCCGAGGGTGCAGGTGGTGAGCACCTGCGTCTGGCCGCGGGTGAACATACCGGAGCCATGCACGCGGGGCAGGATGCCGACCTCTGCGGCCAGCGGACGGATCTCGTTGATGCTGCGGCCATCCACGCGCTTGCCCTCATCCAGCAGCCAGCGGCGGACGACGTACTTCTGCATCTTGTAGCTGACGAGGTCGAGGTCGGCGTCGGTCAGGTCGGGGTACTCCTCGGCGATCTTGTCCATGATGGGCAGCAGGGCGGCGTCACGCACATTCTTGTCGTCGGTGTCCATGGCGGCCTTGAAGTCGTCCAGATACTTCTCCTTGATGGCATGGAACATATCCATATCGAGGCCCACGACCTGAAAATCGATCTTCGGCTTGCCGCGCTCGGCCACGATGCTGTTGATGAACCCGATGACCTTCTTGATCTCCACATGAGCGGCCTTGATGGCGTCCAGCATGGTGTCCTCATCCACCTCGTTGGCACCGGCCTCGATCATGACGATTTTGTCCATGGTGGCGGCGACGGTCAGGGCCAGGTCGCTCTTTCTGCGCTGCTCCTGCGTGGGGTTCAGGACGATCTCGCCGTCCACCAGACCCACCTGCACGCCGCCGATGGGGCCGTTCCAGGGGATCTCCGACACGGCAGTGACCAGCGAAGCGCCGATCATACCGGCGATCTCGGGGCTGCAATCGGGGTCAAGGCTCATGACCGTCATGGTGATGCAGACATCGTTGCGCATCTCCTTGGGGAACAGGGGGCGCATGGGGCGGTCCACGACGCGGCTGGTCAGGATGGCGCGCTCGCCGGGGCGGCCCTCACGACGCATGAAGCTGCCGGGGATGCGGCCTGCGGCGTAGAGCTTTTCCTCATACTCCACGTTCAGGGGGAAGAAATCGACGCCTTCGCGGGGCTTGGGGCTCATGACCACGTTGCACATCACGCAGGTCTCGCCGTAGCGGATGAGGGCGCTTGCGTTGGACAAGCCGCACATCTTGCCCATTTCCACCTTGAAGGGGCGGCCTGCCAGCGTAGTCTCGTAAACTTTGAAGTTGTCAAAGTTTTCTTTGCGGGAACCAAATTCGATTGCCATTTGGTTTGCCTCCTTATGTCCGTTTGATATTCCAAAAGGCTGCCCGCCGCGCATCATAGCAATAAATCCAGCGTCCGTACCAAGGCACAGGCGCTCGATTTACTGCTGCAACACGCAGCAGCGGCCTATTTGTTCCAGAGTTTGGGATACAAGGGAAAATCCAACAAAAAAGAGCAAAGGGCAGGCACCACATTGCGGTACCTGCCCTCTGTTTTCTATTACTTACGCAGACCCAGAGTTGCGATCAGAGCACGGTAACGCTCGATGTCCTTCTTCTGGAGGTAGGCCAGCAGATTGCGGCGGCGGCCAACCATCTTCATCAGACCACGGCGGCTGTGGTGATCGTTCGGGTTCTTCTTCAGATGCTCGTTCAGCTCGTTGATGTGAGCGGTCAGCAGAGCGACCTGAACCTCGGGGGAGCCAGTGTCCTTCTCGGTCAGAGCGACTTTGGCCATAACTTCCTGCTTATTCATAATACAGTACCTCTTTCAAGTAATTTATCTGCCTATGGCACAGCGGCGGGAAACGGTTCTCCCAAAAGCGGGCATACTCCCAGCCCCGTGCCACGGTAACAGATACAGTATACCAGATTGCACAGCAGATTGCAAGAAGATTTTTGTCCGCAAGCCTTAATTTTTTACAATGCCGCCCCAGTACAGCTGCACCTCCGGCAGCTTCTTTTTGCGCAGCAGAAACACGGTGGGGATCAGGTACACCGCCACCGACAGCAGCCGCGAGGCATCGTAGCCGCTTACGCTCTCGGCCACGCTGGTGGTGCCGTACAACCCGCCGATGAGCATGGCGGCAATGTCCATGGCGCTGTGCAGGAACACCGTCACCCACAGGTTACCGGTGCGGAAGTAGATGGCGGCCAGCATCACGCCCAGCGAAGCCGCAAACACGCACTGCATCAGCACGCCAAAAGGTGCCGAGCCGAGCAGGTTGCTCAGGTGCGCCGCGCCGAACAGCGCGCCGGACACAAGGCAGGCTTTCCACACCCCGGCGCGGGCGGTGCCGTAGCGCTCCAGCAGGGTCTGGGCAATGATGCCCCGGAACACCAGCTCCTCGGCCACGCCCACAAGGATCATGTTCAGTATAAAGGTCAGGATGCGGGGCAGCGGCAGCAGCGGCGTGTCCGGGCGGCCAAAGGCCAGCGTCCCAAAGGCCGTGTACCCGATGAAGAACAGCGGGTACATCCCCACCAGCAGCCCGTTCAGAAAGCCGCAGCCGCGCCGGCGCAGCAGATTCAGCCTGCCGGTGCGGGTCAGCAGCAAAAGTGCCACCGCCAGCCCGACAGCTTCCTGCACAGAGCCAAACAGATAGCCGTCCATGGTGTCAAAGTCCGCGCCTGCCGCTGCCAGCACGATGGTAGCCAGCAGGCTGAACACGACCATGCTGCCAAGAAACAGCACCTCGGACAGGATACAATAAAGAATGGGGTGCGCGGTGCGCAGCCGTTTGAGCATAAGTACAGCCCTCCCTATCAATGATAGCCCTATTCTACCACGATTCCCCCAAAAGCGATAGGGCGAAAATAAAGCGTGCTGCCGGGGTATCGGGGAACTGTGAACGGCCTGCAGCATCTTTTTACAGAAAGTTCATGTAAAAGCGGGCTAAAATAGCCTTGCAGGTTTGACGTGTCTGCCGCTTTGGTGTATCATATACTTGTATTGTTATGCGCGATCCCGGGCGCATCACAGCCCGATTTTTAAGATTTATGAGGTGTGACCTATGTCCCTTGTTGAAAAACTTTTTGGCAGCTTCTCTGACCGGGAGCTGAAAAAGGTAAATCCCATCACCAAACAGGTGCTGGCGCTGGAGCCCAAGTATCAGGCCATGTCCGATGCCGACTTGCAGGCGCAGACTGCCGCCTTTAAGCAGCAACTGGCCGAGGGCAAAACGCTGGATGACATCCTGCCGGATGCCTTTGCCGTCTGCCGCGAAGCCGCATGGCGTGTGCTGGGCATGAAGCATTTCCCCGTGCAGGTGACCGGCGGCATTGCCCTGCACCGCGGCGATATTGCCGAGATGCAGACCGGTGAGGGCAAGACCCTTGTGGCTACCCTGCCCGCCTACCTGAACGCCCTGACCGGCGAAGGGGTGCACATCGTTACCGTCAACGACTATCTGGCCAAACGCGACAGCGAGTGGATGGGCAAGCTCTACCGCTGGCTGGGGCTGACCGTTGGTCTGATCGTGCAGGGCATGGACGGCGATGCCCGCCGGGATGCCTACAACGCCGATATCACCTACGGCACCAACAACGAGTTCGGCTTTGACTACCTGCGCGACAACATGGTGACCTACAAGGCCAACATGGTGCAGCGCGGCCACGCCTACGCCATCGTGGACGAGGTGGACTCCATCCTGATCGATGAGGCCCGCACTCCCCTGATCATCTCCGGCCGCGGCGAGGATTCTTCCAGCCTGTACACACAGGTGGACCGCTTTGTGCGCACCCTGCACAAGAGCGTGGTGGTGGAGCTGGAAGATAAGGTCTCCACCGATGAGCAGGCCGATGGCGACTACGTTGTGGACGAAAAGCACAAGACCTGCACCTTGACCGCTGCCGGCATCAAAAAGGCTGAAGCCTATTTTAAGGTAGAGAACCTTGCCGCCGCCGAGAACATGACCCTTGCCCACCACATTGATCAGGCTATCAAGGCCTACGGCGTGATGCAGCGGGACATTGACTATGTGGTCAAGGACGGTCAGGTCATCATCGTGGACGAGTTCACCGGACGCCTGATGATCGGTCGCCGGTACAACGAGGGTCTGCATCAGGCCATCGAAGCCAAGGAGGGCGTGAAGATCGCCGCCGAGAGCAAGACGCTGGCCACCATCACCTTCCAGAACTACTTCCGTATGTACAAAAAGCTGTCCGGTATGACCGGTACTGCCCGCACCGAAGCCACCGAGTTCACCGAGATCTACGGCCTGAACATCGTCAGTGTGCCCACCAACCGCCCGGTGCAGCGCAAGGACTACCCGGACGCCATCTACAAGACCGTGGAGGGCAAGTACCGCGCCGTCATCGAGCAGGTGATGGAGTGTCACAAGAACGGCCAGCCCGTGCTGGTGGGTACTGTCAGCGTGGAAAAGAGTGAGACGCTCGCCAAAATGTTACAGCGCCACACCCGGGATTTCAACGTGCTGAACGCCAAGAACCACGAGCGCGAAGCCGAGATCGTAGCGCAGGCCGGTAAAAAGGGTGCCATCACCATCGCCACCAACATGGCAGGCCGCGGTACCGATATCATGCTGGGCGGCAACGCCGAGTTCATGGCAAAGGCCCAGATGCGCAAGGAGCACTTCTGCGAGAACCTGCTCAGCCCCGAGACCCCGCAGGACGCCGACCCGGCAGCCGTGGAGCTGCTGCTGACCGAAGCCAACGGCCACGGCGAGACCACCGATGCCAACATTCTGGCGGCACGTCAGCGTTTTGACCAGCTGTACGCCCAGTACAAGCCCGCCATCGATGCCGAAGCCGACGAGGTGCGCGCCGCAGGCGGCCTGTTCATCATCGGTACCGAGCGCCACGAGAGCCGCCGTATCGACAACCAGCTGCGCGGCCGTGCCGGCCGTCAGGGCGACCCGGGCGCTTCCCGCTTCTACCTGAGCCTTGAGGACGACCTGATGCGCCTGTTCGGCGGCGACCGGGTGTCCGGCCTGATGAACACCCTGAAGATCGACGAGGATACCCCCATCGAGAACCGCATGATCACCAATACGCTGGAAAGCGCCCAGAAGAAGCTGGAGGGCCGCAACTTCGAGATCCGTAAAAACGTGCTGAAGTACGATGATGTGATGAACCAGCAGCGCGAGATCATCTACGGGCAGCGCCGCAAGGTGCTGGACGGCGAGGACATCAGCACCGAGATGCACAAGATGCTGCGGGAGAACATTGATTCCAGCTGCGCCCAGTTCCTTTCCGGCGATGTGAAGGACGAGTGGGATTTTGGTGCGCTGCGCCGCCACTATCAGGGCTGGCTGACCACCGATGCCGACTTCCACTACACTGTGGCGGACTTTGACAATCTCTCCCAGCAGGGCATTGCCGATATGCTGTACGACCGCGGGATGCAGATCCTGCAGGCCAAGGAAGTGCGCTACGGCGCACCCGTTATGCGCGAGCTGGAGCGCATCTGCCTGCTCAAGTGCGTAGACCGCCAGTGGATGGACCACATCGACAACATGGACCAGCTGCGGCAGGGCATCGCGCTGCGCGGCTACGGCCAGAAGGACCCGGTGGTGGAATACCGCATCGAGGGCTTTGATATGTTCGACCAGATGGTGGATTCCATCCGGGAGTCCAGCGTCAAGATGCTGCTGACCATCGAGCTGCGCGCCGCCGGTTCCGCTCCCAAGCGGGAGCAGGTGGCAAAGCCCACCGGCGAAGGCTTTGTGCCCGGCAACGGTGCACCCGGCGTCAAGGGCAGCCCCAAGGGTCAGCCGGTGCGTGTGGTCAAAATTGGCCGCAACGACCCCTGCCCCTGCGGCAGCGGCCTGAAGTTCAAAAAGTGCACCTGCGCCCAGTATCACCCCAATGGCAATAACGGCGGGGAAGAATAACTGTAAGGCAAAGCCCTCCCTGCCGTGGCCGAGAGGGTTTTCCGCATAAATTCAGAGGGAGTTGATTTTACAATGATCGCACCGGAAAAACTGTTGGAAGCCGCCAAGGCGCTGGAGCCCCAGCTGCAGGAGTGGCGGCGCACGCTGCACCGTCACCCGGAGGTGGGCTTTGACCTGCCCCAGACCAAGGCACTGGTCAAAAAGGCGCTGACCGAGATGGGCTACACCCCGCAGGACTGCGGCAAGTGCGGCGTGGTGGCGCTTGCAGGGGGCAAGCGCCCCGGCAAGGTGATCCTGCTGCGGGGCGACATGGACGCTCTGCCCCTGCAGGAGGAATCCGGCGAGGAATTCTCCTCTGAGCTGCCCGGCAAGATGCACGGCTGCGGCCACGATATGCACACCGCCATGGTGCTGGGTGCAGCCAAGCTGCTCAAGGAGCACGAGGACGAGATCGAGGGCACGGTAAAGCTGGAGTTCCAGCCCGCAGAGGAGATCTTTCAGGGCTCGCTGGATATGATAAACAGCGGCCTGCTGGAAAATCCCAAAGTGGACGCAGCGGTCATGTTCCATGTGCTGGCCGGGATGCCCCTGCCCGCCGGTATGGTGCTGGTGCCGGGCGGCGGCATCACCATGGCCAGCTGCGAGCAGTACCACATCGTTGTGCACGGCAAGGGCGGGCATGGCTCCATGCCCAACGCCTGCATCGACCCCATCACCGCAGCGGCGCACATCCACATTGCCCTGCAGGAGATCAACAGCCGCGAGCTGGACCCCGCAGGCTTTGGCGTGTTCACCACCGGCCGGTTCGAGGCCGGCAAGGCTTCCAATGTCATCCCGGATACTGCCGATATGTGGGGCACTATCCGCACCGTAGACCCGGAGCAGAAGGTCAGCGCCCTTATCCACCAGCGCATGACCGAAATTGCGCAGAGTGTGGCTATCGCCTACCGCTGCACCGCCGAGGTGGAGTTCAGCGATTACTGTCCCTGCATGGTAGTAGACACCCCGCTGGCAGGCAATGCCCTGACCTATATGACCGAGCTGCTGGGCAAGGGCGCTATGGACATGACCCCGCTCACCGGCGGCAAGCCCGGCGGCGGCAGTGAGGATTTTGCCTTCGTCAGCCATGAAGTGCCCACCGTGAGTATGTTCTTAGCCGCAGGCAACGCCAAGGAGGGCTACACCTACGGCCAGCACCACCCCAAAGTGCGCTTTGATGACAGCATCCTGTACCGCGGCACAGCAGCCTACACCTATATGGCGCTGCGCTGGCTGGCAGATCACCAGTAAACAGCAAAAGTGCCGGAAACGACCTTGATCGTTTCCGGCACTTTTTTTGTTATATCAGCCTTGCCCCGGCGTGGGGCAGGCTTTCTGCACCAAGGCTTTGCAGCTTTTGGGGCAGGGCGGCAAGGTCGCCGCCGGTATAGTACCAGCCCGCAGCCAGTGCTGCCAGTGCCAGCAGCAAAAGCACTGCCAGCGCCTTGCCCAACCTGCGGCGCTTCGGGCGCGGCGGCACGAGCGGTACAGCCGTGAGGGCGGCAGGCATCAGAGCTGTATCCGGTACTGCTTTACCGTAGGGCTGCCAGCTTGTGCCCCCTGCCTGCGGCAGACCGCAGGCAGCGCGGCGCAGCATATCCAGCAGCCACAGCCCGGGGTTCTCGTCCGGCGATACGCACCGCAGCCAGCAGCCCTTTTTGCCGCCCACCAGCAACAGCCGACTGTGGGGCAGCTCCACACAGCCCACCGCCAGCGCAGCACCGGTCAGCCGCTGCATGGCCTGCACCCGCGCCAGTGTGCGGGCAGGCTCTGCCTGCGGTGCTTTGCGCATCTTGCGGCTGAGCCGGGCGTTGAGTGCGGCATTGGCATAGCTCATAGCACCAAAATCGAACACTTTTTCTGCGCCGGGAAGATTTTCCAGCCGGGTCTCCAGCAGCGCCCCGGCGGCAGCATCGCTGCACACCAGCAGCTTGCGGTGCTGTTCCAGTGCCTGCACTGCGGCGGCGGCAAGGGTCTGCTCCCCTTCCCCATACAGCGCTGGGGCAAGGCTTGTCCGCAACTGTTGTACCGCCCGGTGCAGCTGCTGCGGGGTGCTGCTTTGCAGCGCCACCAGCGTTTCCGCGCCCCGGGTGCGGCAGTGTACGGTGCCCTGCCAAGTGTCCGGCAGGGTTTCCACTGCCTTTTGCACGGTCTGCTCCGGCACACCGAACAGCCGCAGCACACAGCCTGCCGGGCGGTTTTCTTCCTTTGTCATGACGCATCCCCCCTGCGGCCGCAGGGGCCGCTCTCACTCTGCCCGCAGGGTCTCGTCCAAGGCGGTCAGGGCGGCGGGGTCATGCTGTGCGCTTTCGGCCAGCACCTGCGTACCGGCCGGGGTCTTGCCCTGCGCCAGCCGCAGCGCCAGTTCCAGCGCAGTCTGTGCGGCGCGGGCGCGGATGAGCGCACGGTCCGGGCGGGAGACGAACAGCTTTTTCACATACACTTTGTCTCCCCGGGCAGCGCCCAGATACACCGTGCCCACAGGCCGGACGGCATCGCCGCCGCCGGGGCCCGCCAGACCGGTAACGCTGACCGCGATATCCGCACCGGCGGCTTTTGCCGCGCCCAGCGCCATCTGCGCTGCCACGGGAGCCGACACCACATTATATTGCGCAATGACCGCCGGGTCTACCCCGACAAGCTTCGCCTTGGCCTGCTCCCAGTAGGTCACAAAGCCGTAGCCAAACACCTCGCTTGCGCCGGACACACTGGTCAGGCGCTGGGCGATCATGCCGCCGGTGCAGCTTTCGGCGGTGGCAATGGTCAGGCCGTTGGCCTGCAGCGTGTGCACCACCGTCTCTTCTAACCCGGCGACATCCTCATCATACACCGCATCGCCCAGCAGATCATAGAACTTTTTGGCGTAGGCGCGGCACATCGTCTGCGCCTCGGCGTCATTCTGCGCCCGGGCGGTGATGCGGATTTCACACTCGCCGGTCTTGCAGTAGATGGCGGCGGTTGGGTTCTGATTTTCCAGCAGCGCACGCACCCGGTATTCCAGATTGCTCTCGCCACCCAGCACCCGCAGCGTCAGGCTGTGCAGGGCGCAGCTCTGCCGCGCCAGCAGCAGCGGGCGCACGCTTTCCTCCCACATGGCCTTCATCTCATGGGGAACACCGGGCATCAGCACGGCACAGTGACCGTCCTGCTCGAACCATGCGCCCGGCGCGGTGCCGTGGTGGTTGACCACCTTATGCCCGTGCACCGGCACCATGGCCTGCTTGCGGTTGTTGGGGGTGGTCTCGCGCCCGGTGCGGGTAAAGAAGTCCACGATCTTCTGCCACTCGTCCGGGTCAAAGGTAAGGGTGTCGCCAAAGCAGGCGGCCACCGTCTCCTTGGTCAGGTCGTCCGCCGTGGGGCCAAGCCCGCCGGTGAACACCAGCAGGTCGCACCGCTGTTTTGCTTCGTTGACAAAATCCGCCAGACGGCCATGGTTATCGCCGATGGTGCTCTGCCGCCGGACGGTGATGCCCAGCGCGGCCAGCTCCCGGCTGAGGTACTGGGCATTGGTGTTAAGAATGTTGCCGAGCAGCAGCTCGGTACCCACACTGATGATCTCTGCTGTCATGGACAAATCAACCCTCGAATTCTACCTGATCGGTGATGCGCACCCGGATGCGCTCGGTCTGCTCTGCGGCTTCGGCTTCCAGCGCGGCAAGGCCGGGCATGGCGGCTTCGGCGGCAAGGATCTCCTCCAGCTCGGGGCGGATCTTCGGGTGCGGCGGGGTGAAGATGGTGCAGCAGTCCTCGTAGGGCAGGATGCTGGTCTCAAAGGTATTGATATGGCGGGAGGTCTCGATGATTTCGGTCTTGTCCATACCGATGAGCGGGCGCAGGATGGGCAGATCCTGTGCGGCATCGGTGCACTGCAAAGCCTTGACGGTCTGGCTTGCCACCTGTGCCAGACTTTCGCCGGTGACCAGCGCTTCGCACCCCTGCTTTTTAGCGATCACGTTTGCAATGCGCATCATGCTGCGGCGCATCAGCACCGTGAACAGCACATCCGGGGCGTTATCCCGGATGTATTCCTGCGGTTTTGTGTAGGGCACCACGAACAGGTTGGCGCTGCCGGTATACACAGTGATAAGCTGTGCCAGAGCTTTTACTTTCAGTTTTGCACGTTCAGAAGTATACGGAGGGGACGCAAAATGGATGTGATCCAGTGCCAGACCGCGCTTTGCCATACGATAGGCCGCCACCGGACTGTCGATACCGCCGGAGAGCATATTCAGAGCACGGCCGCTGGTACCCACGGGCAGACCGCCCTCACCCGGTATTTTCGGACCGTGAATATACGCACCGTAATCGCGAATTTCCACAATGACCTTGAACTGCGGGTTATGCACATCCACCTTCAGGTAGTTGTGCTTGCCCAGCAGGTAAGCGCCCAACTCCCGCATCAGCTCCGGGCTGGTCATGGGGTAGGTCTTATCGGCGCGGCGGGCTTCCACCTTAAAGGTGCGGATGCCGTGCAGCGCGCTGCCCAGATAATCCTCAGCGGTCTGGCAGATGGTATCGAAGTCCTTTTCGCACACCACGGCGCGGCTGAGCGCGGCAAGGCCGAACACCTTGCTGACCCGCTCAAAGGCGAGGTCCATATCCACGTCCTCTTCCTCGGGCTCCATATAAAAGGTGGACTGGGTGCAGTACACCTTGAACTTGCCCACCGTCTTAAGGCGGTAGCGCAGAATCTTCATCATGGCTGCTTCGAACTGGTTGCGGTTGAGGCCTTTCAGGGACATTTCGCCCTGATAGCCCATAATAATTTCCTTCATAAATGTTGCATCTCCTGATGTAGGATTTATAATGGCCTCCGCTTTCGCTCTGGCCATATTCAGCGGATGAATTATTTTTATTTGTGAATGGAAAATGACTGCGGTCATTTTCCATTCACCCTTTCACGCATTGGGGTCGCGCAGACAAACTGCATCTTCCCATAGAACGGCTGACAGCTTTCTCTTTGGACACGAGTTCGGGTTGCGGCACCCAGCATCCGCATCGTGCCTTGGGTGGCACTTGCGTCTTGCTGGCCGCTGCCCCAACAGCAACTCTCTGTTTCCGCCGCTGGCGGCGGTCGTCGCTGTTGCACTACATTCCATCGCCCGCCCTATTGCCCTGCGGGCAACAGGGTCCCACCCCAGCGGACGGTCCTCAGAGAAACTGTCAGCCGTTCTGCGGCTTCAGTTTTTACTTTCTGATCTTCTGCAAATGCTTCATGCCGTCCTCGAAGCGGTTGAGGAAGGCATCCACATCCTCCGGGGTGTTATCGGCACAGAAGGACACCCGGATGGCAGTGTCGATGGCAAGCGGGTCGCGCCCCATGGCTGCCAGCGTGTGGCTGGGCTGACCGCGCCCGCAGGCACTGGCCGAGGAAACGTAGATCTGCTCCTCGGCCAGAAAAGCCAGCATCGTCTCGCTCTTGATGCACATCTCGCTGAAGTTCAGCACCTCGGGCACGGCGTTCTCCGGGCTGTTGATGACCACCTCCGGGAAGGCTTTCAGCCCCTCCCGCAGCTGCTGGTTCAGCGCACGCATGGCGGTGTCCCGGCTCTTCATGGTCTTGGCCAGGCGGGTGGCCGCTGCGGCCAGACCCATAGCATAGGGCAGGTTTTCGGTGCCGGGGCGCATCTGCCGCTCCTGCTCGCCGCCCAGATAGGGCGGCTGGAAGGCCTGCACCAGCCTGTCGGAAAGGTAAAGCGCACCAATGCCCTTGGGGGCATGGATCTTGTGGCCGCTCACTGAGAGCGTATCGATGTTGTCCAGTTTGATGGGCACACGCATCCACGCCTGCACCGCGTCCACATGGACGATGGTGCGGCTGTTGCGGCGCT
>OBZC01000795.1_pt1 | contig 29441 bp, 26 predicted proteins | sample 1538231 | NCBI WGS metagenome assembly OBZC01 (sample SAMEA2580225, study PRJEB22360) | human gut metagenome | biome: human gut; feature: human-associated habitat; material: faeces | place: Denmark | collected 2008/2010 | reverse complement strand
GTGAATTCCGCCCGCCCGCCCCCCCCCCCCCCCCCCCCGCCAGTACACAGCACAGACCAGCTTTCAGATCCGGGCGATTGATTTTCGGGGCATGGCTTCCTCTTGGCTCGCAGAAGAATGCGTTGGAGGAGCGTGGACACTTGTTTGAGCGTAGCGAGTTGTGTCCACGCTTCTCCGCCTTTAGCATTCTCCTGCAAGCCTAGAGGAACCGCCCCGAAAATCCTCTGAGCCCGAATCTGAAAGCTGGTCTGTGCGTACCCCCCGCCAATTCACCTCTCCCCCAAAAACCGTAAGAAAATCGCAAGAAAACCGCCAGATAAAAGACCCAAGAAAGAAACATTTCCCTGCTATACTAAATTCCAGTGTTAAAATAATCACATTTAACATAGAAAACCTCGGAAGGAACACATGAGTATGAGCAGTGAAGAAAAAATCTCACCAGAAGAATTCGACAAAGAACTGGAGTCCCTGCTGACCGGAACCCCGGAAAAGAAACCCAAAAATCAAAAGAGGAAAAAGATCATAATCGCCGCCGCCATTGCCATCCTCGGAATCACCGGCATCAAACTCCTGTCCGGCGGAAAAGACATGGTCCCCGTTGTGGACACTGTGACCCCAACCCGCAAAACTATCCAAAACCGCCTCACCGTCACCGGCCCCATCTCCGGAACCGACAGCGTAGACGTCGTCTCAAACCTCCACGCTGAGATCCTCGAAATTCCCGTAAAAGAAGGCGACAAAGTCACAAAAGGCCAGCCCCTGGCAGTCCTCGACGATTCCGACGTAAAAAAAGAAGCCGACATCGCCAAAAACGACTACGACCTTGCCGTGACCACCTGCGCCGAAAAAGATAAAGAAGCAAGAAACGGCTACGCCAAAGCCATCCAGGACCTGAACACCGCCCAGGCCAACTACGACCGCACAAAAGCCCTCTTTGATGGCGGCAGCGTCCCCAAAGTTGATCTTGAGACAGCGGAAAACGGTCTCCACGACGCAGAACGGGAATGCGACTCCTACACAATAAAAAACGGATCCGCCGTCGCCGATGACTCCTACCGCCTCCAGATCGAAAAAGCAAAATTCGACTACGAAAAAGCCGTAGAGCAGTTAGATAATACGATATTAAAAGCCCCTATCGACGGCACCGTCGTCCGCGTCAACACAAAAGTAGGCCGCTTTGCCGACAAAATGGAAAACGACGCCCCACTCTTCGTGATCGAAAACCTCGATAACCTGGAACTCGAGATCAAAGTCAGCGAGTACACCATCGGAAAAGTCGCCGTCGGCCAGGAAGCCGAGATCTCCGCGGACATCTTAAACGGTGAGACCGTCCACGGCGAAGTCATCTCGATCTCCCCGACCGGCGAAGAAAAAGGCGGCGGTTCCAGCGAGCGCGTCATCCCCACAAAGATCCGCGTCACAGATCAGGACACAAAACTGATCGCTGGAATCACCGCCCGCGCGTCCATTGTCCTGGAAGAATCCGAGAACGCCCTGACAGTCCCAGTCTCCGCCGTGATGGAAAAAGACGGAACGAACTACGTACAGGAGATCAGTGACGGAACCGTATCCTGGGTTCCGGTGGACATCGGTGTGGAAGGCGATGTGGAGATGGAGATCATCCCGGTGGAAGGGAGCTCCCTGGATGAAAACTCCGTCCTGATCGCGGAGCCGGGAGAGCAGTACACAGATGGAATGGCAGTCACATCATCCGGAAAACAGGGGGAATAAACAATGTTTGAAAAACTGACAAGATCCCGCTACATGACGGAAAACGTGACAGACGAGCTGATCCGCCTGGAAAACCTCGTAAAGATCTACGACACAGGCGCGATCCGGGTCATGGGACTAAAGAAAATCAACCTGGCGATCCACCGCGGCGAGTTCGTTGCGATCATGGGACACTCCGGATCGGGAAAATCTACCCTGATGAATATTTTAGGCTGCCTGGACCGCCCGACACTGGGTCACTATTACCTCGACGGGATCGACACGGCGGCCCTGTCCCCGGACGAACTCTCCGCGGTGCGGAATAAAAAGATCGGCTTCGTGTTCCAATCCTTCAACCTGATCTCCAGGACATCGGCGTTAAAAAATGTGGAGCTCCCGATGACCTACGCGAGGATCCCGAAAAGGAAAAGGACGGAGCGGGCCATGGAACTGTTGGAGTGCGTGGGGCTGGAAAAACGCGCCGGACACATGCCCAATGAGATGTCCGGCGGACAGAGACAGCGCGTTGCCATTGCGAGAGCGCTGGCGAACGAGCCGCCGCTGATCCTGGCGGATGAACCGACGGGAAATCTCGATACAGCCGCGTCCATCGAGATCATGGAGATCTTCTCGGAACTCCACAAAGCGGGAGCCACAGTGATCGTTGTCACCCACGAGGAAAATATCGCCGCCTTTACGGACCGGATCATCCACTTCTCAGATGGTCAGATCATCAAAGATGAGATCAACGAAAACCCGACAAAAGGAAGCGGTAAAGTCCACATGAAAGGTCTCTACAGACACTTCCAGAAAACAGCCGGAACAGAGAGTGGGGTGGTCGGATGCTAGGCGAAAATATGATCATGGCCTTCCATGCAATCATGGCGAACAAGATGCGCTCATTCCTGACCATGCTGGGCATTATCATCGGAATCGGTTCTGTCATATCCATCGTTTCCATCGGCGATACGATGCGCGGACTGTTCGCGGACCTCTATAAGGACGCGGGGGCCACCCAGGCGGTGGTATCCATCGGATACAATGTGGAGGATGTGCGGGACAGCGATTACTTTACCCTGGATGAACTTGATAAGATCAAGGAAGTCTTCGGGGATGAGATATCCTATATCGACAGTTACGCCAGCGTAAATTCAGAAGTCCTTGCAGGACGGACAAACATGAAATTTGACTTCCAGGGGATCGACTGGAATTTTAGCGATGTCCAGCCGGTGACCATGATTTCCGGACGTTATTTAAACGAAGGAGATATCCTTGGACGAAAGAAAAATGTGGTGATAGAGGAGGAGAGTGCCAGAAAACTTTTCGGAACGGAAAACGCGGTGGGAAAGACCTTCCGGACCACCGTCTACGGGGATACAGACATGTATACGGTAGTCGGTGTCTACAAAAAAGAGATGAGCGCCTTCCAGAAGCTTTTGTCCGGAGGTTCCGGCGATACGGGATCCGCGTATATCCCGTATACACTGCTCACATGGCCGAATGACCTGTTCTATTACTGTCGTCTGTACGCGAAAGAGGGAACGGACATGGTAAATTTCATGTCAAGGCTGACGATGTATCTCGGGAAAATTAAGAATAGAAACGCGGAAGATTTCTATACGAATACGGTGGCAAATGAGATGGGATCCATCGACAGCCTCATGGGCGGACTTTCCATGGCCGTGGGCGGGATCGCAGCGATCTCTCTCCTCGTGGGCGGCATCGGGATCATGAACATCATGCTGGTGTCCGTCACGGAAAGGACCCGCGAGATCGGTATCAGAAAGGCGCTTGGAGCAAGGACCCGGGATGTCCTGATTCAGTTCCTGACAGAGTCCGCGATTCTGTCAGCTCTGGGCGGAATCATCGGTGTTCTGCTCGCTGTGAGTCTCGTGACGGCAGGCGGCGCGGCGCTTGGACTCCCCGTGGTGATCAAACCCGGGATCATCCTTCTTGCGGTATCCTTTTCAGCCGTGGTCGGAATCTTCTTTGGAATCTACCCGGCATCGAAAGCCGCAAAGGCGGATCCGATCGATGCTCTGAGATATGAATAAAGAGGAACTGCCGATCAATGGGACATATGCAAGAAACGTATTATTGGAACGGATGCTATATGGACTGGCAAAAAATCCCCGCAGGATGCGGAAAAACGATCCTGCGGGGATTTTTAAAATTTATGCCAGTGACTATTCTACAAGCGCACCATTCACGTCAACGGTGTATCCGTCCGGAGTCTCACAGTTTACCATGAGAGTGCCCTTGAAGCCATCACCTTCCTCGTGGAAGTAGTACCACTTGCCGCTGATCTCGTGCCAGCCAGTGAAGAGAGCACCGGTCTCAAGATCCATGTAGTACCAGTTGCCGTCATCCTTTACCCATCCGGTCTGCATGATATTGTCATGACCGAAATAGTACCAGGTTCCATCGATCTCCAGCCAGTAATCGGTAGCTTCGAGACCTTCCGCAAAGTGATATTTGTAGGTACCGTCAGAGAGCTTCTCCCAGGCACCGCCTGCCGGGGACTTTAAACCGCGGCGGCGTCCGCCGTTTGTGCTGCGTTTGTATGTGCCGGATACAACAGTTCCATCTAGTGTATCAGCAGCCTGAGCTGTGATCATGGTTCCGAGAGCCAGTGTTGCAGCGAGAGCTGCGATGCAAAATTTTTTCATAAACGTACCTCCTGGGATTTCGTCTTTTGGTACAAAAATGCACATAAAATATATGTAGATTTGTCCTTTTCATATAGATATATCCTAATATGGAAACTGGAAAGAGTCAATGGGATTTAAAGGAAATTTTCGGAGCCCTATATATGCGCAGAAAGGTATTGTCATTTTTTTTTTAGTGTGATAAAATGAGTGGCACAGTTTTTGATTCGTTTTTGCTTTATATGGAGGCAGATATGAAATATAAGTGTCTGATCTTTGATCTGGATGGAACGCTGGTAAACTCGATCCATGCTCTGACATACTGTACGAACCTTTCACTGGAGAAGTTTGGGCTCGGTCCTTTGACAGAGGAACAGATGATGACCATTGTCGGCGATGGATATAAAATGCAGATGAAACGTTCCCTCGCGGCCTGCGGAGATACGGATGAGGCGCACTACGAGGCGATCCTCCCTGTATATATGGAGATATTCGGAAAATACTGTAACTATGAGATGCATCCTTACGATGGAATCGTGGAGCTCACCTCGAAGGCGAAAGAGCTGGGTTTAAAGATTGCTGTTGTATCCAACAAGCCTGATGCCCAGGCGAAGAAGACCGTAGAATATGTATTCGGCGCGGGATATTTTGACACGGTGATCGGGGAGCAGGAGGGCGTTCCGAAGAAGCCGGACCCGTCGGGAGCGTTGAAGGCGGCGAAGATCTGTGGCGCGGACCCGTCAGAGTGCCTGTATTTTGGAGATACGAATACGGACATGAAGACTGGAAAGAACGCGAAGATGACGACGGTGGGAGTTCTCTGGGGATTCAGGGGCCGTGAGGAGCTTGCGGCATTCCAGCCGGAATTTCTGCTTGAGAAACCGCTTGATATCTTAACGGAGATTGAAAAGTAGCTGTTTGGCAGACCTGTGCAGATGCGGCATGACTTATCAATGTGCCATAAAAAGGTGACAGCAGCCCGCGCGTTAGATACCGGAGGAAATGGATTGAAGGATTTTAGAAAAACAAGACGAAAACGGATAGAAGCATGGCTCACCGCAGCGATGTTTCTTTTTGGTACCCTGACAGGCTGTGGCTCTGTTAGTGACACACACGGAGATGTGGGAACTCCGAATGATGGAAAGCTGAAAATTGTAACGACCCTGTTCCCGTACTACGATTTCACGAGACAGATCGCGGGGGATGCCGTAGATCTTTCCATGGTGATCCCGGCGGGACAGGACAGTCATTCCTTTGAGCCGACACCGGCAGATATCCGCCTGATCCAGAACGCGGACCTTCTGATCTGCAACGGTGGTGCCATGGAGCAGTGGGTGAGCCAGGTTGTGGCATCCCTGGATTCGGAGAGCTTAAAGGTCATCACGATGATGGACTATGTGGATACCGTGGAGGAAGAGATCGTGGAAGGCATGGAGGACGCAGGTGAGGAACATCACCACAGCCATGCGTCGGCAGACGATACCCATGATGACCACGACCATGATGAGGCGGTCCATGCTGATGACGATGATCATGATCACGATGCGGAAGATCATGATCATACGGATGATGAGCACGATGATGATGCGGACTACGAGATCGAATACGACGAGCACATATGGACCTCTCCGGTGAATGCCATGAAGATCACCCAGGTGATCACGGACACGCTTCAGGAGATGGACCCGGCAGACGCGGACATCTTTGCGGCAAATGCAGAGGATTATCTCGGGAAACTTGAGAATCTCGACCAGGAATTCCGCGATGTGGTAAACGGCGCGGACTTAGACCTCATTGTCATGGCGGACAAGTTTCCGCTCCGCTATTTTGCGGACACTTACGGACTCCGGTACAGGGCTGCGTTTTCCGGCTGCGCCTCCGACACTGAGCCAAGCGCAAAGACCATCGCATACCTGATCGACAAGGTGCGGGAGGAACAGATCCCGGCGGTCTATTACCTGGAACTCTCCAGCCACCGGGTGGCGGAGATCATCAGCGAGGAGACCGGTGCGAAGCCGCTGTTATTTCACTCCTGTCATAACGTGACGAGAAGAGAGTTTGATAACGGTGTCACCTATCTGGAACTGATGGAACAGAATGTTGTCAATTTACGGGAAGGACTTTATCGATGAACCAGCCATTATTAAAATGTGAACATGTGGATTTTGGATATGAAAATTATGACGTGGTGAAGGACGTATCCATGGAGATCAATCCTGGGGACTATCTCTGCATCGTTGGCGAGAACGGATCCGGAAAGAGCACCCTGATGAAAGGACTCTTAGGACTCATAAAGCCCACCGGCGGTGTCCTGACGCTGGCGGACGAGTTGAGACGGTCCGGAATCGGATATCTCCCGCAGCAGACCCCGGCCCAGAAGGATTTCCCTGCGACGGTACAGGAGGTCGTGATCTCCGGCTGCCTTGGAAAGCGTGGAAACCGACCGTTTTACTCGATGGAAGAGCGGAAGCTTGCGGCAGTCAATATGGAAAAGCTCGGAATCACGGATCTCAAAAAGAGCTGCTACCGGGATCTCTCCGGCGGACAGAAACAGCGAACCCTGATCGCGCGGGCCCTCTGCGCTACGGATAAGCTCCTGATCCTGGACGAGCCGATCACGGGACTTGACCCGGCATCCACCCAGGATTTCTATGCGGTGATCCGCCATCTAAACAGGGACGAGAAGGTGGCTGTCCTCATGGTCTCCCACGATATCGGAAATATCGTGACCCAGGCCAACAAGATCTTACAGTTGAAACAGACGGTCCAGTTTTACGGGACCGTGGATGAGTATAAGAAATCGGAATTCGGAAGAGAATTCCTCGGAGGTGAGAACTAAATGGGACTTTTACAGGAAATGTTTTCCTATCCGTTTCTCGTGCGGGCGATGATCGGCGGTATCTGTATCTCGCTCTGCGCATCGCTCCTGGGAGTCAGCCTTGTGCTGAAACGGTATTCAATGATCGGTGACGGACTGTCCCATGTTTCCTTTGGGGCACTCTCTATCGCGGTGGCCTTTAACTGGGCGCCTCTCGCGGTATCGATCCCGGTGGTGGCAGCGGCGGCGGTCCTGCTTCTTCGGATCACGGGAAACGGAAAGATCAAGAGTGACGCGGCGATCGCGATGATCTCCGCAGGATCTCTCGCCATCGGTATCATCGTCACATCCCTGACGACGGGAATGACGACGGATGTCAGCAGCTATATGTTCGGAAGTATTTTAGCAATGAGCCGCGAGGACATGTACTTAAGCGTAGTCCTGTCCCTGGTGGTCCTCGGCATGTTTGTGATCTGCTACAACAAGGTCTTTGCCGTGACCTTCGATGAGAGCTTCGCGAAGGCGACGGGGGTGCGGGTTTCCGCCTATAACCTTTTGATCGCGGTCCTGACCGCCATTACGATCGTTCTCGGCATGAGAATGATGGGGGCCATGCTGATCTCGAGCCTTGTGATCTTCCCGGCACTGACATCCATGCGGGTGTTTAAGAGCTTTTTCGGCGTTGTGGTATCTTCGGGTGTTGTGTCGGTGGTGTGCTTCTTTATCGGACTTATTCTTTCCTATGTATATTCGATCCCGGCGGGAGCCAGTGTTGTTGTGGTGAACCTGGCGATGTTCGGTATGTTCAGTGTCGTTCAGATGGTGAAGCAGTCGAGATAAGGGAAAAACAGCAGGATGTCAGCAGATGCGTAATCGCGAGCGCTCAATGAGGCTGGATTTTGCCAGATCCTGAAGACTGTGCGAGAAAACAATATTATATGAGAAAATTTCTCGTATTTCTGCCGCTTTCCAGGCGCCCACTGGAAGCGGCAGTACTTGACTTTGTTAGAAAATGTGTTAAAGTTAGTAATTGGTAATGAAAAATGAAAGTGCGGCAGTGGATCTGGTCTGGATACAGTATAAAATTAAGGCGGACAGATAAAAATACAGGAATGCCGCGCGGATGGCAAGAAAGAGGTGTCATTATGACAAAAATTGATATTATCTCCGGTTTCCTCGGAGCCGGAAAAACAACATTTATAAAGAAGCTTCTGAAAGAAGCAATTGCGGGCGAGAAAGTAGTCCTGATCGAGAATGAATTTGGTGAGATCGGTATCGACGGCGGCTTCTTAAAGGATTCCGGCATCGAGATCCGTGAGATGAACTCCGGATGCATCTGCTGTTCCTTAGTCGGTGATTTCGGACGTTCCTTAAATGAAGTCCTTACAAAGTATACACCGGACCGTGTAATTATCGAGCCGTCAGGTGTCGGCAAGCTTTCCGACGTCATGAAGGCAGTCTGCGACGTTGCGGGCGAGATCGACGTTGTATTAAACGGTTCCGTGACAGTCGTTGACGCTCAGAAGTGTAAGATGTACATGAAGAACTTTGGTGAGTTCTTCAACAACCAGATCGAGAGCGCAGGAACGATCGTGTTAAGCCGTACCGATGTCGCTGACGCAGACAAGGTCGCTCAGTGTGTAGAGATGATCCGCGAGAAGAACCCGAAGGCAGCTATCGTTACAACTCCGATCGACAAGCTCACAGGCGAGCAGCTTCTTGAGATCATTGAGCAGCCGACAGATGATATGGCTGAGAAGCTCCTTGAGGAGGTAAAAGAGGGCCATCACCATCATCATGACGATGACGACGAGGAGTGCTGCTGTGGCCACCACCATCACCACCACGATGACGATGATGACGACGAAGATGAGCATGAGCACCATCATCACCACCATGACGATGACGAAGAGTGTGAGTGCGGCCACCACCATCACCACGATGATGACGATGATGACGACGAAGATGAGCATGAGCACCATCATCACCACCATGACGATGACGAAGAGTGCGGATGCGGCCATCACCATCACCACGATGATGACGATGATGAGCACGAGCACCACCATCACCATGACGGCGAGTGTGGATGCGGCCACCACCATCACCACCACGATCATGACGCCGACGAGGTATTCACAAGCTGGGGTCTTGAGACAAACCGTACCATCACAAAGGAGAAACTCGAGTCCCTGTTACAGGAACTCGCACATTCCGAGAAGTACGGCCAGGTTCTCCGCGCAAAGGGAATGCTGCCGGATGCGGACGGAACATGGTACTACTTCGATCTTGTACCGGAAGAGACCGAGATCCGCACAGGCGCTCCGATCTACACAGGAAAAGTGTGCGTGATCGGTTCCAACCTGAAGGAAGACGAGTTAAAGGCTGCGTTTGAGGCTTAATGAACGTATTCTGCCAGGGTCAGGCTGCCAGATCTGCAGAACCTGTTCAGTGGCAGTTCCTGTCTGCGCAAGACGTGGGCAGGAACCATTTTATATAATTAGGAGAATAAGACAGTGAAACAGCAGGAAAAAATGCCGGTATTTGTCATCAACGGCTTTCTGGAAGCGGGAAAGACCCAGTTCATCACAAATACTTTACAGCAGGACTATTTCCAGGCCGACGGTACGACCGTTCTGATCCTCTGCGAGGAAGGCGATACGGAGTACGATAAGGAAATCTTAAAGAAAACAAGAACAAAGATCGTTACCGTGGAAGATATCTCCGAGATGGACGAGGATTTCTACGGACGGATCGAGGCATTATATGACCCGGCCCGCGTGCTCATCGAGTGGAACGGAATGTGGCCGCAGGATCAGCTGCAGCTCCCGGATACCTGGGAACTCTTCCAGCAGATCACGATCATCGATGGCTCCACCTTCGAGCTCTATTTAAGCAACATGAAGCCGCTCTTAGCGCTCCTTGTAAAGCGCTCCGAGCTTGTGATCATGAACCGCTGCGATGAAGTCAGCGATGAGAACATCACCCGCTACCGCCGCGGCTTAAAGGCTTTAAACCCGCAGGCAGAGCTGATCTTCGAGGACGCGGAAGGCGAGATCGAGCAGGAGGTTCTGGAAGAGGATCTTCCGTACGACATGAAGGCAGATGTGATCAAGATCGATCCGAAGGATTACGGCATCTGGTACATCGACGCCATGGATAAGCAGGACCGCTACGAGGGAAAAGTTGTGGAGTTCACCGGTATGGTATTAAAATCCCCGGAATTCCCGAAGAACTATTTCGTTCCGGGCCGAATGGCGATGACATGCTGCGAGGCAGATATGACATTTTTAGGATTTATCTGCAAGGCGCGTGAGGCGAGAAACCTTGAGACAAAGCAGTGGGTAAAGGTCCGTGCGAAGATCGCATACGAGTTCTGGCCGGACTACGACGGTGTCGGTCCGGTGCTCTACGCCGAGAGCGTGGAACCGGCGCAGGAGATCAAGGATATTGTGCAGTTCTAAATGAAGATTTCAGCTGAAAAACAGAAAATGCAGAATAATACCAGATACGCTGGATGGAAAAACTGTCCAGCGTATTTTGAGTTTCTCAAATTCCGAAGAAGCTGCCGTTGGCAGGCTCTGCGGGTTCCCATGTATTCAGAAGGGACTTCCAGTGAAAGCTTTAGCGGATATAAACAAAAGAAACGGACTTCATGAGCCATATGAGATATGACTTTTGAAGTCCGTTTTTAATTCCAGGTCTAATTCATCGGTGCCACCGGAACCGGCCGCTCGCGGTCGAAGACCTGGGTCACATCGAAGAGGTCGCTTAAGTGGTCTTTTTCCGGATTCGTCTCCGGTAGGTCGTAGTACATGCGGTAGCCGTCCAGGTTCCGGCGTCCCTGGCGGAGATAGTCAGATCCAAACTGTACCCAGTACTGGCTGGAGTCTACATTGCAGAAGTAGCGGAAGCCCAGCTCATGGAGATATGCGTATTTTTCATTTTCCATTGTGTACGGATGCCAGTCGCCAACATCTGATCCGAATGGATAGAGCAGGATATCCGTCTTTCCGATCAGGGATTCCACCCTGGAGGCCCACTTATCGGAGTCTGTCTTCACATCCTCAAAGGAGCGTTTCCCGAAATTGATATGTCCCCAGCTGTGGGAGGCGAGCTCCCATCCGTTGTCCCTGAGACACTGTGTCACCTGGCGGACCGTCTCTTTATCGGCTTCAAAATTTGGGTTGGAGCTCTCATAGGACGGATCCGTCCGGTATCCCAGAACGCCCTGATATCCGGTAAACGCCAGGACTGCCCGGGCACCCCGGTAGGAAAAATCGGGGTGTTCCGTGATAAAGTCCTCAAGGAGCGGCACGAGATCATAAGAGCCCACCGACACGGAGCCGTCATCCATCACCATCTCGCAGGTCGGCTTTCCGTTCTCACCCACGATCATCCGGCTTGCGAAACCATCACCGTCCATATACTCGTAATAGCAGAGGTCATCCTGGGACATGACGAAAGGAATCTTTCCAGGCGGCAGCATAATATCTCCCGCCACCATCTTCGTATTGCCGTTTTCGTCCGTCACCTCGTGGGCAATATCGTGGAGCTTTACGAGAACATATCCTTTCTCGTACATGGAATCCAGGATCTTTAAAAATTCGCTCTTCGTGGTCATCACCTGGTTGTAGCCCTTGGAATCCGCGTCCCCGTCGAAGGCTTTGGAGTTATCCATGATCAGGGAGTGGAAGAACACATGGGTGATCTTGTTTACATCCGCCCGGACGAGTGTGGATTTTGTCTCCTCGCAGGCGGCGAGAAGCTCCTTCACATCGGAATTCTCCGCGTAATCCGGGTTGGAGTTTAAGATCTCGATGGCAGCATCGTAGTCGTAGGTGACGAATTTTGCGTGAGCGCTGTTTAAAATCCCATCCAGGGCAGTATCGCCTGTATTGTAGGCGGCAGCCGGTGCGGCAGCTTCCTGTGACTCCGGAGAAGCATCTTCTCCGGATCCGCTCTCCGCAAGTGAAACAGTCGTTTTATCATCTCCGGACGGATCGGATTCCGCCGAAGATTCAGAAGTGTTGTTTTTCAACTGTGTGGATAAGTGGCCTCCTTTTTTAAAGAGGAGCAGTCCGCCGATTCCCAGGAGAAGAACTCCGAGAACGATCAGCAGTATCGTAATATGAACTGTCTGCCGCCGTTTCCGCAGCTTTTCGCGGCTTGAAATATATGCGCGGCGCCTTTCAAAATCATTATTGTATTCCAAAATATCACCTCGTAATTTAATTCGTAACCGCCGTCCTTTGTCAGACAGAACAACGGATAAAATTCTGTATTTATTACTTCTATCATAGCACAACCCCATGTCCGACGCTACGAGAAATAGAAAAATTAAGCATTTTGTAAGCAGTGACATAAAGGGGGATGTCCGGGCCATATTTTATAAGGAGAAAACTGGCTGAGAACATGAAAAGCGTGCCGCAGGGCGGAATAAAATGGCGTCCGGGCGGAGAAATTTTATGGAACAGCAGGCAGGTCGGGAGTAGAAATATGAGAGTGGGAAAAAGAAGCATTTGTGGGATCATGGCCGGAATCCTGTTCATAATGGAACCGGTGAGCGGATATGGGATGATGAGGGAAGGGACGTGGAAAAAGGATATAAGAAATCAGATCATGGAAATACAGCAGATGCAGCCGGAGCTGACACCGTACACCGGCCCGGAGATCACGGCTCCGTCCGCAATCCTCATGGAGGCATCCACGGGGACCGTGATCTGCGAGAAAAACGCGGATGAGCCGAGAAATCCCGCCAGTGTCACAAAGATCATGACGCTGATCCTGATCTTCGACGCCCTGCAGTCAGGGAAGATCCGTCTGACAGACGAGGTGGTGACAAGCGCCTACGCGAAATCCATGGGCGGATCCCAGGTGTTCCTGGAGGAGGGCGAGATCCAGACAGTGGAAACTCTGATTAAGTGCATCGTCATCGCCTCCGGCAACGACGCGTCGGTGGCAATGGCTGAGTTTATCGGAGGCGATGAGGGGACTTTTGTGAAGATGATGAATGAGCGGGCGAAAGGCCTGGGGATGGAGCACACGAAGTTCATTGACTGCTGTGGACTCACGGATTCCCCGGAACATGTGACTACGGCGAGGGACATCGCGCTGATGTCCAGGGAACTTATCACAAAATACCCGCAGATCACAAACTATACGACGATCTGGATGGAGAATATCACCCATGTGACGAAGCAGGGGACAAAGGAGTTCGGTCTCTCCAACACAAATAAGCTCTTAAAGATGGCGACGAATTTCGAGGTGACGGGGCTGAAAACAGGTTCCACCAGTATCGCAAAATACTGTCTCTCCGCCACAGCAAAAAAGGACGGCGTGGAGCTTATCGCCGCGATCATGGCGGCACCGGACTTCAAGGCGAGATTTAAGGACGCGGTGACACTCTTAAATTACGGGTACGGAAACTGCCGACTCTATAAAGATGAGACGCCGCCGGAGCTTCCGAAACTCTCCGTGACAGGCGGAAAAGAGCCGGAGGTGGAACTTTCCTACGGCGAGACCTTTACATATCTGGGACTCCACGGCGAGGACTTTTCCGGCGTGGAGCGGGAACTGATGCTGGAAGAGAGCGCAAAGGCCCCGGTAAAGGCGGGAGACCAGCTTGGAACGCTGCGCTACCGGTTTAATGGGGAGGAGATCGGAAACATCCCTGTCATTGCGGCCCGGGATGTGGATCCCGCGGGATTTTCTGACTATGTGAAGTGGATGATGGGGTGGTGGAGAATGAGAGGAGAGGAAGTATAAAAATATCGGAGAGATCTGAATTTAAATGATTAGTAACCTCAGTACCTTCATAGTTACAAGCAAAAATCCATTCCAGATCGGTTGCGCCGATGGGATTTTTGCCTTCCAGCTTATGTTTTCTTACGGTCAGCGCAGCAAGTGCGCAGACCTGCTGAACAGTTACAATGATTAAAAAAATTCAGATCTCTCCGATTAAAAAGTTATTTCTCTGCGGCTGCCTTCGCAAACTCCGTATTCACAAGATCCTCATAAGGAACCCGCGTGTCAAGCTCGCCGGCTTCCTCCAGAATGTTCTCGAGAAGCTCAAAGCTTTCCTTCTCAAAGACCGTATTTTCTTTCCAGGTATCCTGCTCTTTGTAGCGGTCCACGATGATCGCGATCTTTTCGGTGTCGGTCTCCTTAAACTGCGGACTTATCGTCTCGGCGATCTCCTCAGCGGAGTGGGTGTTCACGTAGTCGAGGCCTTTCTGGATCGCGTTTGTGAATTTCCGGATGATCTCCGGGTGTTTTTCGATATAGCTTTTCTTAGCGCTGTAGGCGGTGTAGGGCACATATCCGGAGTCTTTTCCGAGGGACGCGACTACATAGCCGTTTCCTTCCTGTTCCAGGGCTGTCGCGAAGGGTTCGAACTCGACGGTGTAGTCGGAATCATTGCTGGTGAACGCCGCCGCGGTGAGACCGAAGCTGATGCTCTGGTCGATGGAGAGATCCTTTGCGGGATCGATGCCGTTCTTCTTTAAGATATACTCAAAGACCATCTGGGGCATGCCGCCGGCGCGGCCGCCTAAAACTTTCTTCCCAATGAGGTTTTCCCACTTGAAATCAGCTTCCGGTGTCCGTCCAACGAGGAAGTTCCCAGCCCGCTGGGTGAGCTGGGCGAAGTTTACGGCGTAGTCATCATCGCCCTGGATATAAGTATAGATACTCGCCTCAGATCCCATGAACCCGATGTCCGCATCCCCGGATACCAAGGCTGTCATGACCTTGTCAGCCCCGGCACCGTTTACCAGTGTCAGATCGATTCCCTCCTCCTCAAAATACCCCAGCTCGATGGCGGCATACTGGGGCGCGTAGAAGATGGAGTGGGCAACCTCATTTAAAGTCACGGGAGTTAAGGATGATTCCGCGTTCTTTTTACACCCGGTGAGCAGAGCCGCCGCCGTAAACACAAAAAGAACCGGTGCCAGAATTTTTCTCATAATACCAAAAGACCTCTCTTTGCGATCGTTCTATATGTTCAGTGTATGAGAAATGCCGGAAAGGGTGCAAAAGATCATGATTCCTGCGGTGCCTTGACGCAGCATAAAGCAATAGGAAAAACCTATAGCAAACCCTGAGTACATCCAATTAGACAGATTTTCCAACATATGGTACTATTACCTTGCAACCAGATAGGATGGTTGGTAAATGAAAATAAGAAATTTTTCGGGAATGAAATGCGATGACCCGATTCGGAATAAGAGGAGGAAAATCACTATGGCAAAGAAAACAAGAGCAGAGAGAAACTTCAAATTTGAGACATTACAGCTTCATGTAGGACAGGAGCAGCCGGATCCGGTGACAGACGCGAGAGCGGTTCCGATCTACCAGACCTCTTCCTATGTATTCAGAAACTGCGAGCATGCGGCAGCACGTTTCGGACTCACAGACGCAGGAAATATCTACGGCAGGCTGACAAACCCGACTGAGGATGTTTTCGAAAAGAGGATCGCAGCATTGGAGGGCGGCGTTGCAGCACTGGCGGTTGCCTCCGGCGCGGCAGCTGCAACCTATGTATTCCAGAACCTTGCTCATGCAGGTGACCACATCGTTGCGGCCAAGAACATCTACGGCGGAACATATAACCTTTTAGCACACACACTTCCGGAGTACGGCGTGACAGCAACCTTCGTTGATCCGTTCAACTACGAGGAAGTAGAGAATGCGATCCAGGAGAACACAAAAGCAATCCATGTTGAGACACTTGGAAACCCGAACTCCGATGTCGTTGATATCGAGAAGCTGGCTTCCATCGCCCACGCACATAAGATCCCGCTGGTTGTCGACAACACATTCGCAACTCCGTACCTTGTAAGACCGATCGAGTACGGCGCAGATATCGTATTCCATTCCGCGACAAAATTCATCGGCGGCCACGGAACCACCATCGGCGGTGTGATCATCGACAGCGGCAACTTTGACTGGGAAGCAAGCGGAAAGTTCCCGTCCTTAGTTGAGCCGAACCCGAGCTACCACGGTGTAAGCTTCGTAAAGGCAGCAGGAAGAGCAGCATTCGTCACAAAGATCCGTGCGATCTTACTTCGTGATACAGGAGCAACGATCTCCCCGTTTCACGCATTCATCTTCTTGCAGGGACTCGAGACACTGTCTCTCCGTGTAGAGCGCCATGTACAGAACGCCTTGAAGGTCGTTGAGTACTTAAACAACCATCCGCTTGTAGAAAAAGTAAACCATCCGTCCGTATCCGATGATCCGGAACAGCAGAGACTCTACAAGAAATACTTCCCGAACGGCGGCGGCTCCATCTTCACCTTCGAGATCAAAGGCGGCGCAGAGGCAGCGAAGAAGTTTATCGATAACCTCGAACTCTTCTCCTTACTTGCAAATGTTGCTGACGTGAAGTCTCTCGTGATCCATCCGGCTTCCACAACTCACTCCCAGTTAAATGACGAGGAGTTAGCGGACCAGGGCATCAAACAGAATACGATCCGTCTCTCCATCGGTACAGAGAACATCGACGACATCATCGAGGATCTGGACGAGGCGTTTAAGACATTACAGGAATAATCCCCCAACAGTTCAGCTGTGCGTCGAGCTGTGCTGGAAAAAATCCCCCTCAATTAACGAACGAATACAGGACAGCGGTCACTGCGTAGCGATATGTGTGACCGCTGTCCTGTTGTTGGACGGAAGTGGAATATATGTGGATGCCATGCTGCCGTCCCCAATATATAAATCTGTAACGGTCTGTGCCGTTGAACAGGCACAGAAAAAGCTTCGTAAGAAACTGCCTTAAGACAATTTTTTTGCGAAGCTTTTTGTTTCGACATATAAAATACAATATAAAAAAGTCACAAAGCCGCAGATTTTATGACTGACACGGACCCTTCACACTGTTTAAGATCTCCTCAGCTGCCAGTCTGTGCTTTTCCTCCAGCTCATGCTTTTGGTCGAGGATCGTCTGGATCGTGATTCCGTCTAAGTAGTCCATGATGACGCGGTTTAGGCCTTCCCAGACCGGGAGTGTGTCGCAGGCGGAGCAGCGCTCGCAGGGGTTTGGAGTGTGCTCGAGGCAGGAAACCGGGGCGAGGCTGCCTTCAGTGGTCTGTAAGATCGCACCGACGGTGCATTCCGACGGAGATTTTGCGAGTTTGTAGCCGCCCTGGTAGCCGCGGGTGGTGGAGAGCATTCCGGTCTTGTTTAAGAGTGGAACGATCTGCTCTAAATATTTTTTTGAGAGACCCTGGCGGGCGGCGATGTCCTTTAAGGAGATAAAGCCATCGTCGGCATGTTCAGCCAGGTCGATGACCATGCGCAGTGCATAACGACCCTTTGTAGATATTTTCATGATTATTTCACCAATTTCAACAGTGATCTGACAAGATGTGAGATGTTCAGATCATTGGACTTCCTAAAAAATGTTATAACTGTGCCGATAAGGAACAATTTTGCGATATTATTCTGCAGAAATGCGCTCAGAGGGCATCTGCAAATGAAACAAACAAAGATTCCGCTCATCATGCGGAATCTGGAACTGCTCTGATTATACTACAAAAAAGGTAGGTATTCAACCGACGTTTTGCTTTTTCTCATGGTTGCCAGAAAAAAATACATGTGATAGAATAGAAGCAATCGTGGATCGAATCAGAAAGGAACCATAAATATTATGAAAAAGCTGGAAGAGTATGTAATAAGCATCCCGGATTTCCCGGAGCCGGGGATTATTTTCCGTGATATCACTTCAATTTTACAGGATCCGGATGGATTAAAGCTGGCGATCGATTCTCTCCTTGAGATGGTAAAAGACGTAGATTTCGATGTGGTCGTTGGAGCGGAGTCCAGAGGATTTATTTTTGGAACACCGGTTGCTTACGCGATGGGAAAAGCCTTTGTTCCGGCGAGAAAACCGGGAAAGCTTCCGAGAGAGACCGTTTCTATGGAGTACGCCTTGGAGTACGGCACAGGAACCATCGAGCTCCACAAGGATTCCATCAAGCCGGGCCAGAAGGTCGTGATCATCGATGACCTGATCGCGACAGGCGGAACCGTGGAAGCAATCGCAAAGCTTGTGGAAGAGCTTGGCGGAGAGGTCGTTAAGATCTGTTTTGTGATGGAGCTTGCGGGATTAAAAGGAAGAGATAAACTGCAGAAGTATGATGTGGATTCTGCGATCATTTACGAGGGGAAATAAGCTCGTCAGACAGGTTTGAGAGAACATGGCAGCGATGCCGGGAAAGTAAAAAGGTAATGCCGCCAGGGAACGCTAAAAAAGCGGTCTGGCGGCATTTTTACGTCACTGGGCATCCGGAAGAAACTGCCTGTGGCGATGATACAAGGCGGAAAGTGAGAAACAGAAGGTACCGACGAAATGTTTCACGGCTTCTGGAATACCTGTTACCGTAAATAGAAAAGAGGATAAAAATGAGAGAGATCGTATTTAAAATGGAACGTCCGGGCCTTGTGGAGGTCGGACAGGAGGTAGATGTCAGCGAGTCCATCACACCGGTCAATGTGAACTACATGATCGAGCCGGCGGTGGCGATGTCGGGATTGTTCCGGTTTACGGAGAGACTGAAGAGCAAAAAGGGCATCGTGAAGGATATTATCCAGAATGACCGTGGGTATTATGTGACGGTGGAATTCGACGAGTGATCATGTAGAGTCCGGACTCTGTTTTCTGTGAAAAAACAGCAGAAACAGGAGATACATGGTGGATAAAAGAAGTATCTGCACTACAGTCCGGAAAAAATCCGGGAGTCCTGCCGTAAGCGGAAGCGTTTCCGGAAAGAGCCGGAAGAGCCACAGGGCGCAAAGCAGGCAGAAAACAGGCTTTCCGATCAATATCCATGCGTTCCAGTCACAGGGGACGATCCTTCGGAGCGCCAGAATATGGAGCAGGGCTAAAAGCATCTCACTCGCAAGCATCCCCCAGAGGCATGCGCGGATCCCAAACTCCGGGATCCCGAACCACACGAAGGCGATGCGGATGAGAAGTGAGACCAGGTGATGGAAAAACGTGAGTTTCGTTTTTCCGAGCCCATTTAAAATGCTGCCGGATGAGGTGGCGAGATAGAGAAACGGGCAGAGCCAGGCGAGGATCTGAATGAAGGATCCGGCGTCCTGGCTTTTAAATATCTGTAAGCCCAGCACATCTCCGAAGACTGTGAAGACCCCGATGCAAAAAATTCCGAGATAAAGGCTGTATCGGAAGGACATGGAGATCCCGGCGGCAATTCCGGAGTCGTTTCCGGCGGACTGGTGCCTCGCAGTGGGGGGCAGCAGGACCACAGCCAGGGAGTTTACCAGGGCCGATGGAAAGAGGACAAAAGGCATCGCCATGCCTGTGAGAGTTCCATATGTACTGACGGCCTGGGAACGGGTGAGTCCGTAGACGGTCAGGCGCTCCGGGATCATGATCGTCTCCGCGCTTTGCAAAAGGTTCAGGATGAGACGGTTTGCCATGAGTGGGGCAGCGAGGGCCAGGAGGGCGGACATGGGAGAGAACAGATTGCCAGAGAGATCCGAAATTCGTTCGGAATTCCTGAAAAGCGGATTTTTTATGGAACTTTGGCCAATCCTGCAGGATCTGCCTGTATTTTCATGAAACTCATGAAATAAAAGAAAAAATATCAGCACAAACAACGCCGATCCGGCTTCCCCGGCAACCAGCCCGAATACGGCAAGTGACACTGTGACCGGAATCCGTTTTTCGATGCAGACAGACACCAGCAGAAATACCGTAAAGATCCGGATCGTCTGCTCAAAAAGCTGGGCGGCCGCAGGGACGGAGACTTTTTCTTTTCCGTAATAGTACCCGCATATGCAGGCATGGACAGAGGTACACGGAATCGCGAAGGCCATGACGGAGAGCAGCGGGGCACACAGCGGTTCCATGAGGACATGTTCCGCAAGAGGGCCCGAGAAGTGCCGGATCACAAAGGCGGCGGCCAGAGACATGGCGAAGGATAAAGAAAAGCCAGAGAGCAGCGTCCGCTTTGCATGGTCCGGGTCCGCTGCGGTAAAGCGGGAGATGGCGGTCTGGATCGACCCGGCGCAGAGGGAGAAAAAGATTCCGTAGATCGGGAAGATCATCTGGTAGATTCCGAGGCCCTCAGCACCGATAGTCCGGGAGAGAAAGATCCGGTAGAAAAAACCGAGGACCCGGGAGAGGAGTCCGGCGGCGGTGAGGAGAATGGTTCCGGTGATCAGTGGGTGAGTTTTATGGGAAGAAGGCATGGGCAGCTCCGTTGAGGCAGAAGGATTCTGTTATATATATGTGGAAATAAGAGAGGGATATGACGGCTGAAACCGCTGAAAATACGGGGATTTCCTAAATACTTAGCGAGTTACTGTGTATTTCTGAAAAAACATAAGATTACCGGTTGAAATTCCCAACCGGTTTCGTATATAATGTAGGATATCTGTGGCTTGTCTGCGCCTTTTTGGGCGCTGACTCACGGGTCATGGCATAAAATAAATGGTAACAGTTCAGCCTTGCGGCGGTATAACAGCAAGACTGGATGATCAAGCTTTACAGAAAGGCGGAACAATGAAAAAAGTAATCTATCTCGACAATGCGGCTACGACAAAGGTACGTCCGGAAGTCGTGGAAGCCATGCTGCCGTTTTATACAGAATATTACGGAAACCCTTCTGCGGTATATGAGTTTTCCACACCGTGTAAGGAAGCGCTCGCAAAGGCAAGAGAGACGGTCGCAAATTCTCTCGGCGCAAAGGACAATGAGATCTACTTTACAAACGGCGGTTCCGAGTCCGACAACTGGGCTCTGATCGCGACTGCGGAGGCTTACGCGTCCAAAGGAAAACACATCATCACAACAAAGATCGAGCACCACGCGATCCTTCACACATGTGAGTATCTCAAGAAGCGCGGCTATGAGATCACCTACCTCCCGGTAGACGAGTTCGGCACCGTCTCCATCGACGAGTTAAAGAAGGCGATCCGCCCGGATACGATCCTGATCTCTGTAATGTTTGCAAACAACGAGATCGGAACAATCCAGCCGATTAAAGAGATCGGTGAGATCGCCCATGAAAACGGAATTATCTTCCACACCGACGCAGTTCAGGCATTCTGCCACGAGCCGATCAATGTGGATGAGTACCATATCGACATGTTAAGCGCCAGCGGACACAAGTTCCACGGACCGAAGGGAGTCGGCTTCCTCTACATCAGAAAAGGCTTAAAGCTCCGCTCCTTCATCCATGGCGGTGCCCAGGAGAGAAAACGCCGTGCCGGAACTGAGAATGTGCCGGGAATCGTCGGTCTCGGAAAAGCTGTCGAGATCGGAATGGCAGAACTTGAGAATAATAAGAAGAAAGAGACAGAACTCCGCGATTACCTGATTGGACGTGTTATGGACGAGATTCCGTACACACGCTTAAACGGTCACCGCACAAACCGTCTCTCCAACAACGCGAACTTCGCGTTCCAGTTCATCGAGGGTGAGTCCTTACTCATCATGCTGGACATGGACGGAATCTGCGGATCCAGCGGATCTGCATGCACATCCGGTTCCCTGGATCCGTCCCATGTGCTCTTAGCTATCGGACTTCCGCACGAGATCGCGCACGGATCCTTACGCCTTACCTTAAGCGAGGAGACAACGAAGGAAGAGATCGACCATACTGTAGACTGCCTTAAGAAGATCGTGGAGAAGCTTCGCGCAATGTCCCCACTCTATGAGGATTTCATTAAGAAGAACAGAAAGTAAGAGGAAAAAATAATGTATTCAGAGAAAGTAATGGACCATTTCCAGCACCCGAGAAACATGGGAGAAATTGAGGACGCCAGCGGCGTAGGTACTGTCGGAAACGCAAAATGCGGCGATATCATGAGAATCTATCTCGACATTGATGACGAGACACATATCATCCGTGACTGTAAGTTTAAAACATTCGGCTGCGGTGCTGCCGTTGCCACAAGCAGTATGGCGACAGAGATGGTAATGGGAAAGACGATCGAGGAAGCGATGGAAGTAACCAATAAGGCAGTTATGGAAGCACTTGACGGACTTCCGCCGGTAAAGGTTCACTGCTCCCTGCTTGCAGAGGAAGCGATCCATGCAGCACTCTGGGATTATGCAGAAAAGCACCATATCGAGATCAAAGGCTTACAGAAGCCAGTGTCCGATATCAGTGAGCATGAAGAGGACGAGGAATATTAATGAAGAAAAAAGTCGTGGTAGGAATGTCCGGAGGCGTGGATTCATCGGTTGCCGCCTGCCTTTTGAAGGAACAGGGATACGACGTGATCGGGGTCACCATGCAGATCTGGCAGGAAGAGGATTCCTGTACGGTTGAGGAAAACGGCGGATGCTGCGGACTCAGTGCGGTGGAGGATGCGAGACGTGTCGCGTGGACACTTGGAATTCCCTACTATGTTATGAACTTCCGGAAAGAATTCCAGAAGAATGTCATTGATTATTTTGTTGCGGAGTATCTGCACGGACGGACACCGAATCCGTGCATTGCCTGCAACCGCTATGTAAAATGGGAGGCGCTTTTGGAGCGCAGCCTGGAGATCGGTGCCGATTATATTGCGACCGGTCACTATGCCCGGATCAGCCAGCTGCCGAACGGACGTTACACGATCCGCAATTCCGTGACGGCGGCGAAGGACCAGACCTACGCGCTCTACAACCTGACCCAGTTCCAGCTCTCCAAGACGTTGATGCCCATCGGTGATTACGCGAAGGATGAGGTGCGAAAGATCGCCGAGGACCGTGGTCTCACTGTGGCAAAGAAGAAGGACAGCATGGAGATCTGCTTTGTGCCGGATAACGATTATGCCGGATTTATCGAGCGCGAGGCGTCCGATGTTCCGGGATGCGGAAACTTTGTGGACAAAAACGGCGTGATCCTCGGAAAACATAAGGGAATCACCCACTACACCGTCGGACAGAGAAAGGGCTTGAATCTTGCGATGGGACATCCGGTGTTTGTCACAGGGATCCGTCCGGAGACCAACGAGGTCGTCATCGGTGAGGGGAATGATGTGTTTTCCGATCATCTGATCTGCAGGGATGTGAACTGGATGGCGATCGACGGACTTCACGGCGAGGAGAGAGAAGTTCTCGCGAAAATCCGCTACAGCCACAAGGGATCCTCTTGTACCATCAGGGAACTTCCGGATGGAACAGTGGAGTGTCAGTTTAAAGAACCGCAGCGTGCCATCACGCCGGGACAGGCAGTTGTATTCTATGAAAATGGATGTGTAGTCGGAGGGGGAACGATCCTATGAGCAGGATGAAAAAGGAAAACGGACTCCTCCGATTCCTTATTTCTGCGGTCTTTTTCGCGCTGGTGCTTACCGGATGCAATGGGACGAGGAAATATGAGGCGGTGGATCTGAGCAGTGAGACGGCGTCTGAAATGTCCGAGAATGGTGCAGACCCGGCGGCAGAAAGCACGGATACAGAACCTTCCGGATCCGGAGATGCGGACGTGCAGGCGCTCGGAGAAACTGCCGGGGAACCGTTAAGCGCAGATACAGAGAGTGGTGATGCGGCTTCTGAGAGTTCAGAAATGGCGGAAGAGGCTTCAGAATCAGAAGAACTGTCCTCTGGGATGTCCGAGGCGGAGAGCGTCGAGGCCGCGAGAGAGGCGGCTGCGGCGGCTTACACGGCGGCTGCAAGCGATGATGCTGAGATTGCGCCGGAGATTCCGTTTAACGGTCACACCGTTGCCATCGACGCGGGACATCAGGCGAAGGCGAACACCTCAAAAGAGCCTATCGGCCCATCCTCCACGACCATGAAGGCAAAGATGCCGGAAGGCGCGGTGGGAACATCCAGCGGAGTCCCGGAGTACGAGGTGACGCTGACAGTGGCGAAAAAGCTGGAAAAAGAGCTTATAAACCGCGGCTATCATGTCGTCATGATCCGCACGAGCCATGATGTGAATATGAGCAGCGCGGAGCGGTCTGTGGCGGCAAACAAGAGCGGAGCGGATATCCTGATCCGTCTTCATGCCGGTACTATGGATAACTCCAGCGTCTACGGCGCCCTGTCCACCTGCATGACGTCCCAGAATCCTTATAACGCCAGTCTTCACGACAAGAGCTATAATCTTTCCAAGAAGATCGTTGACACCGTCTGCGGCACCACAGGCACGAAAAACCGCGGCGTCCAGGAGACGGACAGCTCCTCCGATATCAACTGGTGCGAGATTCCGGTCTGTGTGTTTGAAATGGGATTTTTAAGCAATCCGGATGAGGATACCTGGCTGCAGGATGACGGTTACCAGGGGAAAATCGCGAGCGGGATCGCCGGAGCAGTGGATGCTTATTTTGCGGAGGGGAATTAGTGGATTGATGCCTGCTGGCTTCTTGTTTTCATGTGCATGAAAACAAGAAGCATTTGGCGTTCGCCTAATATCAGTTCTCATTTAAAAATGTTTATGCAGGCAAGCTTGCAAAGCATTTTGAGATGAAAACCGACGCACGAGCAAGCTGGTGAAAATTATTTTGTAATTTCTCTATACAAATCTGAAAAAATATGTATAATAATATGTAGTCTGCCTTTTTTAAAGAGACAGACATCCTGGAGACGTAGCGAAGCGGCCGTAACGCGGCGCACTCGAAATGCGTTTATCGGTTCATCCCGGTACGAGGGTTCGAATCCCTCCGTCTCCGCTCCGGAACCCTTGGTTTTCAAGGGTTCTTTTGTTTTTGCGGCACAGGGAAGGCTGTCCGGAAACTGGCGGCTTTTATCATGGACGAAATTTTGCCACAAAGTCTTAGAGGTGTGACAACGAAAATGTAAGAAGTTCTTAATAAAAAAAGAGGGAAATTGTAGTATACTTGTGAAGACTTAAAGAAAACTGTTTGTAGTCGTTTAGCACCTTTATAGTTACAACGGTTTCTTGTGCAGCTTTGAAGATGGAAAATATTTAAGGAATAAAACACGGGCAGAAAAGAAAGGCGGAATCAGAATGTTTCAGAAAAAATTTCGATATATGGCAGCAGTCCTCGCGGCGCTAATGATCACACAGGGCAGTTTTACCGCGTTTGCGGATGAGATCGGACCAGGTTATGATGAGCAGAATAAGGCATCCACGGATACCAGTGTAACGGATCCTGCAAATGCATGGAAAAAGGTAAATGGTGTTTATGTGGATAATAATGGAAAAACAATAGAGGGAGCGCTTCTCCGCGGCATCAGTGTTGCAAAATGGCAGGGAGATATCGACTGGGCGAAGGTTGCGGCAGATGATATATCATTCGCTTTTATTAAGATGATGTCTTACGGATATGAGGGTGGTTACACCATGGATCCGAATTATGAGAAAAATATGAAGGGTGCTATGGACAATGGAGTTCAGGCAGCTCCGTATGTTTATCTTCAGACGAAAACTGTGGAGGAAGCGAAGGCGGCTGCAAAATATGCTGTAGAAAAAGTATCCGGATACAATGTAAAGTATCCGATCGCTGTGGATGTAGAGTCAAAATATATCTTGGAGCTTTCGGTTCAGGAGCTCACAGATGTGGTAAACGCATTCTGTGATACGATCGCTGCGGCAGGCTACACACCGATCGTATACAGCGACTACAGCAAATTTACGACCGAGATGGACACAAAGCAGATCCACTATGATATCTGGCTTGCGAGATACGGCGCGGACGGTACATATGAGGGCCGCACAATCTGGCAGTGTACGGATAAGGGGCATGTAAACGGAATCAACGGAAATGTATGCCTGGAATTCGCTTACAAGGATTATGCTCCGGTCACTAAGGGAACCGCGGTGGATACCGGTGAGTGGAAGAATGAGAGCGGCAAATGGTACTTCTACCGTGATGGCGGAAGAATGAGCGGCTGGATCAATCCGGATGGATACTGGTATTATCTGGATCCGTCTGAGTTAGGTGCTATGGTGACAGGCACGACGATGACGATCGATGGCGTCAGCTATACGTTTGATGCAAATGGCATCATGCAGTAAAACCGGAGTTTCCGGGGAGCAGGCGGCAGATCAGCACATTTTGGATGCTGACGGCCAGGAAAATGGTATGCTTTCTGCGAAAATGCGCAGTGAGCGGATAAAGGTTTCAGGATAGAATAAAGGATAAAAAGAAGAACGGGGACGCGGTCTTTTGATGAGATCTGCGTTCCTGTTCTTCTTTTTGTAGATATACATTTAAAGTAACTGTTCAGTAGGTCTGCGCACTTGCTGCGCTGACCGCAAGAAAACATAGGCTGGAAGGCAAAAATCCCATCAGCGAAGCTGATCTGGAATGGATTTTTGCACGTAACTATGAAGGTACTGAATAGTTACCATTTAAAAATAATTCCTGTTAATGGATTCTACAGGTGACTTTAGCGTGTGGGAAAACTGGTACTTACGATGATTGGTGGAAAACGCTGTTTTTATTCCTCCCATGGAAGATCCACGATCGTCGGCTCGTGATGAACAGCCGGAAGAAATTTCTCCATGATATCGGACGTTTTGAGCTTCATGCTTGTGGTGTTGATACACGGATGGCAGCCGAAATACTCGTCCTTTAAGACGTCAGAATCGATCAGAAGCTTTACATGGTTCTCAGGGTCATTCATGAGTCCCATGATGCTGACAGATCCGGGAGTCAGACCAAGAAATTCCTTCATATGGTCATCATCCGCAAAAGAAAGTCTCGCGGAACCGATCTGTTTGGAGAGAACCTTCGTTTTGAATTTCTTATGTCCAGGCATCAGGAGAAGGTAGAATTTCGTCTTCTGGGCGTTGCAGAGGAAGAGGTTCTTGCAGATATGGATCCCAAGGACTTCGTCGGCACCGTTGCATGCGTCGATGGTGAATGCGGCCTCATGGTCAAAGCGCATGTAGGGAATATTTAAGGAGTCCAGGAGATCGTAGGTGCGGATTTCGGTCTCGATTCGTCCAGTGACGTCCTTCGGGCGTCCGGATTCGGCAACAGGGGTATTGGATTCATTATTCATGATTTGTTTTTCGGCAGTGTCTGGAGTGTCCAGATGCTGCGTCCTTTCTTGAAAATGTGAGGAACAGTTACAACTGGTTTTACTGATGCTTTGCATTCTAAGCCGGCAAAATCTGCATGTATCATGCGGTATTTTCAGCTCAGAAAATGCCCAACTGTGTATAACGGCCGGAATTGTCCCAGATAAAAAGTTTCAGTGGAATATTCCGGGAAAAAACGCTATACTTTATGTGTTATTATAATCATCCGCATTCCGGGAATCAAGCGGAATGTTTCAGATAAGAATGGAGAAATATTTATTATGGAATACAGGGAAAAGAAGTTTAAAGGTGCCGGGGAGAATGGAAAGAAGAGCTGGAAGAAAGAGAACGCTGGCAGAAACGGGAATAATGGAAGAAATGTGAACGGGAAGACCGAAAGAAATAGCGGAAGAAAAGAAACGCAGAATTTCGTCAGCGGTACAGAGAAAAGAAACGGAAGAAACTACGGAAATCAGGATAAAAGTGTAGAAAAAAAGCTGGGATATATTGATGAAAAATTAGAAAAAAAGTATGGCGGAGCATGGAATCCTACAGGGGAGAAAAACGTGAACGCTGGTGACAAAAAGAAGGCGGCATCCGCAGCCAAACGCCAGGATGACCGCAAAACAGCACATGTTCGAGGAAAAAATGCATCTGTCCAGGCAGAAGCAAAAACAGAGCGGAAAAAATCCCTCTGTCCACATTTCAAGACCTGTGGCGGCTGTCAGTATCTGGATATGCCATATGAGAAGCAGTTAGAGCACAAAAAGAAAGAGGTTTCTGATCTTCTCCGCCCGTTCTGCAGGGTTGAGGAGATCATCGGCATGGACGACCCGTTCCATTACCGGAACAAGGTCCATGCAGTCATGGCCCGCGACAGGAAAGGCCGTATCATCTCCGGCGTATACAAAGAGGGAACCCACACGGTTCTCCCGGTGGAGACATGCCTGATCGAGAACAAAAAGGCGGATGAGATCATCGGAACGATCCGTGAACTTCTTCCATCCTTCAAAATGAAGGTATTCGATGAGGATACCGGATACGGCTTCCTGCGCCATGTCCTGGTGCGCACCGCCCATGCCACAGGGGAGATCATGGTAGTCCTGATCACCGCGTCCCCGGTGTTCCCGTCGAAGAACAACTTCGTGAAGGCGCTCCGAAAGGTTCACCCGGAGATCACGACCGTGGTGCAGAACGTAAATGGCCGCGACACCAGCATGGTCCTCGGGGAAAAGGAACATGTGCTTTACGGACCTGGATTTATTGTCGATGTCCTCTGTGGCAAGAAATTCCGGATCTCCTCAAAATCCTTCTACCAGATCAACCCGGTTCAGACGGAGAAGCTCTACAACCTGGCGATCGAGGCAGCAGGACTCACCGGAAAAGAGACCGTTGTTGACGCCTACTGCGGAATCGGAACCATCGGAATCGTCGTAGCGTCTGCCGCGAAGGAAGTCATTGGCGTCGAGTTAAACAAGGATGCCGTCCGGGATGCCGTAACAAACGCGAAGGCAAACGGCGAGAAAAACATCCGCTTCTACAACAACGATGCCGGAAAATTCATGGTCCAGATGGCTTCCCAGAATGCCCACGCCGACGTAGTCTTCATGGACCCGCCGAGAAGCGGAAGCACAGAAGAATTTATGGATGCTGTAGCGATCTTGAATCCGGACCGCGTGGTCTATGTGTCCTGCAATCCAGAGACGCTGGCGAGAGATCTGGCGTATTTTAAGAAGAAAGGGTATAGGACGGAGAAGGCATGGGCTGTGGACCAGTTCCCGGCCACCAGCCATGTGGAGACGGTTGTCTTGCTTTCCAAGGGCGAAGTCGACTCGAAAAAGATTCGGGTTGAGTTCTCTTTGGAAGATATGGATATGTCCGAATTTCAGGATGGGGCAACCTACACCCAGATCAAAGACTATGTGCTGGAGCATAGCGGGTTAAAGGTATCCAACCTTTATATCTCACAGATTAAGAGGAAATGTGGGATTGAAGTTGGCAAGAATTACAATTTGCCGAAGTCCGAGGATTCCAGACAGCCCATGTGTCCGCCGGAAAAAGAGAAAGCAATCCGAGAAGCATTCAAATATTTTGGGATGATCTAACATCCCGCAAAATGGAGGTTTCTTATGGATAGATTGATTTCTTGTGAGTTTAACATGGATACCGCTTGTGTGGAACTGAAATTTTTAGATGGCAGCATGATTGCCATTGATACCATCGCCGTGGAGAATGAGGTTGCCGATAATATGTATCAGCGGTCAGAACTGGACTATCTGATCTACAATGATCCGATTGGAT
>OBZC01000791.1_pt1 | contig 29659 bp, 25 predicted proteins | sample 1538231 | NCBI WGS metagenome assembly OBZC01 (sample SAMEA2580225, study PRJEB22360) | human gut metagenome | biome: human gut; feature: human-associated habitat; material: faeces | place: Denmark | collected 2008/2010 | reverse complement strand
TGGATGGCAACTGGAGCCGTGCCCGTACGGATTAGAACCGCTACTCACTTTTCGTCAGAAAATTCCCACCGGGAGACCTTACATCGAGGAAGGATGTCCCGTCCGCCGTGGGCGTTCGTGGGGTTTACGGCAACCCTACGTTACGAGCCATGCACTCAATTCATAAATGTGTCGCAAAGGGCGCTCCACATTTATTGGCAGTTCTCCGCAATGAGCCACGCTATTCATAAGATTGTCAGCAAAAAACGCTGCCAATCTTATTTCATATCGCGGCGTTCGCCGCATCACGGCATAAGTAAAGACAGCGATTTGTGCGCAAGCGCCCATCGCTGTCTTCACTATGCCTATGCGCGGCTCATTGCCCGCGTAACTTTCAATTTAGTTACCGCACTCTACACTGATCTTATTGAAGATTCCCATAATCTCTTCCGTGTTAATGCTCTTCTTCTCTTCGCCAGCCTTATCCAGGATCGCTTTTCCTTCATGCATCATGATCAGACGGTTGCCGTACTCTACGGCATAGCGCAGATTATGTGTGACCATAATTGTGGTCACTTTTTTCTCTTTCACGACCTGGTCGGTGAGTTCCATGATAATCTCCGCGGTCTTGGGATCCAACGCTGCGGTATGCTCATCCAGGATCAGGAAATCAATCGGTGTCATAGTCGCCATGAGAAGTGCCAGCGCCTGTCTCTGTCCTCCGGAGAGGGAACCGACCTGCACACCCATCTTATCCTCCAGACCTAAATTCAAAGGCCGCAACATTTCGCGATAAGTTTCCAGCTTTGCTTTATTCACACCACGTCCCAGATTATAAGGTTTACCCTTATTCTCTGCAATAGACATATTCTCTAAGATCGTCATGCTGGGACAGGTCCCTTTGGAGGGATCCTGATACACTCTGCCGATCCGACGCTGACGAATATAATCCTTCTGTTTTGTAATATCTTCTCCGTTGATCAGGATCTTGCCGCTGTCCACCGCAATACTTCCGCAGATGATGTTCAGCATAGAAGTCTTACCGGAACCGTTACTTCCTACGACAGATACGAATTCTCCGTCTTTTACCGTAAGGTTGAAATCCTTGAACAGACACAGCTCATTGACCGAACCGGGATTGTAATTTTTATTGATATTGATAAGCTCTAGCATGCTTTCACCTTCTTTCTGTCCATGCTGATCACGAGAATGATCAGGAACAGGACTGCTGTGATCAGCTTGATAGCGTTGGGGCTGATGCCTGCAAACATGGCAACTGCCACACATGCCTTATAGAGAATGGATCCTACCACTACACTGCTGGTCACACGGAAGAATGTTACCTTCTTGAACAGACTGGTGCCGATGATGACGCTGGCAAGACCAATGACTACCGCACCGGTTCCGATGGAGATTTCAAAGCTTCTCTGCTGCTGTGCATAGATACAGCCGCTTAAGGATACCAGACCGTTGGCAATAGACAGACCCACGATCTTCACCAGTCCCTTGTCCACACCGAGGCTGGTAACGATGGTATCATTGTCACCTACGGCACGAAGTAAAAATCCGGACTTGGTGCTCATGTACCAGTCTAACAGATATTTTGCTACCATGGTGATCAGGAAAATAATGATCACATTTTTGAAATTTACCAAAAAGCCCGGAGTAATACTATTCACAAAGCTGTTGTTGAAAATATTTTCCTTATCAAAAATAGCTACATAGCCGGAGCCTGCCACCCACAGATTGATGGTATACAGACCGGTCATCATGATGATACCGGAGAGCAGATCTCTGACTTTTAATTTCACATGGATCAGTCCGGTACAGATTCCCACCAGTGCTCCGCCGAGGAACGCAATGGGAAGTGTGAGGATCGCCGGTACGCCGAAGCCGTTGATCAGACGCACAGTGATGGCAGCCCCAAAGGGGAAGCTGCCATCGACCGTGAGATCCGGGAAATCCAGTATTTTATAGGTAATGTAGACACCCAGTGCCAGGATGCCGTAGATCATTCCTTGTTCCAGTACACTTAATAATAACGCCATAGTTCTCTCCATTCCACAGATATCTTCTGTCCTCACGGCTTAGCGGCTGTTCCTCGTTTTGTCTCACCGGGGACACAAAATAACATCTTATAATTCTGCATATCCAGATTACTCTATTGCTTTCTGCCTGAAGGCAGTAATATTCCAATTATTGTACTACGATCTCGTCAAAGGACTGGTAAGCATCGGTCTTGTAGTTCTCAGGTAATTCCAGACCGATCTTCTCTGCTGCTGCGAAGTTCACATACAGGCTGGGCTCGGAGATCACTTCGAAGTTCAGTTCGGAAGCCTTTGCCTCTCCCTTCAGGACTTTCGCTGCCATCTTACCGGTCTGTTTACCAAGCTCGATATATTCCAGACCCATGGATGCCACGCAGCCTGCCTTAACCTGTTCTACCTCGGACCCGAATACGGGGATGCCTGCCTTATTAGCTTCATCCAGTACGGTCTGCAGTGCACTTACTACGGTATTGTCGGTCAGGTTGGTAATGCAGTCTACCTTGGATGCGACATCCGCTGCTGCCAGAGCCACCTCAGACATTGCGGTAACACCGCTGTCCACGATCTCGAATCCGTAGTTACCTGCCAGAGCCTTGTACTCTGCGATGGTGCTGATAGAGTTTGCTTCGCTGGTGGTGTAGATGATACCGATAGTCTTCGCTTCGGGAAGTACCTCGCGGATCATTTTTAACTGTGCATCTACTGCTAACGCATCGGAAGTACCGGTGATGTTGCCTACGGGAGTACCGTCTTCATTGGCCAGACCTGCTTCCACAGGATCGGATACTGCAGTGTAGATCACGGGAATATCCGTATTCATTGTAGCATTATATGCTGCCATGGCGCAAGGAGTTGCGATGGCACAGATCATATCTACTTTCTTACTTACGAAATTGCTGGCGGTCATGGCGGAGGTTCCGTTGTCTGCCTGTGCATTGACATATTCAATCGTCAGATTCTCGCCCTCTACGATGCCTTCCTCGGCAAGTCCCTGTAAAAATCCTTCACGACAGTTATCCAAGGATCCGTGTACGGCGTACTGCATAATACCGATGGTGTAGTTATCCTTGCTTCCTGTGCTGCCACATCCGGTGAGGGCACCCATTGCCATAACTGCGGTTAATACTGCTGCTAAAATTCTCTTCTTCATAATCTTATTCCTCTCTTTCTGCGTATCCACGCAATTGAAATTAGTTTGCTCATAAGATTACTGAACCTCGAATAAAAAAACCGCCCCAAATGTATATTTCTATACATTTGAGACGGTAATAAGCTCTTGCTCATCATCGTGGTGCCACTCAATTTAACAAATCCTTACGGATTATGTCCACTTTTCTCTGGATACTATCATATCCATCGGCTTGATAACGGGTCCGAATCCCGCTGACGCCTAAAACTGATCTGTTCTCGGGCCAGCCTCGGAAGTCCATTCGGCGAAAGTTCCTTTACCGTGATCCCACCACCCACGGCTCTCTGTAAAATTTCCTAAGGCTTACTACTCTTCCTCACAGGTTTGGTAAACTTATGAATGTTATTTATGTGTCTAAGAATAATCTTTCTTTTCTGTTTTGTCAATACTATTTTTAGAAAATTTGTAATTATTCAGAGTCAGATTAATTTTCTCAGAGTTTCGTCGAGTGCTCGTATTCGTAAAAACAGTTTACATTGTCTTTGGCAGCGTGATCACCACCTTGAACAGGTCACCGTCCGTGACGATCTCCATATCGCCCTTCTGCAGCTCCGTCAGGCTCTTGGCAATGGACAGTCCCAGTCCGTTGCCCTCCATATGGCGGGATCTGTCCCCCCTGGTGAACCGCTCTTCCAGTTCCTCTGGTGACATCTCCAGCGGATATGCCGACATATTCCGGAAAATAATTCTGATATTCTGGCTGTCATGCTCTACATTCAGGTAAACACGGCTGCCCTCCTGGGCATATTTGTAAATATTGTTTAACAGATTGTCGAACACCCTCCACAGATGTCTGCCGTCCGCCATGACCTTCACAGTCTCCTCCGGCTGTTTTACGATGGTCTCCAGCTTTTTTTCAGCAAAGCGCTGCTCGTATTCCCCCACCGCCTGTGACAGCAGTACCGACACATCACAGACCTCCGGATGGACCTCCAGATTGCCGGTGGTAGCTTTGGATGCCTCCAACAGATCATCCAGCAGCTTTTTCAGCTTCCTAGACTGACGCAGCAGCACCTCGGCATACTCCGATATATGCTGTTCCCTCTCCTGTGCAGTCTCTGTACCGGCACCGTCTCCGGTATCCTTCGCATCGCCGGACACTTCTTTTCCGATGAGATCCGCATAATTGATAATGGAAGTCAGCGGGGTCTTGATGTCATGGGACACATTCGTGATCAGCTCCGTCTTCAGATGTTCACTCTTCATCCTCTGCTCCACAGCTGCGGAAATCCCCTCGCCGATGCGGTTCAGGTTCTCTCCGTGCTCCTTGAAGGACAATACCATATGGGAGGTATCCAGCTTATAATTCAGATCTCCGTCCGCCAATGCTTCACTGCCCTCCTGCAATTCTTTGCACATCAATGCCACAAAAGTAATCGCACCGCACAGAATAAATTTCTCTATGGCCCAGAAAAAGAGTAATACAACTCTATCATTATAAAACAGTATTAAACCGAAAAACTCTACCACGCAGACTGCAAGGCACAAAAGTGCTGTTCTCCATACCACAGGAATCCCACGGATCAATTTCACAATACCACGGAAAAAACCCTTGCAGAATCTTCCGAAGAACCGGAACGCTCTGTACAGAATCGTATTCTGCCACCATTTTCCCATTTTCAGGCGGATCGCCAGTTCCATGAAATACAGGGTACACCATATCACCTCTGCGGCAAACAGTACCACCAGCACGATCAGATTGATCATACTTGAGTTCACACCGATCCATCCAACAGCCAGGTACAGACCGATAAAGGCTCCAACGGCAACGACCACTGTATACACATCCAGATGGATCTCATGGATCGCACTGGGAGTAATACCCTCCCTGCCATTCTTATGTCCGGCACTGCACAACAGGAAAATAAAGCATAATAATGCCAGTACCGTTCCCACACAGCATACCACAGGGATCACATTCCGGTTATCATAAAGCTGCTCCGCCTGATGATAGATCAGGGCATATTCATCTTCCTTCGGCAGGCTGGAATTCACTGTCAGGGTAACCACAATACGCTTGTTACGCTCTGCCAATGTTTCCTCTGCAGCCTCTTCCTGCAGCCGTTCTGTCTCACTTAAGGCATCCTCGATCATCCATTTTGCATATTGTTCCGCCCGTTCAACCGGCACATAAATCTCTCCACCTAAGGATACGCTGTCCCCCAGATCCAAATATTTCTCCAGATTGCCGGAGGAAAGGGCTTCCTGCTCCGCTGCCGTCATGCTTTCCACATCAGACCCGGTATTGACAGATGGTTCAAGCTCCATGATATCAGAGCTTTCAGTGCTTCCATAACTTTCATAGCCATCATAGGCAGAGGAAGTTTCTGTGTTGATATAGATGTTATCATTCCTATGCTGCACCTGGGACTCCAGCCGGTAAGTCAGATCATTTGTCTTGTCTACATAATCCTCGTTCTTCCATTCTCCCAGGAATTCATCCGTATCCAGATCGTAGCTCTCCACCTTTACCCAGATGTTCCGCTGCCTGCAATAAGCTTCCATGGTCTGCAAGCTCTCATTCTCATACCAGTCGCGTATCCGATACAGATCCTGATTGACCTGCCGATACAACAGCTGGTCATGGATGAACATCGTTTTGCCGGAGGAATACGCTCCACTGTCTGCAAGCATACAGGTACCATAGAGTCCCAACACCCCCACAATTGCGGCAGCGGTCATCAGAACAAATGCTACGACTTTGGCCAGTGTGCTGCCCATCAGGCTGTTTCCTTGTGCCGATGCTTTCTTTTTTTTCTCGGCTTTTTCTCTTTTTTTCCGTTCTCTTTTATTCTCTGATAATGCCGGTTCTACCGTCGTACTCACTGTATTTTCCACCGGATCATCCACTCTGTCCTGTTCTGTGTTCCTGCTGTTTTCTTCCATGTTATCCATATTCCTGTCTCCTTATTTCCCCAAGCTGCTCCGCTCTCCTGCCTGCTCTTATCCCTGCTTCTCACACTTGTAACCCTGTCCCCAGACCACCTTCAGATATCTGGGTTCCGCCGGGTTGATCTCTAACTTTTCCCGCAAATGCCGGATATGCACTGCCACTGTATTCTCGCTGCCAAGCGGCAGATCATTCCAGATCTTCACATAAATCTCTCTCGGAGAAAATACCTGCCCCGGATTCTGCATCAACAGCTTTAAAATATCATATTCCGTAGGAGTCAGTGCTACCGGCTCACCATCCAGCGTCACCCGTTTCTCCTTGTCATCCAGTTCAATTCCTCCGACTTTGATCACATCCGGCCGCACACTTCCGCCCCCCAGCTGCATATAACGCCGCAGCTGTGATTTCACCCTGGCGGAGACTTCGATGGGATTAAACGGCTTCGTGATATAGTCATCCGCTCCTACCGTAAGTCCCAGCACCTTGTCGGAATCCTCACCCTTGGCTGTCAGCAGGATCACCGGAACATTACTCTTCTCCCGGATCCTGATCATCGCCTGTATGCCGTCCAGCTTCGGCATCATAATATCCATCAGTACCAGATGCACCTCATTCGTGTCTACCAGATGTACGGCTTCCTCACCGTCAAAAGCCTCTAAAAAATGGTAATTGCTGTCATTCAAGTATATCTTTAACGCGTTTACGATATCCTTCTCATCATCACAGATCAATATATTGTACATACTCTCCCTCATTTCTGTGCCGGTGGCTGCAGCCCGGACACTTCCTGCGCAAGGAGCCCTTACGCTGACGGGCATCTGCTTTGTCCACAGATGTCCCGTTGATGAATTTATTGTAACAGATTAACGATTAATAAAAAACAGGAAAAACCTTTAAGATTTGTTTAAGGATGGCAGTTGCAGAATGTATTTTACAACAGAAAAGCCGTTCACTTCCCGGTAGAGAAAGTGATCGGCTCCAGACTTCGTTGTTACGTATTCTGTATTATTCTGTATTAATTTTTCTTGCTGGAATGCTGTTTTAATTCTTCCAGGGCTTCCTTGAATTTCTCAGAACTCATGGTAGGGTTGGAACGGATCATGTCACGCTGGAAGAAATCTCTTAAGCTGCTGACATTCTCTCTGTCTGCCACGCTTCTGGTGTACTTCTGCCGCAACTCGGCGACCTCGTTCTTCACGCTTTCCAGATACTGGTTGGGAGATTTCTGTGCGGATGTGCGGAAGCTCTCTAGCTTGCCCTCAATGTTGGACTTCAGATCCTCCACTCTGGTGGTAATACTTGCGGTAAAGTCTTCCTTCTTCTGCGCCAGGCTCTCACTGAAGCCTTCCTTACGGTTCTCCAGATCCTCACTGGTCACGGCAATAATAACATCCAGCCGTTTCTGGATACGAAGCATATCTTCCTTGGCCTTCTCCATTTTCTCCAGTACATCCCGCAGATCCAGGGCTGCCTTGAAGGACAACGCGAAATCCGCACCGATCAGCGCCGTCAGCACCAGTGTCACCGGAGTGAGGATGCTGTCCGGAATGGACAACACCAGATGTTCAATGGGCTTATGGATAAACTCCGTCATCAGGATCGTCAGACCACCCCATGCCAGCGAGGACCCCAGGCAGATATGTCCCTGGAAATTGAACTTATTCTTAGAATAGTCCCAGTATCTGACTTTAAATAATGCCTCCATGGTCACGCCTGTGACATACTCCAGCACCGTAGCCCCGATACATCCGGCGATGTAGACCAGCACAAGATTGTCCTGAAACGGCATGGACACGACTAACATCATGATGGCGCCGCTGCCATACAACGGCAGGAAAGGTCCACGCATGAACCCCCTATTAACTAATTTTCTGCTCTTTATTGATACATATGTGGATTCAAAACACCAGCCGAAAAAGCAGTAAAAATAAAAGAAAAATAACCATTGAATCGCAGTATAATGATACACTGTTTAACCTCCTTTTGTTCTTCGGTTTTTCCTTACAAGCAAGGTAACTGTCATCTCATGACCGAACCGCTACGGATATACTTCCCTACGGATACACCTCCGCCTCTATGGCAAGCTTCCCCTTCCTCGTGGCATGGGGCTCACCGTTTATGCGGAATTTACCGTAGCCTCTGGCATTTACCACATCCCCCGCCTCCAGGGGCTTGGAATTATTTTCACAAAGCCTGCCGTTCACATATACCTTTCCCGCCCGGAACAGCTCCAGGCAGTCACTTCTGGATTTATTATATACCTTGGCAATGACAGCATCAACACGTGGACTTGCCACCTGAATGACCTGTTTTAACGTATCTTCCTGCGGTACTTCTGCCGCAGCATCCACCACCTCACACCTAACATGCGTATGTCGGATCTGCTCCAGATTATCACAGATAAATTCCGCAATGGTATCCAGACAGAACAAAAAAGCTTCGCCCTCTCCCGGCAGAATATCGCCGATGGTGCTGCGTTCAATACCCAGGTTCATCAGTGCCCCCAGATAATCCCTGTGGGACAGCTTGTCTGCAAATTTCGCGGATAGAGGTCTGATCCGTATACAACAGATGGGAAAGGGCTGTTCATAGCCCAGCTCCGCCTCACTGCCGAAGCGAAGTATCTTCCGCTCTGTCTCTTCCCTGCCGCCGTATAAGGTGATCCCTGCAAACTTCACTTCCCGTTCCACCTGCCACAGGGCATCCTGCTCCGCCAGTCCTAAGAATCCGGTAAAGGTGTACTGGTTCTGGTTGTAGGATTTGTCTGCCAGTTCACGGATCCGGTTTTTCAGCTGTTGTATTTCTTTTTCATTTTCCACGGACATTCCCGTACACCCTTCCTGCTGTTCTCACTTTGTTTTTGCAAATGTTACCCTATACACGTTATCCCAGTGCCACATCCAACATCATCATCAATGCAAAACCAATCGCAAAGGCAATGGTTCCCAGGTTGGAATGTTCTCCCTCACTGGCTTCCGGAATGAGTTCCTCCACGACCACATAGATCATGGCACCTGCGGCAAATGCCAGCATATACGGAAGGATCGGTGTCACGATACTTGCCAGTGCAATGGCAAGTATTGCGCCCACCGGTTCCACCGCTCCGGACAACACGCCCAGTGCGAAGGATTTGCTCCGCTTGTTGCCCTCACTGCGAAGGGGCAGGGAGATAATAGCTCCCTCCGGGAAATTCTGAATGGCAATACCGATAGCCAGCGTCAGGGCGCCTGCCATGGTAACCGTTCCGTCACCACTCAGCACTCCGGCAAAAATAGCACCACAAGCCGCACCCTCGGGAAAATTGTGAATGGTCACAGCCAACATCAGCATAGCTGTACGGTTCAGGCTGCTCTTATGACCCTCCGGAGCCTCACTGCCCACATGCAGATGGGGCACCAGACTATCGATGAACAACAAAAAAACAATACCGATCAAAAAGCCGATCATTGCGGGAAGAAATGCAAGCTTTCCCATCTCTTCACACATATCCATGGCAGGTATCAGTAAAGACCACACCGAAGCTGCCACCATGACACCGGCAGCAAATCCGGTAAATATTCTCTGTATGTTGCCGCCAATCTGCTTTTTCAGGAAAAAGACGCAGGCTGCCCCTGCAGTCGTCCCCAAAAAAGGAATCAGAAGACCGGCTACTATACTCATACTCATGAAACACTCTCCTTTCTCATATTATCTTATGTAACTTTTGTATTTTTCGTATCTTGTCTGTCACAATTAGTTTTCTGCATACTCTGCCTTACACCCCGGCATCTAAAACCCGGCCAGATCATTCCCCATGACAGCATACATCAGGAAATTCACACCACACACCAGATGGTAGAAAAATACCGCGATCTCTCCGATCACGAAGATCACCTTCCAGTTCTTCCACCATTCCCTGATATTTTTCACCATAACGATCAGTGTCATCAGGAATACGAAAAACATGCCGTGCATATATCCCCAGGAAAAGTTCGCATGCATCATGCGGAAGCCCTTTTCATAGAAGACTAAGAACATCAAAGTTGCTGCAAGATAATTTAACCATGCAAACCAGTAATACCAGTTCTGCTTTATACTTTTCAGATCAAACAGCAGATTTAAGCAAAGAACGCCTATGGGCAATGCCATCCCCATAATAATACTCAACGGGATACTTTTGGAATAATTACTCCATACTTTAGCGAAACCGATGGCGATCCCGGTCTCCTCTCCCATAGCATTCGTCCCGGTAAAGATCCCGGAGAACTGATACAGCAGGGCTATCCCCGTAGGTATCATGGTCACGCACAGACGAAACGCATTGCGAAAACTTTTCCCACGGCTTACGATCAGCTGCACCAGCAGGATCAGACCGATCAGAGGCACCACCACCATAGTGAAGCTCGGTTTGGTCATGGTCGTCAGCAGGAGGCTGACTGCAAACAATGTACAGTTCTTCCACTGAAAATCCCTCTGATATTCCGACAATACCTTTACCGTCTCAAAAAAGCAGATAATCGCAAAGGGTCTGGTCGCCAGGTAAGTGGCATTCCAGAAAGGATTCGGTGTATAAATGCCCATGCAGCGGTATGCATAATCAAAACCAAAAAATGCCGTATTCTTGGGAGAATACAGATTCGACAGCAGAAACAGAGCAAACACAAGCAGTGTCACCGCAATATCGGTCATGACCTGCTTTTTATGTGACAAAGTTTCATAATGACTGCTTTTATGGATCTCACGGTTCATATAATACTTCGTGATGATCACTGCTGCCAGGTTAAAAAGCGCCGTGGTGACCGCCATTGCTGCCTTCGCTCCGATCAGCCATGCGGATAATCTGGCAGTCCAAAACAGGATCGGATACGGGAATTCATAATTTCCCGCAATGCCTGCCACCTTATTCACATAGTCCGGCATATCCGACTGGAATCCCGGCACCTGGTAGCATTCCATCCAGAACAGATATAACATGACCCCGGTATACAAAAACAGCAGGAAAAGAAATGTCACTTTTCCTGCTGTTGTCTCCCGCAGGTCGCTCTTTATGGGATTCTTTTTCATAGAGCTGATCCTTTCTAATTAAAACTGATCACGGGATCCTTGGGAGCCTTTGCCTTCTCCACGCTGATGGCATGAAGTACGGGGCCCTCTCCCTTATAGTCTGCGAAGTATTCTTTGGCAACCTTCGCTGTCACCTTGACCCATTCCTTCTGCTTCAGGTCTTTCGTGCCCGCATACTCACAGGCATAACCTAAGAATGCCATATCCTCGGCACAGCAGGTCATTGCCATGCGTCCCGGTACGAAATAACCGTCGGGGTATTCCTCGGGCTTTAATACCATGGCAAGAAACTGGATATTTTTACCCGCGTAACGCTCCAGATGATCCATGGAATCCAGATACCAGATGCCGTAGCCCTGGTTGTCCAGTACGATGGGATCCTGGTTCAGATCGTAGGGCAGATCCTCCTCGAAGATCTCGTCGATCTCACCGTTGGAGTCCTCAAAGATCACATCTGCGGCAGGATTGACTGCCTTGATGTTACGCTTGTATACGTTCAGATCCTTGATGCCGTCGCAGCGGTTGAAAATGATCATTTCGGACTTACGGATCATCTCTGCCAACAAAGACTTCATGTTGGTATAGTACATGGGGAAGGTGGAGCCGTCGATGGTCGTGATCTGCTGTTCCACTTTCCAGTACCAGGGAAGCTTCATGTTCTTGAAGTTCCACATGCCGTTATACTCGATAATGATGCGGGCGGGCTTATACTGCTTCTCCAGTTCGATCAGATGATTCGGATTGAACTCCTCTTCCTCTTCGATCAGCACCACATCCGTACGGCTTTTTTTAAGCAGTGCGGGATCGTACTCATTCTCGCCCTCTTCGCAGAGGATGAGCAGGGTCCTGCCCTTGATCTGGAAATACGGCTGTCCTAACGTAAATGTGATAAATTCCGTCTTACCGCTCTCCAGAAACCCATTTATGATATAAACCGGTTTTGTCATAATTCATACCTTTCTCTATTTATCCTACTGTTCCTGCTACATGCAAAATATGTCCTGCCAACTTACTTGCGGAACAATTCTGCCAGCTTGTCCTCGTCCAGTTTGGAACCGATGACACAGATCTTACCCGTGACTTCCGGCTTACCACTTCTGATGTCATGTTCTTCGGGAACATAATCGTAATATACCCAGGTTCCGTCAGGAGCGGGTACCATACCCTTGGCACGCAGGATAGCACCGTACTCTCCGCTGTCCAGAGCGGTAAGGATCTTCTCGATGTCCTCTGCGCTGTAAGTGTTGGGTGTCTCAATACCCCAGCTGGTGAACACTTCGTCTGCATGATGGTGATGATGGTGGTCATGGTCATGACAACCGCAGGTGCAGTTCTCGTCATGTTCATGATGATGCTCATGGTCATGGTCTTCGTCATGATCGTGATGATGGTGATGCTCATGCTCGTCCTCATCATGGTCATGATGGTGGTGATGTTCGTGCTCGTCCTCATCATCGTCATGATGGTGGTGATGTTCGTGCTCGTCCTCATCGTCATCATCGTGATGATGTCCGCAGCAGCACTCGTGATCATGGTCATCATGATCATGGTCGTGATGATGATGTTCGTGGTCATGATCGTGACCGCAACACTCATCCTCATCATGATCGTCATGGATGTGCTCTAACATTTCTTTCATCATATCTTCCAGTTTGTCAGCACCTTCGATGGTCCCTAGTACTTCCTTGCCGTCCAGCTGCGCTAACGGTGTGGTGATGATGGTTGCCTTGTCATTATGCTCACGGATCATCTCCACGCAGGCATTCAGCTTCGCCTGGTCTACCTTATCGGTTCTGCTTAAGATAATGGTTCCGGCGTATTCGATCTGATTGCTGAAGAATTCGCCGAAGTTCTTCATATACATCTTGCACTTGGATGCATCTACCACTGCTACTGCACTGTTAATCTCCACATCCAGGTCACCTGCCACATTCTCCACAGCCTTCAGGACATCGGACAGCTTGCCGACACCGGAGGGCTCGATCAGAATACGCTCGGGAGCATAGGTGCTGATAACTTCCTTCAGGGAAGTACCGAAGTCGCCTACCAGAGAGCAGCAAATACAACCGGAGTTCATCTCCTTGATCTCGATACCGGCTTCTTTTAAAAATCCGCCGTCGATACCGATCTCACCGAATTCATTCTCGATCAGAACGGTCTTACTGCCGTCCAATGCTTCCTTTAATAACTTTTTGATCAGGGTGGTCTTACCGGCACCCAGGAAACCGGATACTACATCTATTTTCGTCATTGTGTTTTCCTCCAATCTGGGCTTAAAAACCCATCCTTTTTATTTTCTATCATATTTCACGGATTGTCAAGTCCTGCCCGCTCGCTCTCAATGATACTGTAAGGAACCACAGCCACTTTTCCTTCTTCATCCGCGCCGCACAGGATCCCTAAGAATACTCCGTCCTCCGTGAAGGCACCTCCGCCCGACATTCCGGGCTCCATCAGTCCCTGCAGCAGAAGCATGTACTGTGTAAAATCCTCCACATAAATCCAAGGCTCCACCACAAAAGCATAGACCTGCTGCCCCGAAGTGCCGCCATACATCCATACATCCTCATAGACTTCCAGCGCATCAAAGGCGTTCCGGTCCGTATCTGCCACAAGGCACGATTTCCACGTACTTTCCGTAAGGTCTGCCTTATCCACCCATAGAAATGCCAGATCACAGTTCTTAGCTTTCACGATGCCGGAAGCTGCGACGACCGTTTCATCGGGAAAAGTCACCAGAATCTCACCGGTATCATGCTCCAGCACATGCCCTGCCGTCACGATCAGCATGGACTCCTCATTCTCATCATAGATCACACCGCTGCCTTGCAGATCACCTGCCCGGACACCCACCAGAGACTGAAATACCCGCAGATCCGTCTCCGTCAGCGTCTGCGGGATCTCCTCCGGGATCTCGAACTTAGTGATATCCGGCAGAATTCCTTCCTCCGTATAAGGAGCACTTTCTGTCTCTTCGGCAGTCGCAGTATCCTGTTGCTTTGCCCCACAGCCCGTAAGCAGCAGTGCGCAGCTCACAATAAGGCTCATACCGATCCTGCTAATAAGAAATTTTCTCATTTATGATTTTCCTCTCCGCGTGCTACCCTTTCCTATAACCAAACAGCGGACCGCATTACGCAGTCCGCCATTTCTCGAGAAATGTAAGCAAAAAATAAGCCGAGTTCTGTATATGACGATCATCTATCTAGTACGACTGTCACCAGCCGCATCAAGCGACCTACCTGAAAGCAGACCGGGCCGGTCTATCGCTCTCTATTTGGTCTTGCTTCGGATGGGGTTTACATGGCTCCGTCTGTTACCAGCCGGACGGTAGTCTCTTACACTGCCTTTCCACCCTTACCGGCATAAAGCCGGCGGTATATTTCTGTTGCACTAGCCTTGGAGTCACCTCCACCAGACGTTATCTGGCATCCTGCCCTGTGAAGCCCGGACTTTCCTCACCTGCATAAAGCAGCCGCGATCATCTATTTTACTTACACTTGTTCGATTATATCTGTTCCTCGGCAAAAAAGCAAGCAGTTTATGCCACCCGGCGTAACTCGGTCACTTTTTTCCGCTCTCCTGTCTGCTTTCTGTTGCCCAAAACGTTTCTAAGACTCCGGATCATCTGACAATATCCGGTGACTGCCATCGGATACATAACCACATAATAAGGAAAAATATAGCGTGCCTTGGCTTCCCACAGGATACTGAATAAAAAGCCTCCGATCAACGTCACTGCCAGCATATGCCGCAACATATTTCCATCCTTTTTCACTGCGAAACAAAAATAGAGAAGCATTCCAAAATACAGTAAAAATTGCATTTTGTCACAGATAAGAAATATCGGATAAAAAAGTGTTCCTCCCACCGTGATCTTCCCTGCAGTGCTGTCCGGATCCGGTCGGTATTCCTCCCTGAAATTCGTGGTGAAAAACAGGGACTGATACAACGGTTCATTCCACTGTGATAATATTTTTTCCCGGAAAAAGTTCCAGGTATACACCGGAGATCCCGCAAAAGTATGTAATCTTTCACGGATATCTTCCCTCGTCTGCGCCTCCACACTGCCGGCATCCTGTCCCACTTCCTTATACAGTGTCAGCGGGTAATCATAATACCAGCCATATCTGCCCTGATTCTCCTGAAGTCCCATGGAAATCCATGAGGTCACCGGCAGGCCTGCACTGCGTTCGTAGCCGGAACGGACCTCGTACATTTTATAGATCCCCTGATAAGACAACAACGGAAGGATCACCGCAAGTCCCGCAAAAAGACATGCCCATCGATCTCTCTGCACCACGCTCCACACTGCAAGTACCAGAGCAAGGGCAAGTAACAGGATCAGGAAATTTTTCCTTACCAGCATGCCCATAACCGCCACCGGCAGTATACTGATCAGCCATCCTTTTTTCCTGCGGTTCCCATAACATAAAAGCATCCATCCCACTGCCAGGGAACAGATAATGCTTAAAAGTTCTCCGTATACCCAGCTGGTATAAAAGATCAGGGGAAAACAGGCTGCCATCAGCAGGCAATACAGAATCTGTTCTGCCCACTTTCCACCCAGCTCTCTCACAGTCAGATATCCCAGGATAACAATTCCACCAAGGCAGAGGACATTGAACTTCTGCCATTGATAGAATTCCGTGGTTCCGGTGATTTTGAAAAAAAGTTCCAGAATCGCCGTAAATCCCAGCTGGTGCGGATAGATTCCGCAGTAGCCGTCCGGAAGTATGGAGCTGTAATTTCCCTCTGCAAAAGACAGTGCTGCTACATAGGCATACAGCTGATCTCCCTCCGGGGGACGTACGATGGCACTGATCCACCAGTGACCGGCAATGCACATCCATAAAGTCACCATTGTTAATAGACCTATGGATGACCACAGTAAAAACTTTGGTCGGTTACTTAACCGCCGTCCTGCCATGCGCAGACCTGCGTATATGAGAAGAACTACTATCACACAAAAAAGGTTCTGCCCCATGGAATCCCTGATATTCACCGGGAATTCTCCCACCGCCGGATCCATGTACTGCGTGTAGCGAAGCGCATACCAGGACAGGAACAGAAAAATTCCTGCCCCTGTCAGACGCACGACCCATACCGCTATGCTGTTGATAACATTGCCCGCCCTCTTCTGTGTCATTGGCCACTATCCCTTATACTAGTGTGTAAACTATTCAGAACCACATTCGCGAAATTGCGCCGGTAGCCGTGTAAACTATTCAGAACCACATTCGCAAAATCGTATCTGACGATGCTTCCTTTTTGCTCATGTGGTTACTTCGTCATATCGAATCGGGCATATTCTTACGAATGCGAGCATTCGACGTATATGTCCGATTCGCATGACTCTGAATAGTTTACACGTTGAAGCAGCTTCCGCCTACGAACTCTCTGCACAGAGAATTGTTCGGGAGGCTTTCGCTGGTCACACCCAGGAAATACTCTAAAAACTTTAACAGTCTCTTAGCTTCGTAATATTCCGGTTCTCCCTTGTCGATCTGGAACAGCAGCGGTTCTGCGAACTGCTTTAATACTGCCAGTTCATAGATCAGCACGGAATTGAACATCGCATCCGCATCCTCCTGGAACGGGAAGATGTTCTGCTCTTCGCCCCGGCGTACAGAAGCCCACATATCGATGGTGCGTCTCGCATCCGCACCTCTGGTCCTTGCATCTCTGACCATACGGCGGAGAAGTCTTCCGTCCGTAGTCGGGATCCGGTTATGCTCATCAATGTTAATATTGGTCAACGCACTGATATAGATCTTGTATTTACTCTCCTCGGGAAGCGCATAGGATGTCTTCTCATTCAGACCGTGGATACCTTCAATAACCAGAATATCATCGGGTCCCAGCTGTTTGAAATTGCCCTTATACTCCCTTTTTCCGGTCTTGAAGTTAAAGGAAGGCAGTTCCACACGCTCGCCGGCCAACAGTCTGCACATATCGTCATTGAACTGCTTTACATCGATTGCTTCCAGGCATTCAAAATTGTAGTCTCCGTTTTCATCCCTAGGGGTAAATTCTCTGTTTACAAAATAATCGTCCAGTCCGATGGGATGGGGCGTCTTGCCCAGCGTCTTTAACTGAATGGACAGTCTGTGGGAGAAGCTGGTCTTGCCGGAAGAGGAAGGCCCCGCGATCATAACGAACTTCACACCGCCCCTGCCTGCGATATTCTTGGCGATCTCACCGATTTTGCGTTCTTGCTCCGCTTCCTGTACCAGGATCAGCTCACTTAGAGAGCCACGGCAGATCTGGTCATTTAAGTCTCCTACGGTCTCGATGCCGATTTTTTTGCACCACTCTTCCGATTCCTTCAGTGTCCGGAACAGCATTTTCCGCTCCACAAAAGGTTTTACGTTCATGGGGTCCTGCTTATCCGGCAGCAACAGCATAAAGCCCTCGTCATACGCGATGACATCAAACCATTTTACATAGCCTGCATTGGGCAGCATATAACCGTAATAATAATCATAATAGCCGTCCATCTCATAGATGTTCACAAAAGAGCCTCTGCGGTAACGGAACAGCTTTTCCTTATCCTTCATGCCCTCTGTGTGAAACAGTTCCATGGCATTATCCAGCGAATAAGATCTTTTTAAGAAAGGTGTCTTTGCCTCCACCAGTTCCCGCATTCTGTCTAAGATCTTCGCAGCGTTGTCCGCTGTCGCAGCGATCTGTCCCCTGGGGGAAATATAGGATCCGTTTCCCACTGCGAACTCTACTCTGCAGCTCTGCGCCGCCTCTCTGCCATAGACATCAAATACTGCTTTCAAGAAAAGCATGGTGGCAGAACGCACGTAGGTCTTATTCCCCACGTTGTCTTTCAATGTAAAAAAGGTGATCTCACAATCCCTCGTCAGCTTTTTGAATAGTTCTCTGATCTTGCCGTCTCTTGCTGCCAGTGCGATCAGATTGTCATACTCCTTCTGGTAATCATTGGCTACATCTTCATAGGTAGCCCCCTGAGGATATTGTCTCTCTTCACCGTTTACCTTCACTGTGATCATTTTTCTCACCCTGTCCTTTTGTAATCTTCTTTTGCAGGTCTTATTATCTAAATGCAATCCGGTTCCTTACCATTATCATACCACTCCAGTGCCCGGGTAAGCAGCGCAGTCTCCTCCGCGATCTCCTGCCTGCGCCGCATTGTTTTGGGATTCGCTGCATCCGCTTCTCTCTCCAGCCGCTTTGCGATTTTTCTATGTTCCATAAGCTGCCATTCTACATAATCCAAAAGCAGCGGACACTTACGGTACAGCAGTATCGGGCCAAACTGCCCGGTCAGCCCGGATGCATCGTCATCCGCTTTCCAGGACTCTCGCACCTGTGCTCTCACCGCATTCTCCGACATCTCGCCCAGCCAGCGCACCTTCATCATAAAATAATATTTTCCTTCTTCGTAGATGATATTCTCATCCAACAGAAGATATCCCTCTTCCATCAGGAATGCCCGAAAATGCGGGATCTCCGACTGGGGCTGTAAGATCAGTTCCCGAAACTCTTTCGCCTGTTCTCTTCCTTCGGTAAGAATCTTCTCCATGAGAGGTCCTCCCATGCCGGCGCAGATCATCCCGGCAGCCTCTCCGGTCTTCAGGCTGTGCAGGCCGTCAGAAAGTCTTGTCTCTATCCTGTCCTCCAGTCCGTACTCCCTGATATGCTCTCTGGCATGTTCCAGTGGACCAGACCGAACATCCATGGCAATTGCTCTCGGGGAAATGCCCTTCTGCACCAGATAGACAGATACAAAACCATGGTCACACCCCACATCTGTTATCACAATGCCGGGAGTGACCATGTCTGTTAATGCCTGCATTCGATTGGATAATATAACTTCCGCCATTAATCCAGATAATCCTTCAGCTTGCGGCTGCGGCTGGGATGACGTAATTTTCTAAGTGCTTTTGCTTCGATCTGACGAATACGCTCACGGGTAACGTTGAATTCCTTACCCACTTCTTCCAGGGTGCGGGCACGTCCGTCATCCAGACCGAAACGAAGTCTGAGGACCTTCTGCTCTCTCTCTGTCAGAGTACCGAGCACCTCCACCAGCTGCTCTTTTAACAGAGTAAATGCTGCTGCATCAGAAGGAACGGGCACATTGTCGTCCTGAATAAAGTCACCTAAGTGGCTGTCTTCCTCTTCACCGATAGGAGTCTCTAAGGATACCGGCTCCTGGCTGATTTTTAAGATCTCACGCACCCTGTCTACCGGCATGTTCATCTCTGCTGCGATCTCTTCGGGGGTCGGTTCTCTTCCCAGCTCCTGCAGCAGCTGTCTGCTCACGCGGATCAATTTGTTGATGGTCTCTACCATATGCACGGGGATACGGATGGTTCTAGCCTGATCCGCAATGGCTCTGGTGATGGCCTGACGGATCCACCATGTCGCATAGGTGGAGAATTTATATCCCTTACGATAATCGAATTTCTCTACTGCCTTGATCAGACCTAAGTTACCTTCCTGGATCAGATCAAGGAACAGCATTCCACGACCCACATATCTCTTGGCAATGCTTACCACCAGACGTAAATTGGCCTCTGCCAGGCGCTTTTTCGCCTCCTGGTCGCCCTCTTCCATTCTCTGTGCCAGTTCGATCTCTTCCTCAGCACTTAACAGAGGAACCTTACCGATCTCCTTCAGATACATACGGACGGGATCCTCAATGCTGACGCCTTCCGGTACGGACAGATCAATGTTCTCCACATCCACTTCGTCCTCATCGGTCAGAATGATCTCTTCGTCATCCACATCATCGTCATCGGTAATCCGCAGTACATCTACGTTGTTCTGGTCCAGATACTCCAGAACTTTCTCCATCTGTTCCTCTTCCAGAGGCATGTCCGCGAAGAAGTCACTGATTTCCTGATACTCCAGCACATTCTTTTTCTTTTTCGCCATATTCAGGAGCTCTTTTATCTTCTCCGCAAATTTTGCCTGTGTGTTTTCATCCATTTTCGTGGTTCCATCCTTTCATTGCCATTATTTATAGCCATATTTCGTATTTTTTATAACTATTCGGAAACATAAATCCCATTATTCCAGGGAAATATGGGTCCTTTGTAATTCTTCCAGTGCTTTTTTGCCCTTCACTGCCTGCATGACTGCATTGACATCGTTTCCCAGATTGGTCATGCAATACTGGTAACTGTTGCGTTTGACGGCCAGTAGTATATCGTGAAAAGCTCTTTCTCTCTCCTGTCTTGTGGATAATTCGGGAAGTGTGGTGTGGAAAAGCTCCGCCGCCTGCCTCTGTTCCTCTTCATCCTCAAACATACTGATGATTCCCGCCGGCTGGAACTGTCCACTGTCTAACTCCGCGAACATTCTCTCTGCCACCTTCCGGTACAATTCCTCGGTAAAATCCTCCGGTGAAATATATTTCCGTACAATGGTATACAGGGAAGGATCATCGCTGATCCAGGTGATCAGAAGCCTTTGGGACCGCCTTCCGTTCTCCGCCGGATCGCTTTTATTCTGCACACCGCTTCTGGGACGCTGAATCGGCTTGGCTAATCCTGTCTGGGATGCATAGCCTACGACCATCTTCCGAAGGTCATCCGGGCGGATCATGTATTTCTCGGCGATTGCCTGCAGGTAATTCTCCCGTTCCAGGTCTTCCGAGAACTCACACAGCTTCTGTGCGATCTCTCTGTGGAACTTCGTCCTCTGTTCCGGGTCGCTCTGATCGTATTGTTCGCTTAAGATACGGATCTCGAAATAAAAACTGTTCTCCGCCTGATCGATGCGCTCCTGAAAAGCTTCTTTGCCCAGATTTTTAATAAATTCATCCGGGTCCTTGTAGGGCCGCATGTTGATGACCTTACCGGTAAGTCCCGCTTCTCTTAAGATGCCGATACCCCGAAGCGCTGCCTTGGTCCCGGCACCGTCGCTGTCGTAGGCTAACAGGATATTTTCCGCATAGCGGTGCAGGAGATTTGCCTGCTCCACCGTAAATGCCGTTCCCAGGGATGCCACTGCCTGAGTGAAGCCCGCCTGGTGCATGGCGATCACATCCATATATCCCTCGCACAGGATGATATTGCCTGTCCTGGCGGTTCTTGCGAAATTCAGTCCGTAGAGGTTCCGCCTCTTATCGAAGATCATGGTCTCCGGGGAGTTCAGGTATTTCGGTTCCCCATCTCCCATGACTCTGCCGCCGAAGCCGATGACTCTGTGGTTAATGTCCTGTATAGGGAACATGACACGATTCCAGAACTGACTGCGCAGTCCCCGCTGTTCGGAAAACACTGCCAGTCCGGAATCCTTGATCTCTTCGTCCGTAAATCCTTTTTTCCGCAGATACTGTACCACCTGCTCGCCGTTTTTCCCGGCATAGCCCAGTCCGAAATGGTGCATGGTCTCATCGGTGAGCTTTCGATCTGTCAGATACCGCATTCCCACTTCACCACGGGGATCACGTAACATATAGTAAAAATATTTCGCTGCTTCTTTGTTAACTTCCAGCAGGCGCATGCGCTTGCCTGCCTTTTTCTTCTGTTCCGGTGTCTCCTCTACCTCGGGGAGCTTTACCCCGGCGCGGTCTGCCAGGATCTTGACTGCCTCCGGAAAAGTATCGTTTTCATACTTCATGAGAAACGTATATACATTTCCACTGGCATGACATCCGAAGCAATAATACATCTGCTTATTGGACGACACCGAAAAAGAAGGTGTTTTTTCGTTATGAAAAGGACAGCAGCCCCAATAGTTGCTTCCCTTTTTTTTCAATGAGACATAGCCGGAGATCACATCCACGATGTCATTCCTGGCTCTGACTTCTTCTACCAGTTCTTCGGGGTAATACACGTTTTTAACTCCTATTTTGTCTTGTGCCTATCGCTGCCAGGACTTGGGTATGTAGATATCTTCATATACCGCAATGGCAAAACGGTCTGTCATAGCTCCCACATAATCGCAGACGACCTTCTCTCTGGGTTCTCCCACGGAGAGAAGATTCAGATACTCTTCCGGCAGATCATCTAAATTTTTCAAGAAATGCTGGTACAAGGTCTCCATCAGCATTTCTGCTTTTCCTTCTTCGCTCTTTGCCACCGGATTCTTATAAACTCTCTCAAACATGAACTGTCTGATCTTCGTCATGGCTTCCGCCACAGGCTCCGACATCAGAATATCATTTTTGTCCATGCTGTGAGTCACGATATCATGAATAAAATGATCCAGTCTCTCGGTGGGACTGCTGCCGATCACTTCACAGATCTCCTTAGGTACATCCGCTTCCGTGAGGATTCCTCCGCGGATAGCATCGTCCATATCGTGATGAATGTAGGCAATTTTATCGGAAAGTCTGACGATCTTGCCTTCCAGGGTGTGGGGTTTACCGATGGTCTGGTGGTTTCTTATACCGTCACGCACCTCGTAGGTCAGATTCAGTCCCTTGCCGTCCTTCTCCAGGATATCCACCGTGCGGACACTCTGCTCGGCATGTTCAAATCCAAACGGGCATACTCTGTTTAACGCACGCTCCCCAGCATGTCCGAATGGCGTGTGCCCCAGATCATGTCCCAGTGCAATGGCTTCCACCAGGTCCTCATTCAGTTTCAGTGCCTTGGCTATGGTTCTGGCCGTCTGGGATACCTCCAGCGTATGCGTCAGTCTCGTGCGGTAATGATCGCCTTCGGGCGTTAAGAATACCTGTGTCTTATCCTTCAACCTGCGGAATGCCTTGCAATGGATAATACGGTCTCTGTCTCTCTGGAATACCGGACGGATATCACACTGTTCCTCCGGTCGCAGACGCCCTTTGGAGTTCACACTCAATGATGCATACGGACTTAAATAATCCTTTTCCCACTGTTCCAAGCTTTCTCTGATCGTCATAGTTCCTCCTGCCCCTACTTCTAATATTCTGTGCCTGTCCGAAAAATCCTTTTTATATCAAAAGATTTTTTATCTGCACACGGAATAGATGAATTCCGCGTTTTTATCCATTGCTTCGTTGGCTTTTTTGAAGGGTGACATCTGGAATACATGCCACATTCCCGGGAAACGGTCGATGTGGGCGGATACTCCGGCTTTGATGAGGTTCTTATATAACCGCAGGGAATCATCTAACAGGATCTCATTCTCTCCCACCTGGATATATACGGGAGGAAAACCGCTAAAGTCTCCGTACAACGGGGAGATGTAAGGATCTGTCAGATCCATGGCCGGTGCATAGGCCTTTGTCATGCGGTCAATATACTCCTTGTCCAGTACCGGATCCAGTTCCGCTTTGGTCTGAAAAGTCTTGCCTTCGCCGGTGAGATCCGTCCATGGAGACATCAGTACGATGCCTCTCGGAAGCAGACGCTCCTGCTCTTTTAATTTTAACACCAGGGAAAGTGCCAGGTTGCCGCCGGCGGAATCCCCGGTAATGATCACATCTCTGGCTCCGTAGCCCAAAAGCATCAGATAATTCCAGGCTTTCATGGCATCCTCCGTAGCTGCCGGATAAGGATGTTCCGGCGCCAGGCGATAGTCAAAACACAATACATCCATGGAGGTCCCCGCTGCCAGCTTGGAAGTCAGGGTTCTGGCATAGACGCTGCTGCCCGTGGAATATCCACCGCCGTGACAGTGCAGGATCACATATTTTTTCATATGGGCGCGGTTCACACTGACCCACTCCGCTTCCATACCTTCGATCTCCACCGGACGGTACTGCATTTCTCTGCTGTTCCCCAGCAGTTCACCAATGTGATCCTGGGACTGTCTGTGCTTCTCCAGATCCGGATTCTCCACAAAACCGTGGACTCTGCGGATCAGCTGCATTAAATTCTGATTGTTCTTCTCACTGTTTTTTCCTACCAGTGCCATAAATTCCTCCTGTTAAAATATTTGATAACGATTCAGCACCTCAATTCGCGAAATCGCAGTTCATGGCTCTGAACAGTTATTAAAAATGCAATCTCCGACGTACCGCATTACGCAGTCTTCTTCGGGATAAAAGAGTTGCAATGGTAATATCCACGATCACGCAGACTGTCAGTACAATAGCAGACCAGCCGAGCATGATCTCCTGTCTTAAGTAACGATCGATCAGCAGTTCCAGTCCCACACACAAGACGGCGATTCCCGAGATCAGATACAACGCTCCCGTAAGGAAGGACATCGGAAGTCTCCGGATACATAAGGTCACCGCTTCCACCACCGCTGTCACCAACAGTACAATCGGAAGCCCCAGTCCGAAGAACCAGCCGTTATGTCCCGTCAGATACGTCAGCAGATACAGATATACGACCACTGCCACACCATCTAACAGAATCGACAGATAGATTGGCTGTCTCGTATAAATGACCACCGGAATCATGATCACCCACAGCACCAGAAATACTCCGATCACAGCCAAGGACCACAGGTTGCCCTGGAACACTAAAGCATTCAGCAGGCCACAGGTGGCTGCCGTCGCCAATACGATAACCGTCAGCAGCACCCCTAAGTCTTTTCTTTTTACCACTTCCACCTGCCCTTTTTCCTTTGGAAATGGAGACGGCTGCGTCGCAGGTTCCGGTGCTTTGGGGTTATAGACCGGGGTATCGCACAGCGGACACTTTGTCGCCGAAGCGTCCAGTTCCACGCCGCAATTTACACAATATGACATAAGCATTTCCTTTCTAACCGGAAAAATTACCGGTTACTCTCAATCTTCACATGAATGCCATCCTGTACCAGCTTACGGAAAAACAATCGTTCCACGTCCGTCTCGGCAATACTGCTGGCAAAATTGATGGTCAGGATATCTTCAAAGCTTGCAATGGCACAGTTCGTTCTCGTGGAAAAAGGCTGCCCCATGTAAATATCAAACCGTTCAATGTATGGTTTCATGGTCTCCGGCACTTTTAAAGCTCCCATGTTGGTCAGACCCGCCGAAGAGTTCTTATCCTGGATCTTCGTATAGAACTGCCGGACCACCAGATCCTTGATAAACAGCGGCACAATGCGGATGAAAGGATTCCTCTGGGTCTCCGCGTTGGTGGTGATGTCGCCCCGCAGCAGCTTTTCATTCAGATAATAGCGCATATAGTTATGCACCTGTGTCACGATTTCCTCAAAAGTGTACTCTCCCAGTCTCGGATCGATCCCCGGATAAATCATGGTGATAAAGTTCCGCAGGGTTTTCGACGGGAAAAAGCGCCGCAGATTCACCGGCATGGCAATCTTCACCGGGCGGAGTTTCAAGTGCCACTCGCTCTCCTGCTTCTGCATCAAGGCATAGAGTAACACAGCATTCAGATATTCCGTAATAGTGGCATTATAGCTTTTCGCCACTTTCATGACCTCCGCCACCGACATAATACCGTCTATGATATTCAGGGTATAAAAAGGTTCCTTCGTCCCCCGGACGCGGTAAGTCTTCTCTCCCGGTCTGGGCGGACATACCTTGGCGTTGGCATATTTCATGTAGGCATCTTCCAGTTCTCCCGGATCCGGTGTTCCTAAAATATCCAGTACAAAACCACCGTTTTCGATCTCCGCATGCTCTTTCAGGCGCAGATAGGTGGCCGTCAGAGTCTGTAACACGCACATGCCTCCGGTACCGTCTCCCAGACTATGATGCGCCTCCAGTGCGATCCGGTTACGATAATAATAGATTCTTACCAAATAACGATTGTTGGCTTTAAAATACATAGGCTGGCAGGGATTTTTTACATCCTCCTGTACAAAGGGTCCCGGACGGTCATTCGGCTCCAAGTATCTCCAGAATACCCCTTTCCGGATGGCTGCCTTATACGTGGGGAAACGGGGCATTGTCAGATTCACCGCACGCTGCAGCATCTCGGGATTGATCTCTTCCTTAAGCAGAACGGACAACCGGTACACCGAAGAAAAATCTCTTCGTTGCAAAGTAGGATATACGATAGCGGACAGATCCAGCTTGTACCAGTCTTTGTGTACCTTCACTGCTCTATCTGCTTTTATCCTGTCTCTTTTGCTGATTGCCATACTTTTCACCTCTTCCCTGATTTCTTATGATATTCTTATCGATTTTCGAATACAACAAAGGCGGCAACCTTTCGGTTACCGCCATGTGTCATGCTGTACCACTGTAGATTTTCAAGATTTCTTCTTGAAAACACTACGAAGTTGGCGGCATCACGGTCAAGCGGTGCGGTTTAGGATTCTTGCTTGTGTTCTTCAAGCTGCAGCAGCCTGTGATCCTCCGTCAACACCTTCATCTGGCTGATGGCAATGGCGTTGAGCTTTGCCAGTCGCTCCGCCTGCGGCATTCCCTCGTTGATGAAAACCGCATTCAGGTTCTCCAGATTGGACAAGCACACGAGTTGTGAGACATTCGCGTAGTCCAGCCGTATCGCCCGGCTTTGGCTCTGAGACCAATTGCGTTGGTTTTTTCCACCCACTCTTTTACGCTGATCTTGTAGCTGTTCAAGCCAGCCTGACTTCTAATTGTGGCGAATTCGCCATAATTAAAATTGGGGTTGTGTATCTGCTCCCAGATCCCAAGGAACTCAACCGTGTTCCAACTCTTTCAAAATTCCCTGACACTCCGCCATGGGGCTGCGGCAGATGTTGCCGTGGCAGATAAACAGGATATTCTTCATACCGATTCTTCTCCGAAAACTCATCATTTTCTACATTATAGCAGGTATCCTCATTTTCGCCAAGAGCAATTTCCGAATGTACCAGCATCTCTCATCCATGGTCAATCCGACCTCCATGATGATCACATTCTGTGTCCAGTTCAGACGCATTGCCGCTGCCAGCAATTCCGGCGTATCGCCGTACATCCGGTAAAAGTCCCGCATCCGGCGCAGATTGCGGGGAGCAAAGGCGAGCTGTGGCAGTCAAAGATGACGGCGATACCCTTGTCGGCGAAGATGCCCGTCATCGTCCACGCGGGGTTGGACATGATCTTGTCGGTGTAGTATTCCTTTTGCACCTCGTAGCTGTTTGCCTGATCCTCCTCCTTGGTGGAGACCCGGCAGTAGGCGGCTACCCGTAGCTGCCGCTGGGAATCCGTTTTCCATTCTAACTCCGGTTTTGCGGGGATCTCAATGACTCTTGGGGCGGTTTCGTTCACGACTTATCTCTCCTCTCTATGGTCTGTCCGTTCTTCAGCGTCACGGTCACTCATTTGTTCATAATGACTATTTTGGATACCGCACTTTGCAGCACCCCAGAGTCCAACTCCGTCATGGGCTTGCGGCCGGTGAATAGCCGTCGCCTGGGATATCGGAGCTGGCGGATCAGTTCGTTGCTTTTGGATATAAAAATGTCAGGATCAACCTGTCCCTGTTTGAAGCCATGTTTTTTCATTGTCGTGCAGGTTCGGCCCCTGCGCTCAAAGCAGAAGATCACGACAGAAAAGCGGAGAGATTGCTGTATCGCAGTCTCTCCGCTTTCGACATGGATGGCTGTTCAGAAGCTCTGAACAGGGGGATGTATCAGATGCTTTGCTGACAACAGCCCTGATATCTACCACTATAAAAGCTATCCCTTGCTTATTCATCCGTCTCCGATTATCCTTCTGGAAACCGCTCATTTGTGTGCTCCCGTCGATAGCTGGACCATAGTTGAAGTCCCACTGGGACAAACGGGCTGATAACGTCACGTAGCTGTCTTGTTCAGCCGGATGCATCTGTTCCTGTGTTCATTTTTGAAATGATGTCAGAGAGGAAGCTGTCTGCGTTCCCGGCTCTCAGCTTCCAAACGCTGGTGCAGCAGTTCTGCGGTTTCTCTGTCCACAGCGGGATTATCGTAGTTGCTTATTTGAAAAAGATACATGGTGCCTTGCATGAGAATTGCCGACCGCTTGCGTCCTATTCATCGAACAGATACAGCAGGTAGCCGTAGCCCTCGGCCTCCATTTTTTCATAGGGGACGAATCGCAGGGCTGCGCTGTTGATGCAGTAGCGCACGCCGTTGGGCGACTCCGGGTCGCCGGTGAATACATGTCCGAGATGAGAGTCTCCGGCGCGGCTTCTGACCTCCGTGCGGCGCATCCCGTGGCTCAGATCCTCTTTTTCCACTACGGCAGGGCCCTCGATGGGCTTTGTAAAGGCAGGCCAGCCGCAGCCGCTTTCGTACTTATCCGTGGAGGAAAAGAGTGGCTCACCGGTGACGACATCCACATAGATGCCCTTTTCAAACTTGTCCCAGAACTCGCCTGTGAAGGCGCGCTCCGTGCCGCTCTCCTGTGTGACGCTGTACTGCTCCGCCGTCAGCTTGTCCCGGATGGACTCCGCCGCAGGCTTCTGATAGTCGCCCGGGTCGATGCGCAGCTTGGAGAAAAGCTCCATCTCCTCGCGCGGGATGTGGCAGTAGCCGCCCGGATTCTTTTCGAGGTAGTTCTGGTGGTATTCCTCGGCGGGATAGTAGTTCTTGAGCGGGCCGATCTCCACAAAGAATTTCTCGCTGCGGCCGCGCTCGATCTCCGCAATGCGCTTCACCGTTTCTCTCGCACTTTCATTGGTGAAGTAAACGCCGGTCTGGTACTGGCTGCCCCGGTCGTTGCCCTGCCGGTTTTGTACCGTGGGGTCGATGACATAGAAATACGCCAGCAGCAGCGCGTCGAGGCTCACCTGCTCGGGGTCGTATTCCACCCGCACGGTCTCCCGAAAGCCGGTCTCTCCCTTGCAGACAGTCTTGTAGTCGGCGTCCGCCTCGCAGGTTCCGTTGGCGTAGCCGCTCTCGGCGTCGATGACGCCGGGGATGGACTGCATCAGCTGTTCCATGCCCCAGAAGCAGCCGCCCGCCAGATAGATGACATTGTCCGTGGTATCCATATAGGTGATCTCCTCGTCGGACCGGTCAAAAGCCGCTCCGTCCATGTTTGTTTCCTGTCCACTTTTTTCCTTCGGCACAGTCTGCCGCCCGGCGGCGCAGCCGCTGAGCAGCAACACCGAGGCGAAAAGCAGGGCTAATACGCTTTGATGCATCGCGTTTCCTCCTTTCAGGGGAAGCTGGGCTCACTCTGCCCCTTCGTGCGCCATGGGCAATGCAATGGCGCGCAGCAGGCACTTTTTAAATCCCGGGTCAGCCCATATCGGCGGCGAGCGCCTGATCGATGAGCTTTTGCAGCGTCTCCGCCTGCTTCTTTTCCGTGAGGGCGCCTACGATGGGTTCACCCACGATATTGCCGCTGCGGTCGACCACATAGGTGGTTGGATAAGCAAAGACGTTGGTGGTAAACTTTCCCGCCTCACCGTCGGAGTCAAAATACACATTCTGATAGGTGGCGCCCTTCTTGGCAAGCACATCCTTCGCCTCGGAAATTGCTGTTTCGTCGCCGTCCAGCGTGAAGGTGTTGACGCCGATGAGGGAGCCGCCCTTCTCCGCCAGTTCCTTGTTCAGCGCATCCAGCTCGGAAAGCTCGCCCACGCAGGGATTGCAGGTGGTGAACCAGAAATTCACCACGGTGACGGCGTTGCCGGAGAACAGCTCCTCGCTCTTCACCGTGTTGCCGTCCAGATCTTTCCCTTCAAAGGCGGGGAACTTCTGCATACTGCCGTCGTCGGGAGGGTTGCTCGTGTC
>OBZC01000787.1_pt1 | contig 29786 bp, 25 predicted proteins | sample 1538231 | NCBI WGS metagenome assembly OBZC01 (sample SAMEA2580225, study PRJEB22360) | human gut metagenome | biome: human gut; feature: human-associated habitat; material: faeces | place: Denmark | collected 2008/2010 | reverse complement strand
CAGAGCCGGAGGCGAAGGCCGCAGAAGCCGACAGCGCTGAATCGGAGACGGAGGGACAGAGATCCCGTTCTGCGGGAAGACGTTCCGGAAACCGAAGGGAAAAACAGCAGCCCGCGCGCCCGAAAAAAGAGCATCAGGCAAGTCAGCGTGAAAATATCTTAAGACTGCGTGAGATCAAAAAGAAAAAGGCGGCGATGCCGTATATGAAGATCCTCGCGGCAGGCGGAGCGGCTGTTGCAGTGGTCGCGGTGGTTGCGGTTGCAGGAACTGTGATCGGAAATCACAGGGACACTTTTTCCAGAGGGATGAAGGTTGAGACCGCAGCGGCTTCCTTAGAGACAACAGAGGCTGCATCTGAGAGCACCGGGGAGAGAAATATTGTTCTGGAGACCACGCTTTCTGCCGAGGAGATTGCGTCTAAGGAATATGAAAAGACGGTCCAGAGTATTGTGGACAGCTATGCAAATCTTGGGATTGCGGAGGTCTCAGGCTATCTGAACGTCAGAAAGACCCCGGAGAGCTTCGGTGAGGTTATAGGAAAGCTGCCGAAGGGCGGTGCCTGCGAGATTCTGGATACCTCCACAGATGGCTGGTATAAGATCTCATCCGGCGGTGTGACCGGTTATGTAAGCTCCCAGTATGTCTATACCGGGGATGAGGCGAAAAAACTGGCTGCGGAAAATGTGGCTGAGCGTGCCGTGATTGATGCGGATAAGTTAAATGTCCGGTCAGAGCCGAAGGCGGATGCGAATGTTGTGGAGCAGGTATTTAAAAACGAAAGATATGACATCAGGGGGCAGCAGGACGGCTGGATCCAGATTTCTTCCGGATATATTTCTGCGGATTATGTCACCGTAAAATACGCTCTGGATGAGGCGATCAAGCAGGATATGAGACAGACGGTCTTAAGCCTTTATGATAATCTCGGTGTATCCAATGTGTTCAATTACCTGAATGTCCGCGACAATCCGGATGAGAAGAAGGGCAAGATCATCGCGAAGCTGCCGAGCAACGCAGGCTGTGATATCCTGGACACCTCCACGTCGGGCTGGTACAAGATCCGTTCCGGAAACATTACCGGTTATGTAAAATCTGAGTATATCCTGACAGGACAGCAGGCGAAGGACAAAGCGCTTCAGGTTGCAAAGCTGATGGCGATCTCCAACACGGACGGCGTCAATGTCCGCACAGAGCCGAACACGAATTCTTCGATCTACACACAGATCTCCAACAGCGAGCGATTCCTTGTAGCGGATCAGCAGGATGGCTGGGTAAAGATCGAGATCGATGATCAGGACGCATACCTGTCCAGCGATTATGTTGACGTTAAGTACGGTCTGGAAGAGGCGATCAAGTATACGCCGGTGGTTGAGGTTGCAGATACTTCTTCGAAGAATGATTCTAAGAACAGTTCAAAGAACAACACGAAGAATAATTCCGGTAAGAAGAACAGCGGCAAGAAAAACAGCGCAAACGACGGGGCTGCCGGATCGAAGTCCGGAAGTGTTTCCTCCAAACGTGCCCAGATCGCAAACTACGCAGTTCAGTTCGTCGGAAACAGATATGTCTACGGCGGAACGAGCCTGACAAACGGAACGGACTGCTCCGGATTTACGATGTCTGTCATGGCGAAATTCGGTGTATCCCTGCCGCACAACTCCGGCGCGCAGTCGGGAAGCGGAAAGTCGATCACCTCGAGCCAGATGCGTCCGGGTGACCTTGTATTCTACTCCGGAAGCGGCGGAATCAACCATGTTGCGCTCTATATCGGTAATGGTCAGGTGTGCCATGCGTCCAACGCGAGATCCGGTATCAAGATCTCCACATGGAACTATCGTACTCCGGCGAAGATCGTGAATGTACTTGGTGATTAATTGAAAATTGGAAGATTTCGGACAGCCCGGTAGAGATGCCGGGCTGTCTTGATAAGGAAAGTAAGTTTTGAAGAAATGAATTCCTCAGACTGGGAAGCCGGGACATATTAAAATTTTTCCGGGTGGATCAGATCCGGAATGCATGGGAAGGAAAGAATATGGAGAAAAAGAAGAGTATTAAAAGACATGCGGCAGGTCTCTGTGCGGGACTCGGTATCCTGTTCGCCGCAGCGGCACCGATAACGGCGTTTGCGGATACGGTTTATGTGAATGCGTCGAAGTTAAATTACAGGAATCAGCCCTCCACAGCATCCGGGGCGGTTCTCGGAACACTGCCCCGCGGGACAGAACTCTCCAGAGTGAAAAACAATGGGGAATGGAGCGAGGTGCAGATCGGAGGATCGAAAACGACCGTTTATGTTGCAAGCCGCTATCTGACGACCAGCAAGCCGCAGAGCAGCACTGCGAAAACGGGGGCGGCAACTGCGGGCGGAACATCCACAGTTGCTGCCGATGGAACTGTGACAGTCTCGGACTCCTTAAAGGCGTATGTGGATAAGGCTTATCAGGTTGGAATGGATCCCAACTGGAAATACGCGGGGATGTCCGCGATCAACAGCGGATGTGCGGTATTCTACCACAATGGGACTGCAAACCGGAAAAATAAGGTGGTTGCTGTAAATGCTGGACATGGTACATCCGGCGGATCGAAGGTAAAGACATTCTGTCACCCGGATCAGACGGCGAAGGTGACAGGCGGAACGACGGGCGCAGGCGCGACAAAGGCGGTGGCGGTATCCGGCGGAATGACGTTCGCGGATGGAACGGCGGAGAGTACCGTGACGCTCCGTATGGCGCAGATCTTCCGGGATAAGCTTCTGGCGGCGGGATATGATGTGCTGATGATCCGCGATGGAAGTGATGTGCAGCTCGACAATGTGGCGAGAACCGTCATGGCGAACAACAAGGCAGACTGCCATATCGCCCTGCACTGGGATTCCACGAAGACGGACAAGGGCGCATTTTACATGAGTGTGCCGAATAATGCCGCCTATCGTGCCATGGAGCCGGTGGCGTCCCACTGGGAGTCCCACAATAAGCTTGGAAGCGCGCTGGTTGGCGGATTGAAGCAGAACGGTGTGAAGATCTTCTCGTCGGGATCCATGGAGATGGATCTGACCCAGACGTCGTATTCTACGGTTCCGAGTATTGATATCGAACTGGGGGATGGGAAATCTGCTCATGATGATGCGACGTTAGGAAAACTGGCGGATGGGCTTGTTGTCGGTGTGAACAGTTATTTTGGACAGTGATCCGGGCTCGTAAGTTCAAGACAGAATGAATGGAATGCCGCTGCTGGGGAAAATACCTGGCGGCGGTTTTTGGAATTAATGGGAGGTTATACCGGAACTTCCTGGTAATCAAAAAAAATTACATGACGAAGATGTGCATTTGCGCGAAGATGTAGATTAACGCAGGTGAATGCGAGGATGTTGAAAACTACGGGGGGGGGGGACTCTTTCCATATAAAAAACACCATCTCTCAATGGAAATGGTGTTTTTTCAGTGGACCTGATCGGATTCGAACCGACGACCCCCACAATGCGAATGTGGTGCGCTCCCAACTGCGCTACAAGCCCATAACGATATTTTTTTGACCTCATTATTATCGCACCACGGGGGACAGATGTCAAGATTTTCCAGAAGGAAAAGTGAAGAAATTTTGCCGGGACCGCTGGCGCGGTACAAGATAAAAGAATCGAACGTATGGTTGTATCATTGCGGAAAACGTGGTAAAATAGAAGGCAGAAGGCAGATGTAACGGAGAGGGAGGGGACTATATGATACTGATCGTATGTGTGGACGACCATAATGGAATGATGTTCAATCACCGCCGCCAGAGCCAGGACCGCGTCCTGCGGGCAGATATTCTGGAACTTACGGATGGAAAAAAACTTTGGATGAATGCCTACAGCAGAAAACAGTTTGCGGAGAGTGATGCGGAGAAAATCCTGGTGGATGAGACGTTTCTCGATGCTGCGGGGGACGGGGAGTTCTGCTTTGTGGAGAATGCGGACGTCTCTGGCTGTGTGGAGCGGATCGAGGAGATCTATCTCTACCGTTGGAACAGGGATTATCCCGCGGAGGTGTATTTTCCAGTGGATCTCAGCGTGTGGAAGTGCATGGAGACGAAAGAATTTGCGGGATCTTCCCATGAGAAAATTACCAGAGAGCGGTATACCCGTTAAAATATGAATGTATGATAGGCAGAATGGCGCTGGAGACAGTTCCAATTCCGATATTTCAGAAAATATAGCGGGATATTGGAGATTGGGACAGGGGGAGCATGTACAGAGCATTTGGCGGAAAGGTGGACTGCGATAGAAAGTATGGCAACAGAGGGGAATGACAGAATATGAAGAATTTAAGAAAATGGCTGCTTTGCGTGATCGCGGCGGTCTCTTTGACTGTAACGGCCTGTGAGGGCGATTCGGCCGCTAAAGCCAGTGTGGCGGCAGATGTTGCCCATGCGGCAGGAAATATCCTTGAAAGCCTTGCTGAGGCGGCGGAGAACTCCGGCGCCGGAAACAGCGGCGGACAGGGAAATAAAACGTCATCGGGGATGGCAGGAAACCCGTCGGCAACCGGGGAATTCCGTCTCTCCGATATTCCGGAGTATACGGACTCCCCTTATGTGGCGGTCAATGGAAATGTTCCGTATTTTACGGAGGATGACCTGACGGATGTCTCCTTTGAACGCTACAGTGATCTGGATTCATTAGGACGCTGCGGTGTGGCTTACGCCTCCGTCAGTACCGATACGATGCCGACGGAAAAGCGGGGTTCCATCGGAGAGGTAAAGCCAACAGGGTGGATCAATGCGAAATATGATTTTGTGGATGGAAAATATCTGTATAACCGATGCCATCTGATCGGATATCAGCTGACTGCGGAGAACGCGAACGAAAAGAATCTGATTACGGGTACGAGATACCTTAATGTTCAGGGAATGCTGCCGTTTGAGAACCTGACAGCCGACTATGTAAAAGAAACCGGAAACCATGTGATGTACCGTGTGACGCCGATCTTCGAAGGTGATAATCTTGTGGCATCCGGAGTTCTGATGGAAGCGAAGTCCGTGGAGGACGAAGGCGACGGAGTCCTGTTCTGTGTTTATGTTTACAATGTTCAGCCGGGAGTCACGATTGACTACGCGACGGGAAAGAGTGAACTGGCGAAGAGCGGAGGTGCAGGAGGCAGTCAAAGCGGAAGTGCGTCAGGTACCGGGAAAACGTCAGGTACATCGTCTACTGGAAACAATTCATCAGGGGCATCTGGAGGTACCGGAAAAAACGATGCAGGAACCTCTGGAAAAGAGAGCGGAACCTATATCCTCAACACGAAGACCATGAAATTCCACCGCACGGACTGCGATTCTGTGAAGAATATCAAGTCTGAGAACCGAAAAAAGTATACGGGGGAGCGGGAGAAGCTGATTGATGAGGGATATGAAGCTTGTAAAAGTTGTAAACCATAGAGAATATTTCAAAAACATATAAAATTAAGACAATATCAAACGCCCGGCTTTATGCAATCAGTGTATGGAGCCGGGCGTTTATTCAGTCCATATTTGACATAAGATTAAACTGAAATATCAGAGATTAATCATGATGTGAGAAATCATGAAACATTTTTTCTGCAGTGCCTGTATCTAAGCGAAAAGATTTACATAGCTGCTGAATGATTTCGGAATCGGTAAGATTGTGTTCTTTTAGAACATTTATGATCGCATGGATTCCCTCAAGGCGCCCTTCTTTGCGCCCTTCTTTGCGCCCTTCTTCAAGGCCCTCTTCATGGCCTACCTTACGTCCGATGTCAATACCAGTAGATAAAATACTCATATGTGCATCCTCCCATTCTTCACTCTGCTTTACTTCAGTAACAATTGCGTCCAGCCTGCGGATCCTGTCATCAAGGATAATAATCTCGGGATTGGAGAGCGTAGAGTTTTTCATATATTGAAGAAGACTCACGAGTTCATCCCGTTCGTTCTTACTGCTCATATTCAAAAATATCTTCATTGTCTCATCCCCCAGTTCCATCCCCGGAATCTGGTGACAGCGCTCTGTGAATGTGTACATTGCGCGATCCATTCCGAAGAGATCAGTTTGGGTGATGAATATCACGATCGTTGATGGCAAGTGGCGGTATTTTGTGTGTTTTCCTGCCTTTAGCGCCGGTGTATCAAGAAGTCCCTGATAATACCGGGAGCGCTTCCTGAGATCGTCCTCAGACGCATCATTCTGCATCTCTGTAGCAAATTGCCTGGAATCTTCCGCCAATGCCCAGGCGTCGAGCCGGATTCCGCGTCTTCCGTTTTTGTTGAGAATAACGTCCTCAACCCTTACCTGTGTAAGCCTGAGATCTGGTTCATCCAGGATAATACTGAGTACGCATTCCTGCGCCTCCTTGTGCTTCATTACCGCGAGAAACAGGGCGAAATCGCTGAGATTGACATTCATAAAATCGGGCGATTCCCTATACTCTTCAGTGGAGATGAGAGCATGGATCACTTGATTTTCCATTCAGTTACCTTCCTTTCCTGGAAAATTGGGCAGGAGAGGAATTGATACGAGACATCCCCGACTCCCTGCCAGTTGTTTGGGTGATTTCAGCAAAGAGTCTTCAGATGCCGTAATGGCCAGAATAGAAAATAGATCATAGAATTCGTTAGAAACCTTGCTTGGGATTATATTAGCATGTAGGAGTGGGGATGGCAATGTAGTTGGGTATTAAAAAATATTAAAAATTGATAAACTCATTGAGGACACAGAAGCAGAAGATTCCACCGAAATCGAGGAAGCTGAAGACACCGTAGAAATCAAGAAAGATGCCAGCGTAGAGTTCGTACTCGATGAGGCACCGGAACTGTAAATTTCACGAAACAGAAAATGGAAAAGTCCCCGGAAGTAAAATTCCAGGGGCTTCTGTTTTTGTGGGAAGGAGGTTTCTTTTTGCATTGCAATATGCTATACTGATGGGAAGAAATTCATAAAGCAGATTTTATCTGCTAATAAAGAATCATATATCAAGGGAAAAGGTGAGGTATTATGAAGATCACAAAAGTATGGGCGGTATATTTCAGCCCCACAGGAAACACGAAAAAAGTAATCACAACGATGGCGAAAAAGGCGGCGGAAGTTCTTTCTGTGCCGATGGAGACATTTGATTTTACACTTCCGGAGAACCGGGAAGGTGTTACGAGCTTTGAAAGTGAGGATCTTGTATTTTTCAGCACACCGGTCTACGCGGGAAGAATTCCGAATAAGATGCTACCGTATGTGCAGAGCGCTTTTGAGGGAAATGGCGCATTTGCAGTACCGGTATCGGTATTCGGAAACAGAAACTTTGACAACGGTCTGATCGAGCTTCGCAACGAGCTGGAGCTTCACGGCTTCCATACGATCGCAGCTGCTGGAATCCCGACAGAGCATGTGTTCAGCAATAAGCTTGCGACAGGACGTCCGGATGCGGATGATCTCGCGAAGATCGCGGAATTTGGTGAGAAGGTCGCGAAGAAAGTTGCTGATATGACGGAGATCCCGGCAAAGATCGAGGTCCGCGGCGATGATCCGGTGACTGCCTACTATACACCGCTTGGAACGGATGGAAAACCTGCAGTGTTCTTAAAGGCGAAACCGAAGACAGACCCGGAAAAATGCACGAAGTGCGGAATCTGTGCGACAGTCTGTCCGATGGGATCCATCCCGAAGGACGCGCCGGATACCTGCACCGGAATCTGCATCAAGTGCCATGCCTGCATCAAGGCATGTCCGGCAGGCGCAAAGTATTTTGATGACGAGGCATTTTTATCTCATGTGGAAATGTTAAAACAGAATTACCAGAGACGGGCTGAGGCAGAGTGGTTTATCTGATGATTCTATGATTGTATAAAAAATGCATAAAAAATCAATGCAAAAGATTGATACAGAGGGCGAACATAGGCTCCCTGTATCAATTTTTTCTCATTCGAGAAGATTCCCACTTTTTTAGAGTGGCCAACTGCCGGGGACTGTTAAAATAGAACTCTTTTCTAATGCTGTCAGAAAAAATGTGACTGGAGTTAAGAAGAATTTCTAAAAATTAACTCTTGACAAAAGTCACTTCATAACAGGTGGTGAGTAATCACAAATCTGTCTCAATGGGAGTCAGGTCTCCGACTGAGATAGACAGGTTTGAAGCCTGCCTGCCGGAGCCTGTTCCCGGGATGATCCGTGGGAGACCTGGCACAGGACTTTGACTCCTGCATTCAGTCATTCAGTGCCGCCAATTTTTCAAAATACGGCGCAAACAGCTCCTTTTCATATGCATATCCCGCCATGAACACGCAGTCCATAAAGAGTCGTGTGATCTCCGGATCTTCCTGCTCCGCGAGAATGCGCTTCCATTCCTCTTTCGCGTGCTGGCTGAGTTCTGCGAGCAGCCGGTTCCGGTCCTCGAAGAGGCCGCTGCCGGTGCGATTTAAGTCTTCCGGAAGAAGATCCGAAGTCCGTCCGCAGGGGGACGGGCAGGCGGCGCAGTCCGGGGCAATGATGGCTTTCTGATTATGAATCTGCTCCACAAGGTCTCTGGAAGCAGAAGCGGAGAGTGGGTTTCCGGGTGTCACGGATGAGAGGGCGGCGAAGAGGACCGGAGCGGTCCCGGCCGGAATCTCCTTTGCCTCCGCGGCGCGGGAGAGTCCAATGAGGGCGCAGATGACAGCGTCCTGCTCCGGGGTGCGGCCGGAGGTATTTGTAGTAGTTGAGAGAGACATATAAGTTCCCTTCCTTAATATAAAAATGTCTATTCGGTAGCTTCATAGTTACAAGCAAAGATCCCTTCCAGATCGGCTATGCCGATGGGATTTTCCAGAAGAACTGGCAGGGACGAGATCTTATTTCAAGATCCGTCCATCGGTACCGATTGTATATACCTGCCACGGAATAAACTTCCCGCTTGCCATCAGCGCGTTCTTCACAGCCGCCTCGATTCCTCCGCAGCACGGAACCTCCATGCGAACAACGGTCACGCTCTGGATATCATTATTGCGGATGATCTCTGTAAGCTTCTCGGAATAGTCTACGGAATCCAGCTTCGGACATCCGATCAGTGTCACATGTCCGTCAATGAAATCGTTGTGGAAGTTTCCGTATGCGTAAGCGGTGCAATCCGCGGCAACGAGAAGCTTCGCACCGTCAAAGTACGGGGCGCGGACCGGGACGAGCTTGATCTGAACCGGCCACTGGGATAGTCTGCTCTCCATGGAGACAGGTGCAGTGTGTCCCGGAATCGCTGCGTTGTTAGATGCAGGCGCGGAGGCATGTGTGATCGTGCGGCTCATGGTTCCCGGGCATCCTGTAAATTCCGGCTTCGGGGACGGTGCCTCTGTCGGCATGAGGGAAGCAGCTTTTCTTGCCGCCATGTGTGCCAGAACCGCCTCATGGTCATAAGCGGCAGCCTCGCGCTCCTCAAAGCTGATGGCGTCCGCCGGACAGGCCGGAAGACAGTTTCCAAGGCCGTCACAGTAATCGTCGCGGATCAGCTTCGCCTTTCCGTCGATCATCGCGATTGCGCCTTCCTGACAGGCTGCTGCGCATGCTCCGCAGCCGTTGCATTTTTCTTCATCAATTTTTACGATCGTTCTTTTCAATTTAAGTTCCCCTTTCAAAATGTGTAAATATTGTCTCAGCAATTTCTATTGCGGTGTATTTGCTGCCATGTATCCGGAAAAAGCGGATCGTGGCAGATTTTGTAAGTGTCATGTATTGACTTTTGTATCGTCAATATACTACAATGATGACAAAAAGTATGTTGTATTTCCAACGAAAAATCCGCAATGTGGTACATTCAGAACTGAAAAAAGGTAGACCGCACGTGATGGAAGAAGGAAACAGGAAAGTGCAAATGGCCGCCCGTGTTAGGTGAAAGAAAGGAAAACTATGATCCACAAAGAAGAAATTCCGGATTCCCCGCTTTTCGCCGGAATCCACCCGGAAGAAAAGGAGAGCATCTTGAAATGTCTCTCCGCAGTCGAAAAGAAATACGAAAAAGGCGACGCGGTCTTTCTTGCAGGAACTGCGATCCGCTCCATGGGATTCATCCTCTCCGGAAGTGTCGATATCTCCCGGGACGATTTCTGGGGAAACAGGCAGGTCCTTGGACATGCTGGGAGCGGCGAGCTCTTCGGAGAGGCCTATGCCTGTATGCCTGGCGAGTCTCTGATGGTAAATGTGGAGGCGGCAGAAAAGAGCCGGATCTTATTTTTAGACCTCGGAAGGATCTTAAATGTCTGCACACCGGCATGTTCGCATCACAATCGCCTGATCCACAACCTTCTCTATATCATGGCGAAGAAAAATCTTATGCTGACGCGAAAGATCGACCACATGGGGCAGAGGTCCATCCGGGAAAAGGTGATGGCGTACCTGTCCTTTGAGTCTGAAAAACAGAAGAAAAAGACCTTCGGAATCCCCTTTAACCGCCAGCAGCTCGCGGATTATCTCGCGGTGGACAGGAGCGCATTGTCTGCGGAGCTCTCCAGGATGAAAAAAGACGGGCTGATTGAATTTGAGAAGAATATTTTTACGCTTTTATAATGTAACGGTTCAGTGTCCTCGCGGTTACGCGCAAAAATCCATTCCAAATCGGCTGTGCCGATGGGATTTTTGACTTCCGGCATAGGTTTTCTTACGGTCAGCCCAGTAAGTGCATAGACCTGCGGAATAGACATCACAATTCTATATATAGAAGAAAGGAAAGAACAATGCCATACAGAGATGAGATCGAAGAGCGAAGGATCCGGCGGGAGGAAAAACGGAGAAGACGAAGAAAGCAGGAGCGGACCCGCCGCATGATCGTAGGCGGACTGGCCGCCGTGATCGTGATCGCCGTGATCGTCACGGCTGTGCTCGTGACAAAGAAGCTTACGGGGAGGAAACAGGTAAATCCGGCGGATGTGGCGGTTCCGGAGTATGTGAATGTGAATTTACTGACCCCGAATGAGTACTCACGGCCGCAGATCCCACTTGAGAAAGTAAACGGCATCGTGGTACACTATGTCGCAAATCCCTGCAGCACCGCTCTGGAAAACCGGAATTATTTTGAGGGATTAAAGGACCAGACGGGTTCGAAGACCACCTCTGTCAGCAGCCATTTTGTGATCGGTCTGGAAGGTGAGGTCGTCCAGTGCGTCCCGTTAAATGAGGTGGCCTACGCATCCAACAACCGCAACAGTGACACGATCTCCATCGAGTGCTGCCACCCGGATGAGACCGGAAAATTTTATGACAGTACATATCAGACGCTTGTAAACTTATGCGCGTACCTCTGTGTGGAATTTGATCTGAAGCCGGATGACGTGATCCGCCACTACGACGTGACGGGAAAGATCTGCCCGAAATATTTTGTGGATTATCCGGAGAAATGGGAGGACTTCCATAAGGATGTAAAGAAAGCGATAAAGATTCTGAAGAAGTAACGGGACATTCACTAAAAATTCGAAATTCATTTTGTATTCTTTACCTAAAATTTACAAATATTATATTTATAATTGAAAAAAGCGTGTGCTCTATGATATGATGGAACACGAAGGCAAATTTTGCAGAATCGGATCGAAACTGCGCTTTTGCCACGCCGCCGTGTTAAGACAACAGGCAGCGACAAAAGAGAATGGAGAAGGCATTATGAATATCGGATATCTGGAAAGTATCTTCAGCTTCCTCGGCGGTCTGGGCATGTTCCTTTACGGTATGAGCATCATGGGTGACGGCATGCAGAAGTCGGCGGGAAGTAAGCTGAACAAGTTCCTGAGAATGGTGACGGACAACAGACTTCTGGCAGTCGGTCTTGGCGCTCTGATCACCGCGATCCTGCACAGCAGCGGAGCCACAACCGTCATGGTGGTTGGTTTCGTAAACGCCGGAATTTTGAATCTGACCCAGGCAGTCGGGGTCATCATGGGCGCGAACATCGGTACAACGATCACCGCATGGATGGTTTCCTTAAACTCTCTGGGGGATGCGATGAAGGTTTTGCAGCCGTCGTTTTTCGCACCGCTCGTAGTTGCCATCGGTGCAGCCTTTTTGATGTTTTCCAAGAAGAAAAAGGAGAGTCTGGCAGGTGAGATCTGTATCGGTGTCGGCCTCCTGTTTGTGGGCCTGACCTTCATGTCAGGTTCGGTAGCACCGTACACGGATGCCCCGATCTTTGCGAAGGCGTTTGCGGTACTCGGAAGGAACCCGATCCTCGGTATTCTTGTAGGTGCCCTTGTAACTGCGATCATCCAGAGCTCCACCGCTTCTGTCGGTATCTTACAGACTCTGGCGATGAGTGGAGTGGTATCCGCAAATGCCGCGATTTATATTACACTTGGACAGAATATCGGATCCTGCCTGACTGCGCTTTTATCCAGTGCCGGTACAAGCCGCAACGCTAAGCGTGCGTCTGTGATCCACCTGACCTTCAACAGCTTCGGTGCGATCGTATTCGGAATCGGTATGTATATCATTTCCATGATGCGCCCGGATATTGCCCAGAGCAGCATCAATTCCTTCCAGATCTCGGTGTTCCATACATTCTTTAACGTGACGAACACCCTGCTCTTATTCCCGTTCGCGAAACAGCTCGTTGCGTTCTCCGGTCTGATCGTCCGTGAGACAGGCGAGGAAGAGGCGAAGAAGGAAACAAAGGAGGACGAGCTTCCGGTTCTCGACGAACGTATCTTCAAATCCCCGACCTTTGCCCTTGAAGTCGGTGTGATGGAAGTCGTTCATATGGGTAAGATGGCCCTTGCAAACTTAAAGCTTGCAACAAGCGTCCTTGTGGAAAACAAATATGAATGTCTTGATGAGGTTTTTAAGAACGAGGCAGAGATCGATATTTTAAATAAGAAGCTTACCGAATATCTCATTAAGGTCAACAACCTGTCCTTAAACGAGAAGCAGAAGGTTCAGGTCAGCAACCTCTTCTACAGCATCAGCGATTTAGAACGTGTGGGCGACCATGCGGAAAACCTCGCGGAGGCGGCACAGTACCTGAAGGAACATGGACTCGCTTTCTCAGAGACCGGGATCGAGGATCTCAAAGAGATTTCAAGCGCGGCCATCGGAGCTGTGGACCATGCAGTCGCTGCCCGTCAGGATGGCGGAATGGAGGATATCCGTCAGGTCAGCAAGCTGGAAGACCGTGTGGATACTCTCGAGGAGGAGATGCGCGACAAGCACATCGAGCGTCTTTCCAAGAACGAGTGCAACCCGTCCGCCGGCGTTGTGTTCTTAGATATCTTAAGCAATCTGGAACGTATCTCCGACCATGCCTATAATGTGGCCGGATATGTGAAGGATGAGCTGTAAAGCGCATTTCATCTGATGATTTTGATCCCGCATACAGATTCTGGATAATATCCGGACTGTGTGCGGGATTTTTTTAGTATTTGCGGTCATTTGGAAAAATCAGCTTGCCAGCATATGCGATCTTCCGTATAATGAAGACATCAGACAACTTGTAACAGAACATGGGGGAAACTATGGAGACGAAGAAAAAAGATGACCGGAAACTTCTGGGCAGCCAGATCGAGGACCGGATCTTAGAGTATATAAAAGAGAAACCGTTGGAGGTGGGAGACCGGCTTCCGAACGAGTTTGAACTTGCGGAGATGTTTGAGGTGGGACGAAGCACGATCCGCGAGGCGGTAAAAGGTCTGGTGACGAAAGGAGTCCTGCAGGTGCGGAGAGGAGCGGGAACGTATGTCAGCAGTCTGACGCCTGCGGAGGATGACCCGTTAAGGCTTAACGCAAAGCTCCATGACAGGTTTAAGCTGGCGCTGGATCTCTTTGACGTCCGCCTGATTTTAGAGCCGGAGATCGCCTCTAAGGCGGCAGTTTATGCGACGGACGATGATATCGTGACATTAAAGAGGCTGTGTAAGGAGACGGAGGAACTGTATCTGGCGGACAAGGATCACATGCCGAAGGACATTGAGTTCCACACCTGGATCGCCCGGTGCAGTAAGAATCAGGTCATGGAGTCCCTGATCCCGATCATCAATTCGGGAATCAATACCTTTGTAAACTTGACGAGGCGCTCACTGCGGACAGAGACGATCACGACCCACCGGGCCATCACGGAAGCCATCGCAAATCATGATTCCACCGGGGCGCGGTGTGCAATGGTGATGCATCTGACGTATAACAGGCAGGAGCTTTTGAGACGCCGGACGGCTTATAAGGCGCAGGGCGAGACAAAAGAGGAGAAAGAGCAGTAGGAGAGTAAAATGTCAGAAGCCATTCAAATGGAATAAGAATGCAGCGAGCAGGGAAAAATAATGCACAATTTTCCCCTGCTTTTTTTGTGCGAAAAAGAGAAAAGGCAAAATACATCAGACAAGTATTGCAAATGCCACAGAAAAATGGTAGATTAAGCACATAGACATAAGACATCAGACAAATATATCAAAAAACTTGCTAAACGGCTTGACATGTCTGATGAAAACGGAAAACAGGAAAGTCAAAACGTGAACTGTTTTTCCGGAATGAAACCATGAAGCGCAGAGCAGTCCGGTTCGGGGTATGATACGGATCTTTGCGCGGAACAACCAAAACAAATACACTGGGAGGTAAATCCACTATGTCTGAAGGAGTTGTACTCAACCCGACCCGCCTTGTCCTGGCAGCAATGATCGGTCTTGTGATCCTGCTCGTCCTGATCATTAAATTCAATGTGCAGGCAATGATCGCGATCCTGATCGGAGCGATCAGCATCGGACTTCTTGCGGGAATGCCGACGAAAGATATTATCGCGGCGGTCAATGATGGAATTGGAAACACGTTAAAAGGAATCGCCCTGCTTGTAGGCTTAGGATCCATGTTCGGCGCGATCCTGGAGGTCTCGGGCGGCGCACAGACGATCGCCGTCACGATGGTAAAGAAATTCGGTGACGAGAAGGCCGCGTGGGCGCTTGGAATCACAGGCCTTGTGATCGCGATGCCGGTATTTTTCGATGCAGGACTGATCATTCTGATCCCGTTAGCATTCTCCCTTGCAAAGAAGACAAAGCGTTCCTCTCTTTACTATGTGATTCCGCTTCTTGCGGGACTTGCGGTTGGACATGCGTTCATTCCGCCGACACCGGGTCCGGTTCTCGTAGCAACGATGTTAAATGTAGATCTTGGCTGGGTCATCTTAGTCGGAATCTTCTGCGGAATTTTCGCGATGATCGTAGCCGGTCCGGTCTGGGGATCCATCTGTGGTAAGAAATTTTATGTTCCGGTGCCGGAGAGCGTGGCAAATCAGGAAGAGATCGATGAGTCCAAGCTTCCGAGCTTCTGGCTGATCGTTGGGATCATCCTGATCCCGTTGGTGCTCATCATTCTGGACTCCATCTGCGGCGTCGTTCCGGCATTAGCCGGTGTTGCTCCGGTCTTTGAGTTTTTAGGTGAGCCGTTCGTAGCACTGTTGCTCGCGACTCTGGCTGCCATGTTTGGTCTTGGCTTAAAGCATGGCTACACGATGAAAGAGCTTGAGAAGGTTATGACAAAGTCCTTAGAGCCGACCGGCCTCATCCTTCTTGTTACCGCCTGCGGCGGCGTGCTCCGCTATGTGCTTCAGTACTCCGGCCTCGGAAACGTGATCGGAAATGCAGTTGCATCCATGAATCTTCCGATCGTTGTCCTTGCATTTATCATCGCAGTCCTTGTCCGCATCAGTGTCGGTTCCGCGACGGTTGCCATGACCATGGCGGCAGGTATTGTTGCGGCGCTTCCGGGAATCAGCGAGCTGTCCCCGTTATATCTGGCATGTACCGTAGCGGCAGTAGCGGGCGGTTCCACCGTATGCTCCCACTTCAATGATTCCGGTTTCTGGCTGGTAAGATCCCTCGTGGGAATCGACGAGAAGACGACCCTGAAAACCTGGACCATCATGGAGACCTTAGTCGGCGTGACCGGATTCCTTGTAGCACTTGTAATTTCATTCTTTGCGTAGTAGAAAGATGCAGATACGCAGCTTAAAGCCGCGGTGCATTCGAAACGCGGAGAAAGAACAAAAGTAACTATTCAGTAGGTTTGCGCATTTACTGCGCTGACCGTAAGAAAACTTAAAACAGAAGGCAAAATTGAAAAACAGTTCCAATAAAAGATATCATTCGCTCAATAACGAGTAACACCCCACAAAGAAAGAAGGAAATATCATGAAATGTCTGAAGAGTCAGGAAATGAGAAAACTTGCACCGGAGCTTGATCCGTTAAGGATCGGAACAGGCTGGAAGCCGGAAGAACTTGCGATGCCGCAGGTCATCATCGAGAGCACGGCAGGTGACAGCCATCCGGGAAGCGGACATCTCCATATCCTTGTAGATGAAGTAAAAAAAGGAATCGCTGAGGCAGGCGGTCATGGCGCGAAATATTTCTGCACCGATATCTGTGACGGCGAGAGCCAGGGAACCGATGGAATCAACTACAGCCTTGCAAGCCGTGAGATGATCGCGAACATGATCGAGATCCACGCAAACGCGACTCCCTTCGATGCAGGGGTATATCTCGCAAGCTGTGATAAGGGAATGCCGGCAAACCTCATGGGCTTATTCCGCGTGAATATTCCGGCGGTTGTTGTTCCGGGCGGAACCATGAATGCAGGTCCGGAGATGTTAACCCTGGAACAGCTGGGCATGTACAGCGCCCAGTATGAGCGCGGTGAGATCGATGAGAACCGCTTAAACTGGGCAAAACACAACGCATGTCCGAGCTGCGGCGCTTGTTCCTTTATCGGAACTGCATCCACCATGCAGATCATGGCCGAGGCTCTTGGCCTTGCCCTTCCGGGAAGTGCGCTGATGCCTGCGACAAGCCCGGATCTCTTAAACTACGCGCGAGAGGCCGGAAAACAGGCAGTTAAGCTTGCAAAGATGGACAACATGCGTCCGAGTGATATCGTGACGATGGACAGCTTCGAAAACGCGATCCTTGTACATGCGGCCATCTCCGGAAGCACAAACTGCTTGCTCCACCTTCCGGCAGTCGCTCATGAGCTTGGAATCGAGATCACAGGTGACACCTTCGACAGACTCCACCGCGGCGCGAAGTATCTTCTTGATATCCGCCCGGCAGGAAAGTGGCCGGCAGAGTGCTTCTACTATGCAGGCGGCGTTCCGGCGATCATGGAGGAGATCAAAGACCACCTTCACCTTGATGTCATGACCGTGACCGGAAAGACTCTCGGTGAGAACTTAAAGGAATTAAAAGAGAACGGATTCTATGAGCGCTGCGAAAAATGGCTCCAGAAGTTCAACGAGCGCTACGGAATCTCCATTACAAGACAGGACATCATCCGTCCGGCTGACAAGGCGATCGGAACAGATGGAAGTATCGCGGTTCTCCGCGGAAACCTTGCTCCGGAAGGTGCTGTCATCAAGCACACCGCATGCCCGAAGGAGATGTTCAAGGCAGTCCTCAAGGCGAGACCGTTCGACAGCGAGGAAGAGTGCCTGGATGCCGTTTTAAAGCACAAGGTTGAGAAAGGCGATGCAGTCTTCATCCGTTATGAGGGCCCGAAGGGAAGCGGTATGCCGGAGATGTTCTACACATCCGAGGCGATCAGCAGCGACAAGGAGCTTGGCCGTTCCATCGCCCTCATCACAGACGGAAGATTCTCCGGTGCGTCCACAGGTCCGGTAATCGGACACTGCAGTCCGGAGGCGGCAGACGGCGGCCCGATCGCCCTCGTTGAGGAAGGCGATCTCATCGAGATCGATGTGATGGAGAGAAAGTTAAACATCATCGGTATCAAGGGCGAGCGAAAGACTCCGGAGGAGATCGACGCAGTCCTTGCCGAGAGAAAGAAAAACTGGAAGCCGAGAGAGCTCCGCTACAAGAGTGGTGTGCTCCGTATGTTCAGCGAGCATGCGGCAAGCCCGATGAAAGGTGCTTATCTGGAGTTCTAAAAAATATAAAATAAGGCTGGCGGCAAATGCTGGCTGCCGGCCTGCAAAAGAAACGTCCCGGATCCTGAGATGCTCATGCTCTCTGATCCGGGGCGTTTTTGTATCATTACCATTTCGCATTCCAAATCGGCAAAATCCACTGCCGCTACTGTATTGTACGGAATTGTCAGTTCAGAAAATTCCTATCCGTGTACAGTAGCAGCCCCATACTTTTCATATAATAAAGATTGCACGAACGAGTGTTCCTGTGGTAGAATGGTGGTATCTGTTGTCGGAATACCGGCGGTTTCAGTATGTGGGAGATACGTGCAGAACCGTCAGCCTCCGGAAACGTGAAAGGGGAACAGAATGAACAATTACGATACATTAAATCCGATGCAGCGGGAAGCTGTCTTCACTACGGAAGGTCCGCTCTTAGTGCTGGCGGGCGCCGGATCCGGAAAGACACGGGCGCTGACGCACCGGGTTGCTTATTTAATAGAGGAAAAGGGTGTGAAGCCATGGAATATCCTGGCGATCACTTTTACAAACAAGGCGGCGGGAGAGATGCGGGATCGTGTCAACAGTCTCGTGGAGTACGGCGCGGACAGTGTCTGGGTCAGCACCTTCCACTCCCTCTGCGTGCGGATCTTAAGGAGATTTATTGAGAACATCGGCTACACGACGGATTTTTCCATCTATGATTCCGATGATACAAAAACCCTGATGAAACAGATCTTCAAGGATCTTGAGGTGAATACGAAGGTATTAAAAGAACGGGGCGTCCTCGGCGTGATCTCCTCCGCAAAGAACGAGATGATCAGTCCGGAAGAATTTATGCTCAGCGCGAAAGCTGAGGGGGATTCGAGACTGAAACGGATCGCGGAGCTCTATATGGAGTATCAGAAACGCTTAAAAAAGAACAATGCCCTGGATTTTGATGACCTTCTCGTAAAGACCGTGGAGTTGTTCCAGTCAAAGCAGGAGGTCTTAGAGTATTATCAGGACCGTTTCCGCTATATTATGGTGGATGAGTATCAGGATACAAATACGGTGCAGTTTAGGCTTGTGAGCCTCTTAGCGGCAAAATACCGGAATATCTGCGTGGTGGGCGACGATGACCAGTCGATCTACCGGTTCCGCGGTGCGAATATCAAAAATATCTTAAGCTTTGAGGAGACGTTCCCGGGGGCGAAGGTGATCAAGCTGGAGCAGAACTACCGTTCTACGAAGATGATCCTGGATTCGGCGAATGAAGTGATCAGGAACAATACCGGAAGAAAGGATAAGACGCTCTGGACCGAGAATGAGGTGGGCGAGCGGCCGGTGTTCCGGGAGTTCAGCTCTTCCTTTGAGGAAGCGGAGTGGATCGTGCGGGATATCGTAAAAAAGGGCGGTCCATGGAAGGATTACGCGATCCTTTACCGGACGAATGCCCAGTCCCGTATATTCGAGGAGAAATGTGTTGCGTACAATCTCCCGTATCGTCTCGTGGGCGGTGTAAACTTCTACCAGAGAAAAGAGATCAAGGATGTTCTCTGCTATTTAAAGACGATCGCCAATGGGCGGGATGACCTGGCTGTGCAGAGGATCATCAATGTTCCGAAGCGCGGAATCGGAGCTATGAGTGTCGCCCGGGTGAACATGTTCGCGATGGAAAACGATATGAGTTTCTATGAGGCGCTGGAGAGGGTGCAGGCTGTTCCGGGAATCGGAAAAGCGGCGTTAAAGATCGGAGTATTTACAGACCAGATCAGCGAGTTCCGGAAGATGTTAAAGGAAGAGACTCCGATCAAGGATGTGATTGAGGCGATCCTTGATAAGACAGGATATCGTGATGAGCTGAAGGAAGAGGGCGAGGTGGAAGCCGAGTCCAGAATGGAAAATATTGAGGAATTGATCAACAAGGCAGTCTCCTACTGGGAGAGCGCCGAGGAACCGAGTCTTTCCGCGTTCCTGGAGGAAGTTGCCCTGGTTGCGGATATCGACAGTATGGATGAGTCAGAGGATAGAATTATCCTTATGACACTGCATTCCGCGAAAGGTCTGGAGTTCCCGTATGTGTATCTTGCGGGAATGGAAGATGGACTTTTCCCGAGTATGATGTCTCTGATGGAGGGACCGGAGGCACTGGAGGAAGAGCGCCGTCTCTGCTATGTGGGAACCACGGGGGCGGAGAAGCGGCTGACGCTGACCGCCGCAAAGAGCCGTATGGTGAAGGGCGAGATGCAGTACGCGAGAACGAGCCGGTTTATTGACGAGATCCCGGATGTGTGCCTGGAACGTCCGGATCGGGATGATTCAAAGACCGGATGGAAGAAAATGGCGGACGCATACAGGAATCTTCCGGAGGAAGCAGGACTTCCGTGGGCGAAGGCTTCCGGCGCGGACGGAAAAGCGGCTGACGGTCACACCGGAAGATTCCAGAACCGCCCGGCGGGGGGGAGTCTTTTTGGACAGAAATCCGATGCCTATAAGAATCCATATGCCTCCGGGACTTCTGCGGCGCCGAAGAACACGCCGACCTTCGGAAAGGCGTTTACCGTAGAAAAACCGAAGTCTTTGGATTTCTCCGAAGGCGACCGCGTCCATCACATGCGTTTTGGTGACGGAACCGTGAAATCCATCGCGGACGGCGGAAAAGATTTCGAGGTCACAGTCGATTTTGATCATGCGGCGATCGGGACAAGGAAGATGTTTGCTTCCTTTGCGAAGCTGAAGAAGCTGTAAATAAATCAGCCAAAAGAAATTTAGTATTGATTTTTTTTAGGCAATCGCATATAATTAAAAACAGCTAAGGAAAGTGCTTATATGTCTATGAGTACGCGAAAACCCCCGGAGGTGCCACTCCGGGGTTTTTCTTGCTCTTTGCGGTGAGCTAAACCATTTAGGCTGTTACTGTCGGTTGTCCCTATCCAGCCATTTGCAAACATAGTAGCCAACTATGCTTGCCGCGACAGAGACAAGGAAAGTGTTTATGTAATCTATAAATACCGCCTCCTTTCTGCTGGAGGTTCGACAGCGACTTGATTTTATCATGTTTGCTTGTGAAACTCCATATATCGAAGTATAAAAAAGAGAAAGGAAAGTCAAAACGTGATTGAAAAAGTTTGGTATTGATTTTTCCTAAATAATCGCATATAATGAAATGTAGCTAAGAAATGTACTTATTGTCCACAGACACACGAAAACCCCTGAAGTTGCCGCTTCAGGGGTTTTCTTGCTCGTTACGGTGAGCTGATCCATTTAGGTTGTTACTGTCTGTTATCCCTGTCCAACCATTTGCACACATAGTAGCCAACTATGCTTGCCATAACAGAGAGAAGAAATGTACTTAGGAATTCCACAAACAACACCTCCCTTCTACTGGAGGTTCGACAGCGACCTAATTTTATCATGTTTGCTTGTGAAACTCCATATATCGAAGTATAAAAAAGAGATGCATAAAACTGTGAAAATTTAGGGATAGTAAAAACCATAAAATCATGATATACTATTACAAAGTATCTGTCCGTGCGGATCATTCTTGTCCGGGGCGGCTGTGAAACAGAAAGGATGTGTGAGGATGAACAAATTCGATACGATGAGTAAAGACGCACTCAGCAAAATGGAAGAGCTTATAAACGCGTCCAAGCTGAATGAACTGCTTCATAAAAAAGAAGAGGATAAGAAAAAGAATTGTATCCTCTGGGTGCTTGCTATCATCGGCGCTGTTGCTGCTGTAGCCGGAATCGCATACGCAGTATATCGCTTCTTTACACCGGATTATCTGGAAGATTTTGAAGACGATTTCGACGATGATTTCGACGATGACTTTTTCGAGGAAGAGGAGGAAACTCCGAAAAAAGCTGTCGAGAAGGATGACGAGAAAGAAGCTTAAGCCGAAATGCTTACAAACACAATGAGAACGAGGCTGTGGCAGGGATCGCTTGCACAGCCTTTTTCTGTGCATAAAAACATATCAGGGAACGAGGCATCGTTTACGCGCTGTGCGATCAGAAACGGAAAAATCCGATTCCCGGCAGAAAAAGGAGTACAAAAATTATATGAAAAAAGGTGAGATCTACACCGGTACAGTGGAAAAGATGGATTTTCCAAATAAAGGAATCCTCCATATCGGAGAGGAAAAGGTAGTTGTAAAGAACGCGCTCCCGGGGCAGACCGTCGAGATCGCGATCTCCAAGCAGCGCAAAGGAAGATGCGAGGGAAGACTCCTTAAGGTCGTGACTCCCGCAGCATACGAAAACACAGAGGGTGCATGTCCTCATCGTGCGGACTGCGGCGGATGTACGTACCAGACGGGTCCTTATGAGGAACAGTTAAAGATCAAGGAGCAGCAGGTCCGGGCTCTTTTAGATCCGGTTCTTCCGGCCGGCTACAATTTTGAGGGGATCAAAGGTAGTCCGTTGACAAAGGCGTACCGCAACAAAATGGAATTTTCCTTCGGAGATGAGTTTAAGGACGGTCCCATGACTCTGGGAATGCATAAACGCGGCAGCTTTTATGATATCGTGACCGTGGACCGGTGTGTGCTGGTGCATCCGGATTGCTGTAAGATCTTAAGAGCGACGTTGGATTATTTTACGGAGCACGGAGCAGTCTTCTATAAAAAAATGGCGCATGTCGGTTATCTGAGACATCTTCTTGTCCGCCGCGGTGTGAAGACCGGGGAGATCCTTGTGGATCTTGTGACCTCCACCCAGACGGAGGGAACCTGGAAGAGTGAACAGAATGAGGAAGCGCTGCTTGAGGGCTGGAAAGAAAAACTTCTGGGACTGGATCTGGAAGGCTCTTTTGCCGGAATCCTCCACACAGAAAACGACAGCCTTGCGGATGTGGTACAGAATGACCGCACGGTGATCCTTTATGGACAGGACTTCTTTATGGAAGAGCTTCTCGGATTAAAATTTAAGATCACTCCATTCTCCTTTTTCCAGACCAACTCTCTCGGTGCGGAGGTGCTCTATGAGACGGCCCGCGAATACATCGGTGAGACAGACGGAAGAAAGGTCTTCGATCTTTACAGCGGAACCGGTACCATTGCCCAGATCCTGGCTCCGGCGGCAGAACATGTGACCGGCGTGGAGATCATTGAGGAAGCTGTTGAGGCGGCGAAGGTGAACGCGGCGCAGAATGGACTGACAAACTGCGACTTCATCGCAGGGGATGTTTTAAAAGTATTAGATACCTTAGAGGAACGCCCGGATCTCATCGTTTTGGACCCGCCGAGAGACGGAATCCATCCGAAGGCGCTTCCAAAGATCATCGACCATTATGGATGCGAAAAAATGATCTATATTTCCTGCAAACCAACGAGCCTTGTGAGAGATCTCGTTGTGCTGCAGGCAAAAGGTTATGAGGTCACAAGAGTATGCTGTGTCGACATGTTTCCGGGGACGACACAGGTAGAGACGGTATGCTTATTGTCCAAACTCAATGTCAAGCAGCATATCGAAGTTGAACTCACCATGGACGAGATGGATTTGACCGCTGCCGAGAAGAAAGCCAGCTATGAGGAAATCAAGGAGTATGTGCTGGAGAAATTCGGAATGAAGGTCAGCCACTTGTATATTGCACAAGTGAAGCGGAAGTGCGGGATTATCGAAAGAGAAAATTACAATAAGCCCAAGTCAGAGGATTCCCGACAGCCACAATGCCCGCCAGAGAAAGAGGCGGCGATACGGACGGCGCTAGAGCATTTTGGAATGATTTGATTTGGATCAAAAGCTGGGGCACTGTTTTTAATTGCTCCAGCTTTTTTCAAAAACCCATTGACAAACTTCTATATGACGCATATACTATGAACAGATAGAAAATCGTCTATGGGAGGTGACGAGCTTGCAGACAAAAGAGAAGCAGATAGCAGGGGTGTTCAAGGCGCTTTGCGACGAGAACCGAATTAAAATCCTGCAACTGCTCCAAGGCGGCGAAAAATGTGCCTGTGTCCTGCTGGACGATTTGCATATCACCCAGCCCACTCTTTCCCACCACATGAAAATACTCTGTGATTCAGAAATCGTTGTGGGACGCAAAGAGGGTAAATGGACGCACTATTCCATTTCGCCGGAGGGAGCCGCCGCAGCGGTGAAATGCTTGCAGCAGCTTACAACAGTAATCGGCACAGATGAAGATCAGCCGTGCTGTGAAAGGTGAAATACCAAATCACTTTTCCGGCCGGCTATCTTAAAGCCAAACAAATAGACATATTTCAATCTAACAATCCAACAAGGAGGATACTTTATGGATTTTATAAAAAGCGCATGGGATTTCTTTCAAAATGAAATCCTCGGCATGGGCTGGCTGAACAGGCTTATATCCGGGATATTGAACGCCTGCGGTCTGGATACGACGGGCAAAATCGGCGGCAGTGTTCTGTTCTTTATTTACGACACGATCAAAATTCTGTTCCTGCTCGGCGTTCTAATTTTGATTATATCGTACATTCAAAGCTATTTCCCGCCAGAGCGGACAAAGAAGATTCTCGGACGATTTCACGGGGTCGGCGCAAACTGTGTCGCTGCTTTGCTGGGGACTGTGACGCCGTTCTGTTCCTGCTCGTCCATTCCGCTGTTTATTGGATTTACCAGCGCGGGACTGCCCCTCGGCGTGACGTTTTCATTCCTGATTTCCTCTCCGATGGTAGACCTCGGCAGCCTTGTACTCTTAATGAGCATTTTCGGGTGGAAAGTGGCAATCGTGTATGTGCTTCTCGGACTGGTGATAGCGGTTGCGGGAGGAACGCTGATTGAAAAGCTACGGCTTGAAAAGTATGTGGAGGAATATATCAGAAACGGCAAAGCGATTGATGTTCCGCAGGAGGAACTGCACTTCAAAGACCGTCTGGCCTATGCGTGGGAGCAGGTCGTTTCCACCGCAAAGAAAGTAGCCCCCTATGTGTTGATCGGGGTGGGTATCGGGGCGCTAATCCACAACTGGATACCTGAAGATTTTATTGTTACGGCGCTGGGTGACAACAATCCCTTTGGTGTGGTTATCGCCACGATTGCCGGTGTCCCGATGTATGCTGACATTTTCGGCACTATTCCGATTGCGGAGGCGCTGCTCGCAAAAGGGGCGCTGCTGGGAGTCGTCCTATCCTTTATGATGGGCGTCACTACCTTGTCCCTGCCGTCCATGATTATGCTCCGCAAGGCGGTCAAACCGAAGCTGCTGGGGATTTTTGTGGGAATATGCACGGTCGGTATTATTATCGTCGGCTACTTCTTTAACGCATTTCAGTCTTTGCTGATATAGGGGGTGTGATTTATGGAGAAAGAAAAAGCCGGAATCAGTGTATTCCAAAAGTATCTGAGCATTTGGGTTATTCTGTGCATGGCGGCGGGGGTCCTGCTTGGGAAATTCCTGCCGCAGATACCTGACTTTCTCAATCGATTTGAGTATGCCAAGGTGTCGATCCCTATGGCAATTCTCATTTGGCTGATGATCTATCCGATGATGATGAAGGTGGATTTCAGAAGTATCAGGAATGTGGGGAAAAATCCAAAGGGATTATTTGTAACATGGATAACGAACTGGCTTATAAAGCCGTTCACCATGTACGGCATTGCAAGTCTGTTCTTCTTTGTGCTGTTTAAGGGCTTTATCGCTCCGGAGTTGGCGACGGAGTATCTTGCCGGAGCCGTACTGCTGGGCGCGGCGCCTTGCACCGCTATGGTGTTCGTGTGGAGTACGCTGACAAACGGTGACCCGGCCTATACGGTGGTACAGGTGGCGACAAATGACCTCATTATCCTTGCGGCATTTGTCCCGATTGTAAAATTCCTGCTTGGCGTTTCAAATGTGTCCGTGCCGTGGGATACGCTGATCCTCTCCGTGGTGCTGTTTGTCGTGATACCGCTGCTGGGAGGTATGGCTACCCGAACTATCGTCATAGGGAAAAGGGGCAAGGAATACTTTGAAAACGTGTTTGTCCATAAATTCGACGGTGTGACAACCATTGGCCTGCTGCTGACTTTGATTTTGATTTTCGCTTTTCAAGGCAACGTCATTCTGGAAAATCCGCTGCATATTGTTTTGATCGCCGTTCCGCTGGTATTGCAGACTTTCTTGATTTTTGCAATCGCCTATACTGCCTGTAAGGTTTTGAAGCTGCCACACAATATAGCCGCTCCTGCGGGAATGATCGGAGCGTCCAACTTCTTTGAATTGGCGGTGGCGGTGGCTATCGCTCTATTCGGAACATCGTCCCCCGCAGCCCTCGCTACGACGGTTGGTGTTTTAACAGAAGTCCCGGTCATGCTGTTTTTGGTGAAGATAGCAAACGGAACAAAGGGCTGGTTCCCGTCAAATACAAAATCTTGAAACCACGCTTTGAAAGCGTCAAATAAAAAATGGGGGTACTTATCATGTCACTGTTTGGAAAAAAGAAAGAAGAAACAAAGGCTCCCGCTTGCTGCTGTGGCGGCGGTGGGCCTGCCAGTGAAGCAACTGAGGTCAAGGGGGCGAGCGAGTGCTGCGGGAAAACCGTGGACGGTATCTGCTGTGTCAAGGTGCTGGGGGCTGGCTGCAAGTCCTGCCAGGAGCAGTATGAAAATGCAAAACAGGCTGCGGGGAACATGGGGCTGGATTTGGAAGTCGAGTATATCACCGACATGGAAAAGGTCATGGCCTATGGCGTTATGAGTATGCCCGCCATTGTAGTCAATGAGCAGGTGGTATCTATGGGCAAGGTTCTGAAAGCCGCTGATGTGGAGAAGTTGCTCCACAAGCTGGGGGTTTGAACATAGAGAAAGCTCATTAAAGTGGCAAATATAGTTGGCCAAAAATACTTGGAATAAGTAGCATCTCGTAGAATAAAAGGCACTGCTGATTCCTCTCATTGCGAAATGACAGCAGTGTCTTTTTATTTTCCTCGCCTGACACTCAAACTGCCCTCGTCACAGTTTGGGTACTCGCCGGCGAGGAAAATACGGGAGGTTTCCAAAGGAGGGCAGCGCCCGCCTTTTGGCTCTGGGTTATCCAATAGGGGCGAGTAGCATCCCTGTTGGCATGGGGTGTCCAGAGGGGAACAGCGTTCCACTCGGCGGGGGTTCCAAAGGGGCAGAGCGCCCTTTGGCACACGATTTTCCGTCAGGAAAGTCTAGTGTGTTATACCTTTTGCTCCCGCTGGCGCTGGAAAGGGACTGTATTGGTGGCTACACAGGCGCTTTTCAATGACAGCAGGACAGGCGGATTTTGCGGGAATTGACACGCAAAGACTGGATGAAGCATGAGCGAAATCCGCCTGTCCGTGTGTAGGCGGCGGGGAGAAATCCGAAGCGGAGCGGAGGATTTCTCTGTTGCTGGAGGGAGCAAAAGGTATATCAAAGCCCTCGTCCCGCCGCAGCGTTTCGCTCAAAACCACCACGGCAGCTCCAGCCAGAGATTGTCCATCGCCGTTTCTTCTGTCCGCTTTGCCCGGCTCTCACTCAAATGAAAATGCAGGGCAGTTCCGATCAGCGGATGTTCTACGCCGTCTGTAAATCCATAGCGGTAGAGAAGATAAGTCTGCTCTCTCGGAGAGAGCTTGTCCAGTGCGTCATATAGTTCCCGATATGTCTCCTGTTCTGTGACGATCCGCTCCGGGGATTTGGCGAGCGGGTCGGCAATCGCCTCGATGCGCTGTAACCGTTCTTCGTCAGATAGTATCTCGTCCAGCCGGACAAAACGAAAGCCCAGACCGTTTTTATCATCGGCTACTTGCTGTTCAAATTGCGAGAAGCCCGCCCGTATCAAATCCATCATGGCGTTGCGGATGGATGGGGCGGCATAGGTGAGAAACTTACTTCCTCTGTCAGCATCAAAAGAACCGATTGCATTTAAGAGGCCGATGCAGCCCTCCTGTTCCAGATCATCCCGGTCAATGGCAAGCTCCGTCTCTGCCAGCCCCATACTCTGATACAGTTCATTTGCTGTTTTTCGGATGAAGCCGAGATTGTTTTCCAGCAGGAGATCGCGGGCGGCACCGTCCCCTTTCTGCGCGCGGAGGCAGAGCTGTTCATTGCTCATGCTCTGCATGGTCTTTCTCCTGTTGGGCTTTTGCGTTCTCCATCGTTTCACGGATAAACTCTGTCAATGACTGACCAAATTTATCCAATGCTTCCGGCGTGGTGCCGTCCATGATGGCGGCCATTCCGAGAACCGCATCGGTAATCCCCTCCGGCGTGATCTGCGCCTGTTCTACGTCCTGCCCCTTTGTCAGCTCTGAAAACATCTTCTGCGCGATCTGGCTGGTCATTTTCTGCGCCGCGCTTAGATCATTCCCGATTTCCTGTTTCACTTCTTTCACGGCAGACATAAACTGTGTCTGTATCGCGGTTAGGTCTGCCTGATACACAGGGACTTTCATTCGGTTCATGGCTCTGGCGGATTCCACGGCGGCGTCCGCTTTGGTGGTCTTTCTTAACATGGCACTGAGGGTGGAGTACATCTGATTCTGTGCGGCGTACCCGGCGGACAGGGAATTGTCGAAATACTGCTCGATCATGTATGTAAGCTCACAGAAACGGGGGCTTTCCAGAAGCCTGCCCACCACATCGGCGCTGGCCTTGCCGGTGTAAAGATTTTTTGCAGCCTGCACCGACAGTCCAAGCTCCTCGATTTCGTAATTCTTGCGGTCGGGTATGTTGGATTCACCCAGCAGGAAGTCGGTGGATACATGAAAAGCCTTTGCGATGCGGATGATATACTTATCGCCGAGCTTGTTCGTTTTCCCGCTGAGGAACCGGCTAATCAGGCTCTCGTTGCAGCCGATTTTTGCCGCGAGGTCTGCCTGTGTTACGTTATTGTGCTTCAATAAATCCTGCATGCGATCCCGCAAATCGCCGGGAAGAAATTCACCGTCCATCGGCCAGACCTCCCTCCGATTTTGCCTTGCTTTTGATATATTTCCCGCTCTTGATTCTGGCATCGGCGGGTTTCTCCGCATCCTCCGGGATGATCCAGCGGCTCCCTGCCCGCTGTGCGCCCGGTATCCTGTTTTCATTGCAGAGGACGCCCACGCGCCGGGGAGACAGCCCCCATTTCTTTGCCGCTTCAAAGGTTGAAAGGTATCTCATGTTTGGCTCCTTATTTCTCTTGCATCCTTATCATCAAAACAGAATTTGCAGTTATTTATGTATTTTGTTCTTAATACGCAGACTTGCCTCAATGTGCATAATCCAATGTCTTGAAAACGGCATTTGAATCAATCCACGAATATCTTTTCCGCACCAGTAGTCGATAAGCCATATTGCATTTTCACTGTTACATACAACATTCAATGATTTTAAGTGTTCTTTTCTTTCTTCTGATATTTTCATTTTAAGCATATCGTATGGCAGACCACATATTATCTTTTCAGTACTTTCCTTTACTTCCGATATGTAAGAATATAGTTCTTCTAAATTAAGCTGCTTTGAAAAATCTGCAATCTGCTCTTTTACAAGTTCATTTCCTGTTGTAATTATAGGCGAATTGATACGTTCTTGATAATTGCCAGAGAAAAAAACTTGTTCGTTTTCACTTATTAATGTGTGGGCAACTATATCTTCAATACGAAAAATATGCCACATTGAATATGCAATCGTTTTACTATGATAACCGTCTGCATTTATAAATGGGATTGCGTCAAAATCTTTTCTGCTTAATTCCTCATAAAATGATGTTAAGGTTTCCATTAACTGGTTTCGCAAATCAAATAATGTGATAATACCTGCTTCATAGGTATCTTTCCTTTTAATTTGCGCTTGCATTGTTTTGTTCAGTTCTGACCATACCTTATTCATAATGAATTATCCTCTAATAACGCCGATTTGTTGATACGCATAATCGCATACAACAGGCTTTCATCATTATGTACGGTTTGAAAGCCTGCCAATATTATATTCCATTTGAGGAACAAAATCAACAGTTCCTGACCAGTTTGCACGACAAACGCATGAATGATTGTCTACCACCAATTCTGTTTTCAGCTATTTTTA
>OBZC01000781.1_pt1 | contig 30102 bp, 37 predicted proteins | sample 1538231 | NCBI WGS metagenome assembly OBZC01 (sample SAMEA2580225, study PRJEB22360) | human gut metagenome | biome: human gut; feature: human-associated habitat; material: faeces | place: Denmark | collected 2008/2010 | reverse complement strand
CGATGGTGTTGTGCTGCCCGGCGCGCCCCGGGCGGCGCGGAGCCAATAAATCGTCTCGCCTCGCGGATTAACCTGCTCAATCACGGATTGGGCGGCGTGACGACGACCGAGACGTGTCACGACTAACCCAGAGAGCTGGTCAATCGTTGTGTTGGGGATATTGACATTCAAAAGGAACGGCGCAGGAAGCGGACTTTTAATAAAGTTGTCCACAATGTACTCGGCCACCTCCGCGGCGGAATCCAAACAAGACCAGCCCGAATGCACCTGAGAAAAAGCAAAGGACGGGCAACCGAACAAGAATCCTTCCATAGCGGCAGCGACGGTTCCTGAATAAAGCACGTCGTCACCCATGTTCTGGCCGCAGTTGATGCCGCTTAAAACGATATCCGGTTTTTGAGGCAGCAAGCCGGTTAAAGCAATATGGACACAATCCGAAGGCGTACCGTTCACAAAGAAAACATTTTCCTGAACCTGACGAACGGAAAGCGGACGGTTAAGCGTTAAGGAGTTACTGGCCCCGCTGTGGTTTTGTTCGGGTGCAACCACTGTGACATTGCCGAATCGGCGGATACGACGGGCGAGTTCCTGAATACCGGGCGCTAAATAACCGTCATCGTTTGAAATCAAAATATTCATCGCTTTCCTCAGATAGCCGAAGTTTTCAGTCCTCAATTATCGCGATTTTCCGACTTCTTAGCCAATGCCGCGAGCGCAGACCGAGGACTATCAGAGGAAAGAATTTTTAGAGGCGCCCGAAAAAGCAAAAGCCGCAGGTATGCTAAATCTCTGCGGCTGTGCATCGATGTCGGCAATCGGCCGACGAAATTATTTGTCCTATCGAATAGATTAGGCGGTAGCCTTAGACAGGGTCATTCCTGCGGAAACAGCAACGACTTTTTGCTTCTTCTCTTTTTTCTCAGACTTCTTAGCAAGGGAGATCAACTGAAGAGAAGCCCCGGCTAATAAAAGACGAGTTTTCATTGGAAGAGATTCAGGCATTTAGTCCTCAAAGGTTGTTATGAAATCACCTTCCAATTTAGTAATTCAATATGACAGCTTTATGACAAAAATGAGATAAATCTCAAAGTTTAGTGTTTATCCTTAGACGCTTACCATGACGCGGTAACCTCTTCTTTCAAGTTTGTCGCGGATTTTACAAAGTGACTCTTTATCTGCCTTTTTTAAACCGGCCGCCGGTGTGTCGCGGTCAAGGGTGTAAATCATGACTTCCCGAGGCTTGATTTCTTCCAGCACATCAATCCACGGATCTACAAACTCGTCTGTCGTGTTATCCACGGACTGTCCTTCAAACTCACCTTTCATGAACATCGTCTGAATAATCGGACGAACCGTCATGTTTTTGAGTTTCTCGATGACACCTTTTACATCGTACTTGGCGTTCGGACGATCAATGCGCTTGATGTAGTCCGCGTTTACGGTATCGAGCTTCATAATCGGGTTGTCCACTTTTGCCAAAGCTTTAACAACCTTCTCGCGCGCAAGGAAGGTAGAGTTGCTTAAGACGCTGATTTTTGCGTTGGGAAAATAGCGATCTCTAAGCTCAATCGTGTCATCAATGATGAGGTCAAAATCAGGGTGAGACGTCGGTTCTCCGTTACCGGCAAAAGTAAAGACATCGGGAACGACGCCTGTTTTCTGCAGATAAATAAGTTTCTTTTCCAGAGCTGTTCGAACTTCTTCCCGCGTAGGGAGCTTGCGTTTGGCGTTGTGGTCTTTATTAAAGCCGCATTCGCAGTACACGCAGTCAAAAGAGCAGACTTTGGCTTCAGCCGGCAAAAGATTGATCCCTAAAGAAGTACCTAAGCGTCTGGAATGAATCGGTCCGAAGATTGGTGAAGGAAAAAGAATACAAGCCATGCCGACCTCCTCCGTGAGAACCGCAAATAACAAAAAAGGCTGCCACTTGGACAGCCTTTCGAGAATTTGTGGTCGGCGGCGGGAACCGTACGACCAAAACAAATCAAAAGGTTATAACAACATCCAGCTTCATTAGTACATTCATTGATACATCAAACTCATAAATCAGCTGAACAGCCCATTACTAATATATTAGCGAGTTGCTTTGGAGTTGTCTTTCTTAGCGGTGGTGCTTGTAGCAGAATTCAAGGCCGACTTCAGCTTCTCGGAGGAGTTCTTCCTTCTCGACTGCCAGTCGCTGAAATTCAAGACACTTTCCAGCGGAAGGATTTTTGGCTGCTCTTCTTTCAAGTTCGGACAGTTGGTCGCGCATCCTGCTAAGCTCATTCCGATGAGCAGACTCAGCAAGCCTAAGCTCAGATAAAGCAACTGCGTCGCTCGTCTGCTTGACTTTGAATTCCTCAATCGTTCTCTCGAGCGCTGATATTTGAGTACGGGCATTTTTGAGTTCCTCCGAGTTCTGGCCAAAGTGGTAGCCGGTTACAGCAGAGAGCGCAGCCAGCAGTAAGCATCCAAAAACTTTTGCAGTAAATCCCATCTGAACCATATATAAATTCCATCGATTAAAAGAAGAAACAAGCCGAAACGCAGAAAACGTTTGAATTTCAAGTCCCTTCTCTTCTTACGTTGTTCCGCTGTCTCACCTTCCTTCCAGTAAGAGTTCTCGATAAAGACGCAAAGGCAAAGGGCCGTCCAGAAGGGTAAAAAAGAAACGCACGAACATAGCCTCTTTATCAGTGCCGTACCAAAAGCCTGAAAGGAAAGCCATCTCAGGAGTGGTGCTAATATCCTTCCAGCTCGCGATCAACTCCCAATAAAAGCCAAGAGCAAAAAGCCAAATGGCGGCGTAACCTAAATAGAGCTGTTGTTTGCTCGTCCTGAATTTCATTGCTTGTCTGCTTATATAAATGCCGAACAGAATCCCGGCGACTGCTATAATCGTGTTCATAAAATATCCTTTGCAAATATTTTGAATTCCGCTCTGTGCTACCAACGCAGGGCGGTTTTTAATTTATGAAGCTAATACCCATCTAATCCAAGGGGTTAATCCCATTAGGGCATTCAAAATGATAAGGAGAACGAACGCTCTCTTTTGCCATTTGTAATTCTTGGGACCTTGGTGACCCGATTTCTTTTCAAAGTACTCGCACCTATTCAACGAATAGATGCCGGCAATCCCGGCGATTATGCCAACTGAACCGAGCCCAAATATCCAGATCAGCAAAAAGAACACAAGGCCGATCGCTATAAACGCTAGAGGTACAAGAAAGGTAAAGATAACAGGATGAGCAGAAATCTTTTTAATAAGTTCCATATTTCTTAACTCCTAAAGAAAAGTTCTAATTCACGCATCCTTCTATCTTTCAGCCCTTTCGTGACAACAGGATTGTCCGGGTTGCAATACTTCGGCCACCACGTCCGCACGTTCTCCCACTCGCCTCTGTTAATCATTCCGAATAATCGGTATGTCCGGCATTTCGTCAGGCCGAAGTTGTAGACAAAACTCATTAAAGCGATAAATTGATTCTCGTTGATGTCGATATGGATCAGCGTTGCAAGCTCCTCCTGGGTGCGTTGGAGGTCTCGATCTAAAAGGTCGTAGGCTTCTCTCCGAGTAACGATGTCACCCTCGTGAACATTCCGGGCATGGCCGAATCCGATCGTCCAATGACCCGTGGGGCACTTGTAGGCCATTGGTTTAAACCCTTCTTGTTCAGCTACAAACTCGGCGGCGATCTCAGGTGGAAACAGCATTAAATTTTGTTTTCTCATTTATGCTCCGCCTCCTCGTGCTTCTTATAGAGTTCGTGAATGAGTTTTGTATTGTTCTGAATGGCTTGCTCGTTAGCCCATATTCCTCGTTTGATATCGTCAAATATCACGTTGCGCTCGCAGTAATACCACCCTAGAAGGAAGCCGAAGCAGATTGCGATGGCGATAGCCGCTGACCTGCATAGGCGTATCGCCCATTCATTTAAAAAGACACTCATGATTTAGCTCCTAGCCTATTGTCTAAAAATTTTTTGATGTAATAAGCGATGATCCGGACGCCGAGATAGGCCGACATAAAAGACAAGCCCACGGCCGCAAGCTCATTAACGCCGTACCCTTCAAGAATCCAAAAAACGCCGATGGCAGTGACCCCGCCGGACAAAGCCTCCCAAATTGCCTCCAATACCGAGAATTCGATCGGCCGCTCCTTTCGTTTTTCTCTCCAGTCATCGACGTATCGGAGGAGTCCAGCAATCAGGCCGAGACCTCCGACACAGGCGATGAGAGTGTTTATAAGATCTGTGTGTTTAAGCATGGCAATGTACGTGCTCCTTGCGACTTTCTGTTCCGATTATCATTCGCTGTTTCTGCGTCATGTAGACACTCCCTAAAGCTTGATTGTCAACTATCAAGTTCGCTTCAAGTACCACCTCGACAAATCAGCCTTCTTGGGAAACTGTTAAACATGTTATGAGCGCTTTTTCTTTCAATGCGCACACCTAACGAAAAGCCCCTCGGGTTGAGGGGCGGAGTGGTTAAGTGTTTTTGTAGGGAATAAATTTAATGCTGACTGTTCCGGCTACTTTGACAAATCCTTCAAATAAGAGAGTCTCTCCTTTTTCAGCCTGCGCATTCAAAGTTTGCCATCGACCCGTATCCCCAGTGATCCCAGTTCTCGCATAATCTCCCCACTCAAGTTTGCGGATCGCACAATCACTAACATCTAAAGGCATCGAGAAAATCACAAACCCTGAGAAGGGAGATGTTAAGGATATGCTGTTGTAGTACCCAACATTACCGAAGTTGCAGGTTTGTATTGTCATTCGAGATAGATCTAACGTCCCGATTCTCGGCTTCTCGCTAACATTGATAAATTTGCTAAGGAGCAGTTGGAGGAGTGCTTTTAACATGACACACCTCCTTTAGCCAGGTTAAGTTGAGGAGCCGTTACAGGGAATAAGAAGGACACGTCTCTTAGAAACAGTCCCGCCAGTCGAGAACACGTAATTGATTTTGGCACCCTTCGATATTCTGCAAACACACGAGATAAAACCGCTCGGTCTATAGACGCCTTGTCGCAGAGCATTCGAGTAAGGGCTGACATCAAGGTAAACAGGCGCAGAGCATTCTCCTTCAACTCTAATCCAGCCGTCAAAGGGAGCTGTGATAACGTCGCTCCATTCGTTGGGGCCGTTAAACCCTGTTGTGTATTCCGTGTAAGTATCAAGCGCTGGGGAAGCAAAAGAAGAGACTTGGCCTTTCTTGTTGATGAAGAACTTCTCCGCAAAGAGTTGTACAAGTTGCTTAAGCATATTGCACCTCCTCTACGGATAAGTTTCTCAATAGTGTTATACCCCCCCGACTAGCTTATAAAATTTCCCGAAGATGAGTCGTCCGGAAATGCTGTAACCGATAATGTTCCCTTTTCGCATTGGAACAAATAGTTTGCTCTGGCCGTTGTTCAGAGAATAATTAGAACTTTGTAGGCCGTCTCCCCAGACATTGATACTGCCTCCGGTATCTACGACGATACACAAATACCCATCATAAGGTGCAGCAAAAGTATCCGGTTGGCTTGTGTTAAGCGTAACGGATGTGAAATCTGTCTCGTTAGGAAGTGATTGACTGGCCACCTCCGCTGACTCAGACTTTGAATAAAACAATGACAATAGGAGGCTCAATAAACTTTTCAGCATAATGATCCTCCTGTTACAAGATGATTATGACGCTCCGACAGACTTTGCAAAAGCAAATGTTGTTGAACTGCTTGAGGCTCCGTCTCTAACATTAAAGTAGTAAGAAACTTCTTGGCCTTTGCGAACGGGAATAAACAAGCGTATCCAGTCTTTCCCAACGCAAGAAACGTACATATCCGGCGTGTAGATAGACACGTTTGCAATGTCTTCAGCGTTGTTTTCTTTAACGAAGAAGTATCCATCTGTTGGTGCCACGTATTTGCCCCAAGTGTCTTTTTGCAAAGAGAAGGTCGTCTGATTACTTGATGGATACCCTTGGCCGCCGACCCATTCAGAGCGAGACGTAATAAATTTCTCAGCAAACAATGAGATAAGCTGTTTAAGCATAACTTACCTCCGGTGCTAAACACTGAGAAAGTTTTACTAAGATACCCCCCCCCGATGGTTTTAGTAAACCAACACGCGATATTATGTGCTTCCCGAGCGTACAGTCCAAAGGGTTGTCCTTTAGCCACTGGGCAGGCAGCCATTAAAACATCTCCTTTAACTTGTGGAGTTGAGAATGTGTTTACGTTGGTCGTCTGTGCTGCGGCGATGCAATTATCGGAATCTGCCGTGAATCTTATAGCAGCATAACCATCTGTAGACGCAATCCCTTCGTAAACAGGAGCCCACCCAGTAACACTACTCGTTGTTGGAGATAGAGTTATAACGGATACGGACGGCATAGCCTGATGTCCCACCGCCTCAGATTCTTTTTTGCTGTAAAACTTGGACAAAAGGAGCCGCATTAGATTTTTTAGCATAACGCGCCTCCTACCAAAGAATTAAGCATCTGAACTTGCTTTGTAGAACCAAATAGAATAATCCGAAGTCTTTCCACCTCGGCATAAGAATTTAACAGTGGTTCCTTTTTTGACGTAACAGCAAAGACCACACCCTGCGGTGTTTCCGTTGAGGACGGAGGCAAGCGCCATCTGTCCATTCTCGACTTGAATTTCAAGAGCTGAGACTGTGCTTGAATTGCTTCGAGAGGTTGCCCAGCCGTTGCATGGCGCAACATAGCTAAAGAAGTCGGTAGTACTCGTGCAAGGAATGTTAGTGCCATTGCGGACAATCGGAGCACACTGTTCTGCAACCCAAGATTTTTTGCCCTTGATAAAAGTTTCTGCAAATAGTTGTATGAGGTCCTTAAGCATAATAGAGACCTCCGTACAAGGCATTTATACCCCCCCCCGATTACCTTGACAAATCCTACTGTGATGTGTGAAACAAAGGCTCCTTCTACCGAATATGTGGCTCCTTTACTCACGGGGATTGCGACCCCTAAACCTTTTGGTGCAGGCGCTTGCGCAGACACATGAAAAAGATTGCCAAGTTGCGCTCTGACTTCGCTATTCGTATTGTCCTCAGCACTAGCATTGACGAATAAATATCCATCGTCGGGAGCTGTCCCCGCATTGATTATTCCCCAAGAACCGACAGTTTCGTCTTTGCTGAGAAATATCGTTTTTGTTGCGCCAGGCATAGCAGAATTCCCCGCCTGTGCTGGGGTCGTTCGGCTATCGAGTAGCTTTTGAATAAGTTGTTTTAGCATTTTGACTCCCCGCCCGGACAAGGAGCCCGAGCTATTACTTAATTTTGTAAACCGTTATCTGGATTATCTTTGCGTTTTTAATATCGCCTGCTGATATCGTTACTCCCTTCTTTACCGGAAAAGAAAACACATAAGACAGCCCTTCTGTTTCGACTGTCGTATGTACGTTGTGGCTATTAAATAGGATTGGGAACCAAGCAAAGGTGGGAGAACCTGACCAAACTGCCTGCCACGAAATAACTGCATACCCATCAAATGGAACAACGTAAGGAAGAGAGGTTGCTGTTACGGATTCAGAAAAATCAGTTAGACCAACAGTAGAAAGATTTTCTCCATAGATTATTTTACCCCCCCTCCGCTAAGACTTACAGCTCTGCGGGGCACAAACAAACTACATAACAAACTTGCCAATTCTTTAAGCATGAAAGAAACCTCTCTGTTTGATGGAACTACGATCACTGACTGCCTGCTCTAATTCATAAGCCAAAGCAGTGGGAAATTCCGGGTAATCGACAAATGGGAATCCTTGCTTCTCTGGGAGATCCTTGAGTTCTTGCCGGTAATCTAACAATGCTTTTCTGTCCTCTTCTGTCAATTGAGATCGCTTAGTTCTTGCGGCAGATTGAACTGTTATATCCGGGAGCTGAACGTATCGATCAGTGTCTGAGATTCGAGCATTGCGCTCCCCTCTGACCTCCTGCTCATACTGCTGTTTCACGAAATCATCATCCAGTTCCGGAAGCTCAGTTGAAAGGTAATAGTCCCCATCAGCACTCTGGAAATATCCCTTAGGACTGGGTTCTAATTTCCAATATTTGATAATGGTTCCGTCTTCTCGTTTAAATCTTTCTGACAAGGTGTAATGGCTTTGAGCAAAAGCTTCATCCTTAGCATCGATGAATGCATGTTGTCCGGGAGAATTGGACGAAACTGCAATCCTCCCATCAGAATCTTTTAGTGAATATTTAGACAAAGGTCGATTCATTGCCCTTGAAAGCATCTCTTGCTTAACTTCTTCAAGTGTCTTCATACTTTTTCCTTAATTAAGGATTCTCTGTTCCAGCGTCTTGTCCTGTCTGGGCATTCTTTATGTCATCGATTTCTTGCTGAGTACCTCCATTCTCGAGGATCAACTCTTCAAGAATCGGACATAAGTAATCATCGGTCCGATCGTTGAAACTATCGTCAGCCCAACTGTCGACTCCAGCACTGAAACCGATATTGCTTCTCGCCGTATTTTGTTGAGTGGCTGATAGGGTTTGGGGAGCCTCGTAAGAAACAGAAGGAGTTAGGTCTGTGTAGTCTGCCGATAAAAGAGCCGTACCTGCAGTTGTGTTTACGGAACTTATCCGGAACATTCGACCATCTGTACCGACAACCGTGTCTCCAGCTTTTATATTTCCTTGAGGTTTTAAATCAGCAATCTGGATAGTTCCGGAAGCAGTTAAAACCTGATCAATTACTCGAACTGCATAAGCATTGGAAGCGGCCTCCACAGCTTTGGACTCTGCCGTTTGTGCCGCTGTCTGAGCTGTTTGAGCTGCCGCCTGTGCCGTTTCTGCATTTCCTTGAGCTGTCTCTGCTGCTTGTTGGGCCGTCTGTGCTGTTTGGACTGCTTGGGCCGCGTTGTTTTGCGCCGTTTGGGCACTGGCAGCAGAACTTTGAGCCGCAGTTTGTGCGGCCGCAGCTGACGCTTGAGCTGTATTAGAAGTATTTACTGCAATCGTAGATGCATCAATCGCCGACTTCGACTGCGCGATCGATGTTTTGATGTCTGCGTCCCAGTCATCGACCGTTTGTTTCAGCGTCTCAACTTTTTCGTTAGCAGCGTTAGCCTGAGCCAAGGCGTTAGAAGATGTTGAATTGGCGGTTTGAGCCGTTTGACGAGCTTCCTTTGCAATCGAAAGGGCCTCCGATGAATTGTCGTAAGCTTGATCTGCATAAGCTCCGACATCGTTGATTGCATCTTCCGTCTGCTTCAGAACCTCTGGACCGCTGATTACGCCTGTTCCTGTGGGCGTGTAATGAAATTGAAATTTCGTTTTTGCCATGTTCTATTACTCCGGCAATCGCAGAAAATAGGCCAGTGTGTAAAAAGGCGGCTCATTGGTAACGCCTGAGATGCTTACATTCGCATTTAGTGGGTGAGTGTGAGTTTGTCCGCTCCCCGTATTCCCTACCGATACAGTGTGAGTGTGGTTCCCGTTCGTTGAGGTAGTCCCCGTCCAAGAATTTTCGGCATTAAAACCAACCCGGCGAAGAACATCATCTTTAAAAGAACCCCCAGCGTCCTTCCAGTTGCCATAACTTTCTACGTAAAAGGCGCCTCCACCATCGAGACCTCCTTGGCAATCCCATCCGCCGAAGGTGCCAGTTATGTTCATACTTCCTTTTGAGTGAGTATGATCACCCGCACCTCCAGTACTTGCTCCATGAGAATGTGCGGGTAACTGCGCGACAGTAAGTGCCGTTCCTCCGATGGTTCCATTCACAGACAGACTTGGAATTTCAATCGTTGCCGCCCCTCCTGTAGTACCGGCATTCTTAGGCAAGGATCCCTTAACAAACTTTCCTACTAAGTTTGGGACCGTTCCTCCGCTTCCGTCAGAGCCGCCGTCACATAAAACCCAGCCGACATCAGCTTGGGTAGATCCCCAAAAGATAGGATTCCTGTTGTCCGTTCCTCCAAGAGTTACGTTGTAAAAAGGAACAACGGCGCCGGCTGGAACTGTGATGTCAATATTTTTCCAAACTGCTCTGTTCGTTCCGGGAGCTACCGCCGTTGAATGAGGGCCGTTTGGCTGTACACAGCGGTACTTTGTTCCGTTCTGCATGACCTCATTGCCAACCTCGTAATCCAGTAGGGCTGAGTAATTCATGATTCCACCCTGCTGGAACCACACTGCAAATTGAGACAACAGGAACAAGACACCGTTGAAGTCTGCTTTGTGCGGCGGGATACCGCCCTGCTCGATCGGCACAGCATTGACAGGCCCCCAGCCCTCCTGAACAGACAAGCGTCCGGTTCCCGCTTCAGTTGGAGTCAAGGGAGGAATCGTGTATTCCCCGCTAGCGGCCACAACTCCGGGAATTTGAAATTTAGGATAGTTGCTCATATATCAATAACCTTTGAAGGATTGAATACGCCCTGATTGAAGGGAAGAAGTTTTGATCCGTAGAAACCAAAGACCAATGTGTTTGGAACAACTGCTTCGACATTCGCCAGAACGCCTGCAGGCCTATTCAACAGCCCGTAGTTTTTGAGAATCGCGATTTGAACTGAGTTCGGCTCACCCACAATACGGATGTTGATGGTCATGTCCTGATAGTCGTTTACGAATGCCGGAAGACCGATCAGCCGAGTCAACAGGGAGTTTATGGTTTCAGCTGTAGAGTTCGAAACATTTACAACAGCGCGATAAAAAATCAGGAAACGGAAAAACTCATCATCCAGCCGAGTGTCCTGACCGTCGACAACGAGGTTCCGGTTCACTCCTACGCGCTTTCCCCACCAATCCAGCCAAACACCTAACGCTGTATCTGGATTCAAAACGTTATTAAAAAACGCGTCCAATTGAGGGGACGCGTCTATTTCAGCATTGAACAACAATCCGAGTTGTCGGTATCGCTCTGAGTGCGAGTATTGCGACTGCAGGGCGATTGAAATCAACGATCGGACGTTAGAAATTTTGCGGAAATCCGTAACGCTGAGAATATTCCGCCAAGTGACAGAATCAGCCATATTTAGTTACCGGTAAAGATAATTGAGACATCAGATTCACTAATTGTTGGTTCAATATTCGCAGGGATTTGAACGCTTGATCCGAGCGCTTCGGTTCCTAATCCAACTTGGATTTGGGCAATAGGGGCCGAGGTTTGAGACTGAATCGCCTGATAGAACCGAGACGCGTAAACCGTACTCGCAAGCGAAATTCGATCGTTAACGCCTTGTCCAAGAGCGTCCTGAATAATGGCTTGGATCACGTTGTTTTTCTCAGTCTCGTTCATGCTCGTACCAAAGAACGTAACTGAGATTTTTAGCGACTGATTTTGAGGTCTGACGATTTTGTAGTTATATGTAGCGTTGTAATACGTTTCGTCAATAAACTGAACTTCATAATCACCCGTGGTCCCGCAGCCGGCGTCTTTTCGCTGGTAAATCGTTCGGGCGATATCGGAATCCTCGCCTCCGACAATAGCGATCAAAATAGAATGAGGTTCTATAGACACGCCATACTGAGTTATCTCTGCATTGGTCGGATTCTCTAATACTCGAACATCCAAGACGCCCTCAAGAGCCGCTAAATTAGCCTCAATGGCCTCTACATAGCCTGTCGCATTAACCGCATAAGATTCAATCATGCGGTTTCTTAATTCCGCGTCCGTTTCTTCATCCCTGCCAATAACACCTGCAGTCGGATTAGTAATGGAATCCCAGCCGGCAATTGTTGTAACAATACGATTAACCGATCCTGCAGCTACCTCAAGAGGCCCGTGATTTATCGCCGTAAATGTCGTAGTCACCGAACCCGTATCGTCAATCTGAGCACCGTTGGCGGCTGAATGGCGGTATTGATTTCCGAGAGTATCCTGAGCTATGGCGCCGTACGGAATCACCGTCCCTTTTAAACCTGTAAGGACGCAATTTACAACGGTAGGCTCCGAAATTTTTCTGTCCAATCCATAAAGCGCTGCCAAAGCGTCTAAGTATTTGCCGGTCGCAGTCTCTGGGTTGGCCATATTAGCCAAGAATGCGATTTCAGAATTTTTAGCCTCAATTTCTGCGACGATTAAATCTAAAACTTGACCCATCGGTGAGCTGGGCTCAATGTTGAGCAACGGGTCGTTAGGGGATGTTTGAAAAGCCTGTTGAATTTTTTCACCTAAATCCTCTCGGATTTCCTGAGTGCTAGGCAATTCAATGCCTACCAGAGGATTAAAAATAATCTGAGCCATGATGGTTAAAAAATAAATGAGGTTGTTTCGTCTGAATCAGTGGTAATCGTGATTTCACCGTGCAGAGTTCGGGATTCTTCGTCTACATTAGTGACCGTCACTGACTCAACGGATTTAACGCCTGCAACCCGATTGCCTGCCTCATGAATAATTTGAGCTAAAACTGACGGATCGAGTTTTTTAGCAAGCTGCACCTCTTTCCACGCGATTCCGTTTTCCTGCTGGTAATAGGCGTCATTGGTCCATAGTCTGATTTCATTAGCGAGATTCTGCGCTATCGCTAACGCCCCAGAGGTGAGCAAAACATTCCCCTCTGGCGAGAGCTGTAAATCCCAGTCAGGACTTAATAAAGCTGTTTTTGCGGTATGCGGCATTTTCGCTGGTCCTAAAGATCATTTATCACTTTTGTCGCTATTGCTGAAATCGTTTCAACAGTAAGCGGAACCCCGAGCGACGCCGCGCCCGATTTGACTTTTTCCCATACGGTCCTATTTTTCAGTTTTTCAAGTAACTCATGGCCTCTAAGCGTAAGACGGGGTGAACAAAGACCATAAGAGTAATCGAAGTTTGTTCCTGTTTTAATCTGCAAACCTTCGACAAATTCGCCGTCTAAACACAATAGAAGATGACCAAATATTAACTTTTCTTGAGCTTTTGCCTCTGATTTCAGGTTTTCTCTTGTGTCGAAGTTTTCGAGCTGAACGGAATCGGGCAAAGCTCCCACGGTACTCAGGTAATCTGAGATACTTTCATCTTCGAATTTCTCCAATAAGCCTCTGATTATCTTCCAGTCCATTCTCATTTTTAGTCCTTATCGTTGAGGTTGACCGCTGGTAGTGTCGCCAGCTTGAACGCCGGTATGAACGTGCGTTGTAAGGCTGACGCCCTTGGCTTTAACGTCCCCGCTAAAGGTCGCATCAGCACCACCTGAACCGCCACCGCTAATCGCGCCGTTGAGATTGATTTGCGGCGAATTGAGAGAGATAGAAGTCGAACCCTTTAGCTCGATCGTTTTACTGTTAATCGTGCAGGAATCGGTTTTAATCACGACGCTCGCAGGCGCCTCAACTGTGATCTCTCCGCTATCTTCGATATGAATAAACGTAGACGGCGCCGGCCCCCAAAATCCGCCTATATAAAACGAATCGGAGCGGTCGAACTCTCTAAACGTCGCAGGCACCTTAGGCGTGTTATCGCCGTTTACGTTTGAAATATCATGCTTAGCTACGACAGCTAACCCGACATCCCCAACTTTCGGGTCACAAACGATAGCAGCGGTTCCATGCTGCAGACGAAAATACGGGAGCTTTGGAATAGTTGTAACTGCAATCCCTTGAGCCTCAACGTTTCTAGGCATGAGCAACGGTTTAACAGTTACATAACCGGCGCCTGATCCTGTTCCGGTTCTTTCCACTGCTGTAACTGTTACCGGGAACGCGGTGTAAACAGTTTTAGAGATCAAAGATTTAACGAAAAATTCTAATGCGTTAATGGGGCTGGATCCCGCGAAATCGTTGTAATTCGCACTGTATTCTTGACTGCTCATATCACCACCTCGGATAAATAGCTGTGATGTTTGTTTTCCATGACTGTGATCCGGGGTCGTTTGCGCATAGCTCATGACGCAGCCCCGTTATTTTCCAAGTACCTGAAGCTCTGGGTACGATCGTTTCTAATTTGAAATTCGCCCCAATGCGTAGATCAGGCCTGAAAAACGTAGAGACGTTAATTCCGTTGTTCGTGAACGTCGGATACCCGATCATTCCATTCGTTGCGTTTATTAGTGGAACTGATCCCTGAGTTTTTCGGGTGCCATGGTTTTTAATGAGTACGACTTTTTCATCATCAAAAATCAAATCAACACCAACGGCGTCAGCAATCCGCCTCATTTTTGTGACTGGATCACCATCGATAATGCAGTCTTTTATCGAAGCAGTGATATCGTTATTTTCCAGTGTGTATCCGATCTCTTTAGTAATCTGATCAATCAGCCCCGTTACCGTCTGATTACCGTTTACCGATATCGGCGGCTGGGGAATTAACGCGGGAAATAAGCCGCAGTTAGCCTCAATTTTAAAAACAGGAGAAGGAGCTGCGTTGAAGTCAGCCCATGCGTTAACAATCTCACCTTTAAAAACAACGGATAACGTTTTGTCCTTCTCGCCCGCAGAAATATTGATTTTGTTCCGCTTCAACGAGAACGACTTAAAACCTAGGTGCGTTAGACGCTCCATTGTTGCTAAGGACAATCCTCTGAGTTCGACTTTAGCCTTAGGAAACGCGGGACAGCCGGATTTTTCAATCGAGCACTTGACAGCGAACCCTTGAAACGTAACGGCCTCTTGCCCGTCTAACGTTACCGTAACCGCTACTTCTTTTTGCGTGTACGTCGTATTTTTATCAATTTGCGGTAGGAGCGACGGCATTTCCTGCCTCCTCGTAAACCAATATCCATCTTGAGTTGAGTCCCTCGTATTGAGGGTCTGAATTTCCTAAGGTATCGACAAAAAATAAACGCCCCGAAAATAGAGGCGTTGGATAACAATTGATGTCCGTCCCTACACAACACCTTCGCCCAGCGAATATCTGGACGCCCTCAACCAGTAGGTCACAATAGAGATACTCAGCAATCTGCCGCAACCTGATAACGCAGTTTTGACCGCCGAGCACACACGAGAACTCTTGAAACGGAAGAGCACTTATAACGATTTGGTTCATTTGCTAAATAAGTTGGTAATACTCTTTAAGAACCCTGGTTTCACTTGGGCTTGCCCGGTATTCACCTTATTGGCCGAGGTTGCGCGCTTTGGCGAGTACGAGGTTTTTTGCTGGCTTAGGTTTACAGAGACAATTTCAACGAACGAAGCGTGAACGTTGAGCATTGAGGCGCCCGTCGTTTGAGTTCGTGAAAAATCATAATGATCGAGCGCCATATTTCGCCAAATTTTGGCAGGGCTAAATATCGTGCAGGTGTCGGTACTGTTTAATCGCCTATCCAGCATGGCAAGGGCCAAAACCTGAATGGCGTAATTACCGTTAAACAAAAACTCCACGTTCACCCGTTCAGGTTCTCGCACAATGTTGAATGCTGCAAGTTGCCCGTTTTCGATGGGTTCTGTTGGTACCTTCGAGGATTTATCCGCGTCAATCGCACCTATAGAGGTGTAAGGAACGAACGGCAGCAGGTTATTGCCTACCACCGCCCAGCTAATCGACATTACTGAGTTTAGGCTTGCCATTTAACCACCACCTTGACGATATCCACTGGCCGCATTCTGCAGCATATCCTCATAATCTCCCTGACCTTCCATGACCGCACGGTAGGCAGCGTCATGTACGGCCTGAGGATCGGCGTTACCTTGGATATTAATGCTGACATCCGTTTTCATCGGCGCATTAATAACCGGAGAAGCGGCCTTAGGAACGATCGATGCTGCGGCGCCGGCCTGAGCTCCCGGAGGTGCTTTAATCGGTGCCTTCTTATCGTCACCCAATCCGAACCACCCGCCTACAACGTTTGCGGACTTGGACACCCAATCAGGCATTTCCAAATCTGTGAATATTTTGAGTTTCTCGTCAAACCATTTGAAAATCCCATCCCAGACAGCTTTAATTTCGTTCCCCGCCTTAACAAAGTTTTCCTTCATCTTTGGCACGGTGTTTATCAGATTAGCAATGTCTTTCGCTAAATCTCCGATAAATCCGACAACGGTTGTAATAACCGCTACAACCGCCTCGCCGAACGCCTCCATGAACATGTCTTTTAGAGGCGATAGTTTTTCTAGGAGGTCGGAAACCGCCTTCCAAGCATCTTTAAACGACTGTCTGACGTCTTGGATTTGTTTATCCGTGTAACCTACAGATTTCAGGAAATCCTCAAAGACACTCGGTCCGCCCTTAGTGAAGACAATCAAGTCATCGATAGCTCCGGCAAGCAGGAGAACTCCGGCAACGACCAGCCCGATCGGACTGAGCAGCTTGCCCGCCATCATGAGGGCAGATTTAGGCCCAAACGCCAATGCCGCTGCTGTAGCAATACCGGTTAACGCAATTTTGATGAATTGACTATGCTCTCCGATAAACAGCGACGCATCACCAAAAACCTTAACGGCCTTCTCAACCCATGGGATAAAAAACTTAGCAAACTGATTGCCGATATTTTGGATAGCCATTCCCGTGACTTGCCACGAGATTTTGAATCGACGTGCGTTTTCAGCGTCCTTAGGCGTTAATGCCAACTTGCGATATGTCTCAACCAACTCTCCCATCTGCTTGTTGTTTTGCAGAAAGACGGCGGCACTTTCTCGAGTTAATCCTAAGTATTTCAGAGCGTAATTGGCCTGAGCTCCCGTCATGCCGTTGAGCTGTTTTCCCATGCGCAGGAATACTTCTCCACTAGCGCCGGTACGCTCGGTAAACGCCTGCATAGCCTGCGTAAAAGCCTCTGCAGAACCTCCTGCTGCTACATTTGCCTTACGCCAAGCGTCAATCTCTGAAACGTTCATGCGAACTTTCTTTGAGATATCGTCAAGTTTGGCGCCTTCGTCTAGGAAGTTTCCAAACATGAATTTGGCGCCAAACATGGCGGCCAATGGTGCGGCATAGCTTTTGATTGCCGCAAATACTCGCTTGGCTACAGAATCGAGCTGAGAAAGCGATTTTGATGCATTCTTGGAGGATTTATCAACCTTCTTCCCTGCTGTCTCGCCGCTCTCTCCGACCTTTTCTACTTCTTTAGAGGTTTTCTTGGCGTTCTGACTTACTTCATCAAAAGATGCAGAGGCTTTGTTAATACCATCCGTTGAGTCACCAATGGAGTCGAGTTTTTCTCCGGCTGATTGAGCATATCCGAGCAACTGATTCAGTTTGTCGGATAAGACTTCAAAAAACTTGATTACGTCATTGGAATTGACGGATACATCAATAACTAAAGAGTCGGTTGTTTTGGCCATGATGTCATGCGCTCTTTTGCGCCACCCACGAGTTGTAGTTTTTAATTAGCAATGCCTCGTCTAATGCGTAAGCATCTTCCAGCGTTAGTTGAGTTTGTAGTTCGACTAATGAGGCCATTCCGCCCATGACTAAACGGGACATTAGAGGCGTGAGCTGAGTAGTGACCGCCACGCCCCGAACTTTCGCGCAATCTGCTAAGAACTCTGCTCTGCGGGGTAGAACTGGCGTATCAAGTCGGGAAAAAAACCGAAGTTCGCCTTGAAGCTTTCGATTCTGAGTTTGAGGATGGTCAACGGACTGGAGATATAGCCGTCCGCGTCATCGAAGGAGAATTTGATCTCGCTCTTACCATCAACCTTGTAGACCTCGGAAAGCAGCTCATCTAACAATGCCTTGGCTTCGACGTGTGGAACACTGACAAGCGCTTTGATCACGTCTCTGTATCCCATTTCGCTCTCAATATCGAGGTTTTTGCCGGTCATTAAAGCGATCCGAATCATCAGGTCTTCGGATTTGGTTGCAGGGAATGGGTAAATCTTGAAAGTCAGCTGATTACCGCCGTCGTCCAATTTGATAACTTTCGGTTCCTTCATTTAAATGCGCTCCATAGATTCAAAGTGGAATACCCAAGTTGTCGGCGCCAGAACTTTATTGAGTGCAGGCATCGGATTTGCCGTCTGCAACACACCATTAGAGAATTGGTATGTTTTGCCAATTGACGGGATTTTGATTGTCAGATTGCAAACATAGAGCTGTTTGTTCGAACTCATTGCCTCGTAAAGCGTAGTGAACGCGGTAGCTGTCGGAGAGTTAGCCTCCAGCGTGATCGTCACCGGATAAATATTCGGAGTAACGCCCGCTGCCATATTACCGTCAACGCCCATACGAGTCTCGGCAACCTGTTGAGAATCGGCGGCGATAGCGGCATCTGTCGAGAATCTTTCCAGCTTCAGACCGTTCGGATACAGCTCTTCAATCGTCATCACTGCTGACGCATTGGCGGATGTGATATCTAATTTCGGTTTCATTTTTATCCATTCCTAAATGAAAAACCCGCCATTACGACGGGTCTTTGTGGTTGTGAAATTTTGACTACATGACGGCTGTCAAAGGCATCTCAATTCGTTGGATACTGCCGGCATAGGTGTACCAAAGTCCCAAACGAGGGCTTCCTCGCTGTGTTCTAACATTTGCCGACGGAGATTCAATGAGGTACCAGTAACCCTTGGAGTAGAGATCTTGCTTGATCGTCGAGTTGTTGGTTTCTGTCAGCAACTGCTGAACCTGCGAGTTGGACAGTGCCAGCCCTGTATCAATCACGCCATTACGCTTGGCATCATTAATGGGATCGAGCAACCATGCCTCGACATAAGCAAAACCGATGGCGTTGTAAGGAGCGCGATTGATGGCCGCGAACCCGTCCATGATCTGGCGCTGGATGCGTGCCTTGAACCAAATCATGCCGTACAGAGCGTCAATCCATTGATAAATTCCGGAGAGCAGACAACCTCGGTTGATGAAATCAAACTCAGCGTTACGTGTTGCGAATGCGCCCACGTAATTGACCTTGAGATCATCCAATGCTTCAGCCACTTCGTCACTTAGAACAGAAGCCTTAATTCCGGAAGCCGATTTTGCGAACCACGTCTTAATGCCTTGGATAGCGGACCAATCAATAGAAGCGCCGACTGCAAGGAAGGCCGCGGCATCCTGAGCGGTACCGTAAACTATCGCCAAACAGTTGTAATTGCTTTCAGCTAACTGGGCGGCTTTCGTTGTGGACTGGGTAGATTGATCCAACATCTTTGTGTCTGTGGACCAATCAAAGTACACGTAGTCATCATCAATGTCTGCCCAGGCCGCTAAAGCGGAAGCCTCAGCCACCTCTGTCGCATAAAGAGTCGTGAAACCGACCCAGTTACGAGAAACAGAAGTCACAAGATTCATGTTCTGAGCAGGTGTCAGAGCATCAGCGCCTTGAGAGAGAACGGCGCCGGAATCCTCAGTCAATCCGAGCAATGCAGATACATCCGTTCCAGTGGTCGCCTTTGTCGCGAAGGAGATTGAAGCGGTATCGCCTGTTTCTGTGGTGGTCAGGATGATGGCATTTTGATCAGAATTAAAGGCGCCGGAAACCGCTCCGACTGCAGAAGCCAGCTCTGTTGCAACGTCACTGAAAGACTTAGCCGTGGAGAAGTCGAGGTTCACGACTTCTTTTTCTGTGCCGTTGACCGAAATCGTCAGGGAACCGGTCGTAATGGCTGTCAGTTCAGAAAGTTGAGCTGTGATCGGAGCTGATTTAATCCAAGCGGCGGCATCTGCATTGATTCTGCGTGCCACAAACAAACGATTGATCGCCTTCTGCTGATTGTTCACTCCGGAGAAGTATTGATTAGCAAAGTCGGCCTCAGGGGATTCGGCACCAAAATAATTCCCGACAGCGGCAGCGGTCACAAATTCCAGTGCCGGAGAATCTGCAGGAATCAGAGCATTCTGGGTCAGCAGCAGACCATTTGTTTCAAGATCGGCGCTCCCAGCTCCAATGATGCGAGGGGTGATAGAAACCAATCGATTAGCATTGATTGACATATTTTTCCTCAAAATAAAAAAGCGCCAGAAGGCGCCGACGATAATTTTTATGGAGCGGCTATGAGCCACACCAGAAACTCATTTATTTGAAAATATCCTTTACAGCCTTAATCGCTTTCGCAATCACCCAAACTGCGAGCCCGTAACCGATTAGGTAAACGGGAAGAGCTGCATACAAAGGAACGACAGTGACCATGGTTAGGGCCTCCGCTAGGTCGTGTAAAATGTTCATATTGACTGATTCCCTTGCAATCAGTTAACTCAAACCCCGCTCAGCTACCAACTGAACGGGGCTATTTTTTTTCATAAAATTCTTATTCTTAGGACTGACATCTTGACCGGCTCTTCGGGCCGTTCTACAATTCCGCTCATAGCTAGAGATTGTTCTGTTGACCGGTGTAAACCTTTCACCGAGCCCTTAGAAGGCGGTAATAGCACAGCGTCTCTGGCTTTTCTTTTTCTCATTTCAATTTCAAAAGAAGCCTTTTTCTTATCAAACCATCGGTTTCCTTCGGTGTTGACGTTGTACGCATGGAAGTCAGTGCGTGACGATTCTCCTATATCGACAGCCACTGTTTTTTTAATGCCATTAACCCTTACGTTTTTCATTTTTGTATGAAAGGCCACTTGCGGAGAATGGTTGACAGCCTCTTTCCTCCCGAAGTAGGAGCCTTTTTCTATTACTTCTGGAACAAAAGGAAGAACCTCTAGTATTTCTCGTAGGTGCCCAGAAAATTTCTTAAATTCCTTTCTCCCTTTGCCATCGAAAACAACAGAAACTGTTTGCTTCTTCCTAGATATCTCCACCTCAGTGCTAACCGAACCTCCTCGCAGTTCATTGTCGTAATAGAGGACGATAGCTTTAGCGGGATTACCTCCGGCCTTTTGCAAGTAACTATGAATATCCTTTGAGGGCGGACTCTCAATGAGATTTTTCCCTGATTTCGGATAGGACTGCTGGCTTTCTACTTTCTTTCCTACTTTCCCTTCCAGTTTGCCATTCTTACCGACTGGTATATGAGTGCCATTCACCGTTATCCACTTTGCGGCATCCTGAGCATCACCAGGGTTTGTTGCGTAAGTTCTCCCAAGCCCATACATTAGTCCGAGCTTGAATGCTCTCCCAAGTTTGAAAGCAAGTTGCTCGTTCATTCTTTTTCCTTCGGCGGGTAGCTCACATCAACGTTTTTCAGATCCACATCAACCGCACTAAAGAATCCCATAGAAACTTTGATCTGGCTCTGCATACTGAGGTGAATCATCAGCGTTGATCTTCGGACATAGTTATCTGAGTCTCCGACGATGGTTGTGTCTCTAGGATCGTCCGCATGAAGCAGGCTTATTCCTCTGTCAACGAAGAACTGCACGCCTACCTGGGACCGGCATATAGTCTCCAAAGCCTGAGCTCTCAGCATTGCATTCATGCCGTCCGAGCCGTTTAAAGTCGATGCGTAGCAATCGACCTGAACCAAAACCTCTGTAGTCGTTGAGAGATAAACGTTGTCATCGTTTTGGTCCTGCTCCCAGTCCTCGGCACTCGTCCCGTGTCGAACGCTGGAGATGTAGGAATAGATGACGTAATCGTTCCCCTCAGGAGGCAATGCCAGATTGTTCTGATTGCCGTAGAAAATGTTTTCCGGCGCCACCTCCGGAACTGCAAATATCTCAAGAAATTCTTGGATCGCTGTCCGGATGTTCGGGGTCAGATTTTGTGCTTTCATCTTCTTCCTCTACGATGTTCAGCTTCTGAGGCGTGGTTTGGAATGTGCAGCGGACCGCCTCCCAACCTGCGTCCGAAAAATCTTCGATCACCGCAGTGATCAACCACTGGCCTCCTTTGGAATCTTCGACATAATCTCCCGACCTCGCTAATGGCCTATAGATTGCCCAAGGCCGCTGCTTCTGGTCGCTCGATGCGTAGAGGTACAGGCGCCGGATGATGGTGTTCTGTCCGGCTAAGTTGGCATGGTCAAGAGCGCTATCGCCTTCGCTTTGAAAATTCCCCTGAATCTCTTCAGGCGGTGCGTAATACGCTTGGACGATTCCTCCTACATTCTTTTGGCCGACCGATCGATACAGCTTGAATTTTTCGTCAGCATAGTTGGCGTTAATTGCCTGGCGGACAATTGCGTGTAGGTTGAGAGACATTAGGAAACCTTCCAAGTTATGGAGCTCTGGAGGACGCCACTCAGCGTCAGAGGCTTTGTGGTCATCACGTTGTTAGGGAGAAGGCCTTTTCCTTTAGATTTTTTGGCCTTGTCCATTTCTCCGCGAGCTTCCAGTAAAGCCATCGTGAGTTTGGACCGTTTTTCGAAGGAACCTGCTGGGATACCTGCATTTCGAATAGTTTCCTTAATATCGTCCGTCGCCATTTGGCCCATAATTCCAAGGGAATGCTGAATATCGAAGGTCTTGAGAAACCTTGATTTGAATTTTGCAGTCCAATCTGATCGCCTTTTAGCGTAGGTATCTCTCATGAATGGGCGCGCCGGAAGATGCAACGTCCCAAAATTTTGGATGTAATTTCCATCCTTATCATGGATTGGCAGGTCTAATATCCCCGATAAATACGCATTTTGCTTCCCTGATACCCTTTGCACCCAACCGTACTCTAAGTACATAGCATAGGTCGCCACATCAGGGATCATGACTCCAACTTCAAGCTTCTTATTTTTTTCAGCTTTAAGTTTGTCTGCCAGCTTTTTGAACGCATTGTTAGATGTGATGTTGATGCCCATCGTCATCCCCACGGGTGATAATTATTTCCGGGATAAACTCTGCCGCCGATTCGGTATTTGGCAGTCAGCGTCCAGTACATGGCGCCGCATTGGGTTTGAGCCCACCAATCTCCGACAAAAGTATTCGTTTTCAGAAGGTCAAAGCTAGTACTCACACTTCCCTGCGTAGCACTAGCAATCCTGCCAACTTGACCATTCGGTTGCTGGCTAAGTGTCAGCAGGTGGCAGGTTACAAGATCAAGGAGTCGCTCCCTCGTATAGATCTTGTTATCCGGATCGTAAGGAGCAAAGCTGTCGGCGTCCGTATTTCCTACGAACTCCACCGCCAAATCAAAGTAGAACTGCAGAGTATCGTCTGGGAATTTGACTTCATCAGAAAACGCAGGATGAAGGATTCGAAATTTTTCAGGATCAAAGACGACGACAGCCATTTTGTTAACCTTCTTCGTTCTTAACTTCTTCAACGTTGACCGATTCAGGATCGATCGGATTGAGCCCGTGAGACGCTTCTTTTAATTCGTCCTCTCGGCCTCTGAATTCTTGAACTGATTTCATCTCAAGCAGGCACGGAATACCGCCGTTCACGCCTGTGAATACAGCCTCCTGACCATGCATGCGCTTGATGTTTTCCCAGTCCTCTTTATCGATCTGGAATGCGACAGAGTTTCCCTTGCCCAGCAGGATCCCGTCACGTTTTCCTCTAAGCGAATCATTTACGCCCGGGAAGATGATCGTCTTTGTTCCGCCATTGCCGTTGGGCACATCATCAAATTTGAGGCCGTGGGCCAAGGTGCAAGCAATGATCACGGTGGACTGAGTTTTAGCAGCGCTCTTCTTCTGGGTATTGCTGAAGTTGTCTGCGACTACCTTTCCGGATGTTGCTTTCTGATTTGTGGTGTTGGTACGAGCCATTATTTTCAATCTCCTAAGAAAGAGGCCCGAGAGATCGGGCCTCCGTAGCTGGTTATTTCAGGTTAGACGCCAAGCATTGTTGCGACGAGACTGGGCCGACGAATAACAGCGCCCCAAGTTCCGCCAACGACCTTCTGCTTGTAGCTGGACATTTCCGGAACCACACGACCCAAAAAGTATTTCTCAGAGAATGCGCAGATACCGGTTTCAATGCCAAACAGATCCGGGACGGTCATGTACAGCATTTCACCAGCAGTTGTAGTCAGCTCAGGAAGCTGAACTACTTCGATGTTGGGGAAGGACTGCTTGAGCATGGACATGGCCGTAAGACCGAAGGAGTTCGGTTCGGTCAAGTACGGAGCTCTGGTGTTGCTGACAGCGAGAATAATGCGGGAGTTCTGGTCAACAAGACCGCCGTTGTTCTTACTGATTTCAGCCCACAGCTTGTTAATGTCGTTATAGACAATGTTTGCAGTCTTTTCAGGCTGAGCGGCGCACTTATCCGCCCACGTAGAGTTAGCGGTAGAACCCGTGGTGATGGAGATCGGAGAAATCGAAACGTTCAGGTTCGGGTCATTTAACAGACCGTAGACCTTCTTACCTTCGACACCATAAAGCGCGAACTTGTTGTGAGCCATTGCCATAACGTAGGCAGAGGCCTGTTGTTTAGAAGAAACAACATTCAACTTGGCCTTGGACGCAAGACCGACTTCGCGGTCGCCATACTTGATGACGGTCTGGAACAGGAAGTTTTCACGAGTCGGGTACTCCACGTTTACGTCTGTGGAGACGTTCTCTGCGAAGTCAGAGTAAGGAGTCACATTGCCTGCGTATTCTTCGACCGGGAAGGTGAAGAAATTGTCAGTCCAATCCCCTTTGCGTTCTTCGCCGAAGATCTTTGTAGCGTTCTGGGCGGCAAACAGGATGGGGACGACCTGCGGGTCAATGAATGTCGTGAAGACTGACGGGACGCCGACAGACACAGGAGTCTGCAATGCAGCATCTCGAGCCATTGCCTTAACCGTTGCATCGTAATCGACGTTGATCTTACCTTTGGCGTCTGTGGAATAGGACATGAATCCTTTTGCTTCCACACCATGCACGCCTTTTTGCTTTGCTAATTCAAAATCGTTCATTTTTTACCTCAGATTAGGATCCACTCGCGGCAGGCTGATAACCGAGGCCGTGATTGGAAATGATGATCGTGTCGCCTTTTGCGCCAGCCGTCTGAACCGTCCAACCAGTGTCATTTGCGGCGCCGGCATCACCAAACGTGATGGCGCCGGTAGTCGGATCACAGAGAACAGCTTGACCGAGAGTTGCGGCCGCAGGTGCGACGATGTAGTAATCGCCTCTCACTGCAATCGTCAGTTCAGATCCTTTCGGATAAATGTCCGGAGTATCTGTGCCCAGCTCGATGGACGCCGTGAACGTGCGCTCAACAAAACCGATCGGTTTGGCCCCTGCAGAGCCCTTCAAGGATGCGATTGGGAATTTCACGGCTGTTCCGGTTGTGGAGGCGGCTACAGCAAACGCAAAACCACCGCACTGGACAGTACCGTCAGACAAGTAGTTCTGAGGCGTGTAGACGGCCTGATTGAATGCAACCTGCTGTCCCGGAATACCGATAGCAGGATAGAGACCTACAGATTTTTGAAGCATCAAAAAATCTCCTATTTATTTAACATTGTTCAAAATTGCGCTGACGGCAGTCGGCTTCTCGGTCACCTTGGCGCCGGAGTCTTTCGCACCAGCTAAGGCCTTTCGACCCTGCATGTAGGCGCGATACGCAGAACGAGCTTCGGATGCGGGGATGTTTTTCAAACCGAGTTTCTTGAGTGCTGCCACATAGATGGAACCTGCGGAGTCATAGGATCCGGCACGGATAACACCTAACACCGGCTTGACTTCTTCGATTGCGGCCAGTTCAGAGTAGATGGCGTTTCGGAGAATCTTCATGGAGTCAGAGGCAGAACTCTTTTCTTCTTTGCCATCATCAGGTTTCGGATCTTCATCTTGTGCGCCTTCATCTTTCTTCTGGGCGTAATTCAATCCGGCAGCAAAAGCCTTCTTCTCTTCTTCAGAAGCTTCATCAAGACCACAGGATTTCAATGCATCTTCCGCTTCTTTTTCGAGATAGCGTTCTTCGCCTTCGCGTTCGTGATCAGAATCGATGCGTTTAGGATCGTCCTTTTCACGTTTTTCGCCGTAGAGAACGCCAGCCTCAAAACCAGCCTTGAAGTTCGGATCCTTCATCTTTTCATCAAGTTCCGGATCGTCGTCCTGAGCCTTTTTTTGATCATCAGGCTTAGGATCTTCGTCTCCTGTAGCCTGAGAGTAAGCCAGGTCAGACAGAGTGGTCTTAAGCTTTTCAGCTTCTTCGTCCGTCAGGCCTTTTGCCTTCAGTCCTTCGATGATTTTTTGAATCATCGCGTCTTTGTCATCATCTTGAGCGCCGTCAACGATTTTTCCGTTAGGATCAACGGAATGCAAATCGATAATCGCCTTTGCTAACGTCACTTCAGCCTGCTCAACAGCGTCATCTTTTTCCATATTGAGAAAGTCCTTATTAGAATCGCGAACTCTTACCTCAGGCCCAGCGCGCCCAGTTTCAACAAGCGCAAGATGGTTCGCTCTGATCTTGCGTTGCACATAGTCGTATTTCTCTCCATCAGGTGTCTCACCCGGCGAGAAGTCGGGCTCGAACGTGTACGCAAGACTCAACTCACGCATTGAACCGTCTTCGATCCTGCTGCGTGCGTCCTTGTCGTAAATGTGCAGAGAGTTAACTAAAAACGGAGCCTCAAAAGCTCCGTCCGTTCCGGTAGTGCCGACCCGAGTTTGTTTGTTCTCGGGGGCTCCGTGATCATCGTGATGCTCAAGATGAATCGGGATACCGTTAATTGATTGAATCGTTTCGGGAGAGCTGAGTTCTTCGGGCGGTCGATAGGCGTGATAAATCTTCTCCGGATCAAGTCCGAGCTCTCGCCAGCCTGCAATCTCCTGGCCGTAATACGGAGCAACCTGAACTCTTGTCAGCGGAGATTTTTGGACATGGAGGAAACCATTGTCATCAACAGATCGAACGCTCACAGAATCAATTGCAACCGTGCGTTTTAGATTTCCCACAGTAATAACCTCGAATATTGTTTAATCCGGAAGAATGCTTCTGAACTGGCATCTGCACCAGTAAAGCTCACCTGGCATCACATTCCGCCCGACTTCCTTGTCGTAAAGACCCTTAGAAAGATCAAACTCTTTGCCGTTCATCTCAATGTGGCTTTCTCGACTGGTGTACTTGCCGGGGACGTGAATCCAAACCCCGCGAGTAATGCCCAAACCTTTGCAGTTAGCCTGCTGAATCTGCTGATTCAATTTGAGAGTTTGGTCAATTGCCACACGCTGAGCTCGTTGAGCTGTAAACGAAGAAGAACGGCCAAGAGCTTCGACAATCTGCGAATAGGTACCGCGACCTTCATACGCATCCATAAAGGCCGCACGGATGTTTGTCAGCTCAGACGTTGTGATGTTGCTGATGAGGCTTGTCGTGTCGGCGACCATACGCGGGAGCTCATTCACTGCCTGTGGCGTAATGAAAAAGTGCTTTCGCGTCTGCCTCATCTCGTAGGCAAAAACCGAAGCCGGAACTCCTGCAGCCAGCAGTGATGCTTTCTGGGCCGTTGAGACATCAGTAGCGAGATTCTTCACGTACCATTCAGCGATCTGACGTGTTTCCCGATCTGCGGTTTTCATCCAGTTGCCCATGTTGCGGGCAATGAAGTCATCAACATTGCGACGGAATCGATCAGGATCACGAAGAACCAAGCGGTTGATTCGTTCCTTGATATTCCGAAGCCGTGCGCGATCGAGAGGATCATCCGGACGGAACGTTAAGGAAGCGTCCTCGGTCAATCCTCCAGCATCAGACAGATAAAGAAGTATCTCGTTGAGAATCCTATTTCTGAAGGACTTCAAGAAGGTGTCGAGCTTCCTTTTGAACTTCGCTTGTCTGCCTAGATTCGGCTGAACGGCACGAGCAGTCTTCATTAGAAAATCTCTCCAGCTTTGTCTTCATCAGTCTTCGGCGCCGGCGCCACGTTCTCAGCCGATCGCTGTTTCAGGAAGTTGTTCATCAGCTCATTCTGCTGACTGGGATCATCAGTCATGAGTTCGCCTTCCATCCCCTCCGGCAATTCTTCCGGAATGAAGTCCAGACCCATATCTGAATCACGGCGGACAAACTCGCGGACTTCTTCAGCGCTCAGAACATTTCGATCCTGCAGCACTGCCAGCATGTCGACCTTTGTCTTAGCTGTGATTGCTGTAGCAGCGGCATCGGCCTCTCCGAGTTCGTTGAACTTGAATGTAACGGACGGATCAACATGACCAAACTCAACCAACTGGATAGCCTTCAAGACGGTTTGAATTGCGTCTCGATTGAGCTCCTGCTTCGACTTGATATGGTCGTAATAGTTCCGGATATCGCTCTGACCGGTCGCATTGAAACCGCTCGGAGAGATTCCGAGGAGCTTGACCGCAGGCGTACGGTTGATGGCCGCAATGAATTCCAGAGCTTGCCGTATGATGCCTTCAACTCCTGAAATAGTAAGAGTGATGTTCTGCAGATCCTCGGAAGAGTCACAAGCGAAAATGGCCTCATTCGAGCGATAACGCTTTAACAGCATCATCTTTGCGTCTAACTGCTCGATGCCGCCAGTTTGCAGCGCTTCGGCAAAATTCGTTTTGAATACCGTGAGGTTCAGTTTCTCCAGGATGCTGACGCCTGTTTCTCTGGCTTTATTCCAGTGCAGAACATAATCCCAAAGAATCTGAGCTTGTGGGATTCCAAGGAAGTTATAGGCTGGCCTCAGAAGTAAAGGAGGCTCATTGTCCACGAGCCTGATCATGCGGGAAGCGTGAACCTCTTGGCCGAAAACAAACCAAGACTTTGGCTTTAAGTAATCATCTTTGAGCGGCTGGTTTGCGTTGTAGAAGCCAGGCGAAACATTGACCGGATCAATGACAATAAATTTGACCGATTTATCCTCGCCAACCAGTTCTGCTGATTTGTCAGAGTAGTTGAGAGGAAGCTTTAACGCTTCTCCTTCGACCCCAGTGTCAACAAAGATAAAGGCTCCTCCCATGAAGCCGACGATGCTCAGGGCTTCATTAAAAAGCCTTCTCAGTCGATATTTGTTCTCCTGCAGATCTTGGAGCGTCTTAACGTTATCCGCCGATTCGTCTTCACCGCCCTCCACCTGAATCCATTCTCGACACATGTCATCCGCGACAGTCTGAATGCAGGTGCGGATCATGCCGTTTTGCGCGATATTCTGAAGGACGCCATAGCCGACAAACGATGTCATCGGGAACTGGCCTAAATCCAAGGCGTGCTGTGTCAACGAGGCATAGTACGCATTGAAACTCGAGCCAATCGCGGCATCATTTGTAAAACGAGACTCTTCTTTCTCCGGCTCTTTGGTGTTCAAAGTTATCGGAGGATAAAAGAGCGTTTTAGCCTCTTCCGGAGAGAACGATGTTCTAGGAGGCACGAAGCGAGAGCCTGCCGCATCGATGATCTTTTGATTGATCTTTCTGCGTTTGTTTTCGTCTAGTTGATTCATGATTTTCAAAATCTAAAACGTGCCTGCTGCATCTGCTCTCTAGTCAAAATGACGCCTGAGCCGTTGCGGAAATAGTTAAGACATTGACTTAGGGAGTCGACACAATCATCGTGGGCGCCGGCTGGGAAATTCAGCAATTCAGCTTCAAATGCACCCATCCATGGCGTTTTCTTCGGATCCGGCAAGTAAACATTGCCAGCCTCAAAAAACGGCGTAATCGCGCTCGCACGGGCCTCCTTAGATTCCTTCGGAGTAACCGGAACAATGCCGCTGACGGTTTTTTGAAGTTCAGAGATAATCGCTGATCCGTTCGCTTTGTCTTCAACCAACTTGCGTAACGCTTTGGGCCACTTGTGCGCAAGAATGAGGAACATCTCACGTGTTTTAACGAAGTCCCACTGACCTCTAACTTGATCAAGCAAATAAAAATTAGCGCCTTTCTTTCCCCAAACTTGTCCTACCACATAGTCGGAGTTCTTCGAATCCTTAAACGTCATGTCCCACGACGTTACGATCTGATCAAACTCAGGAGGCAAGCTCGATTCCGTCCAGTATTTGAACCATTCGGCTTTGAATATGTTGCCTCCCTCCGGGATCGGATGCTGCTGATACAGTGCAGCCCAATCCCTCGATCCGACAGTTTTCTGAATCTTTTTAAGCTGATCTAACGAATAACGCTCAGGATGCAGCGCCTCGCCTTTCCGCCTATGGATTTCATCATGCTCAGCAATCGCAGGATAGTTAATGACCGTAAAAGTATCGCCCTGTCCGTTCTCCATGTTTTCAATGAGGCGCCCAATGAGATCGTCTAAGTGCCACCTCGTAGCCATGACGATCACACCACCGCCCGGAGACAAGCGTGTATACGCCGTAGATGTGTACCAGTCCCAAATAGACTGTCGCACCGTGGCACTATTCGCCTCTGCGCGATCTTTCACGGGGTCGTCGATAAGCAAGCAATCTGCGCCTTGACCGGTGATGCCTCCGCCCACACCGCAAGAACGGTAGGCGCCAGCATGACCGACAATCTCAAATAAATCGGATGTCCGAATGTACGACCCTCGCGAGTCCGGACGGACTCGCGAGCCATTTAGCTCTTGATG
>OBZC01000773.1_pt1 | contig 30459 bp, 31 predicted proteins | sample 1538231 | NCBI WGS metagenome assembly OBZC01 (sample SAMEA2580225, study PRJEB22360) | human gut metagenome | biome: human gut; feature: human-associated habitat; material: faeces | place: Denmark | collected 2008/2010 | reverse complement strand
GCAACAGATTGTTTACAGGGTCGCCAAACATCTCGACAAATCGAGCTTTGATAAGTTCATCTAGCTTGGCAAGTTGCTGCTGACGGGAGTACAGAACGGACGTGGTTTGTTTCATTGTTTTGAGAATTTTAGACTGTGTATCTCTATCTGGAAGTGGAATATCCATCGAAAGAAAATCGGCATCGGACATATGCCCACGGCGATTTACGGTGCCTGTAAGTTTGGAACGATAAAATTCAATACTTTTCGGTGAACGCAATACCATTTCGAGATATTTAGGAATAACGAGTCCATCATTTATATCCCATACACCGTATGCAGGGCTAACAATCCCGTTGTCCACAATGTCTTGGATGCCAAAATTTCCCTCATCGATATGAATCCCCTGCACAAGTTTTCCACGAGGGATAATTTTATAGTCCGATGTATCAGCAGATGCAATTCTTTTTTTGAATTTTTCGCTTTGCATTATGATGCCATCTTGTTTGGTAATTGACAAAACAGGATAACTATGTTCGCCGCATCTGGCAACTTTAGTCTTTTTAATCAGAAGTCCCAGCTTAACTGTTTCCATCAGGTCTTTCTCCCACAAATTAGAATTGTTTCATTTCAAAAGTTCTTCCAAAGCGTCCATCTCTGCGTCGATCTTCTTCTGCAAATCACGCAGCTGTGCCATAATTTCCTGTGTGGAAGGATACTCCACCGGCACATACTCGGTCTTTTTATACTTGTTGATGGACAAATCATAGTCGTTGCCCGCGATCTCGTCTTTCGGCACAAAGAAGCTCTGTTCCGTGCGCTCACGGGTGGCTTCAACCTCCCGGTTGTGGAACCGGGCGATAATATCGGGAATGTCGTTTTCCGTGGTCGGGCTGCGCTTGTCGTCCAGAGAGAAGCCGTCGGCCTTCATATCATAGAACCAAACGTTATCCGTACCGCCGTGGCCGGTCTTGGTGAAAATCAGGATGGCGGTAGAAACGCCCGCATAGGGCTTGAACACGCCGGAGGGCATGGAAATTACGGCTTCCAGACGGTTGTTCTCGATGATCTCCTTGCGAATCGCCTTGTGTGCAGTGGAAGAGCCGAACAGAACTCCATCCGGGACGATGCAGGCACAGCGTCCGCCGACCTTCAGCATCCGCAGGAACAGAGCGAGGAACAGTAGCTCGGTCTTTTTGGTCTTGCAGAGCTTGAGCAGGTCGGTGGAAACAATGTCGTAGTCCAGACTGCCCTTGAATGGGGGATTTGCCAGAATCAGGCTGTATCTGTCCTTGTCGGGGTTCTGGTCGCTCAGGCTGTCGCGGTACTCGATGAACGGGTTGTCTACACCGTGGGTCATCATGTTCATAGCGCCGATGCGCAGCATGGTGCGGTCCATATCGAAGCCGTGGAACATGTGGTTCATGTAGTGGTCTTTGTTTTTGCGGTCAAAGAACACTTCCTGCTTGCGATTTTCACGCAGATATTCGCCAGCGGCCACAAGGAAGCCAGCCGTGCCGCAGGCCGGGTCGCAAATCACATCATCAGCGCGGGGCTGCATCAGGTCAACCATCATGCGGATGATGTGGCGTGGGGTGCGGAACTGACCGTTGACACCCGCCGTTGCCAGCTTGGAAAGCAGGTATTCGTAGATGTCGCCGCGAATGTCAGTGTTGGAAAGCTGCGCCGCCTGCTCATACATTCCGTCCATGGCAGTCACGATTTTATCCAGCATCAGCGGCGTGGGCACTTTGAAAATGGCATCACCCATGTACTTGGCGTAGGCACTGTCCTTGTCGCCGTGCAGATTCTTGATGAAGGGGAACACCATCTCCTGCATGGTGGAGTACATTTTGCCTGCCGGGAAATCGTGGAAAACGCTCCATTTGAGCTGTGTACCGTCCACAGTGCGCTCCCCGACCTGTACCTCGCCCGCAAAGATGCTCTTGTAGGGCAGACCCAGCATAGCGGCTTCTTTGGCGTGGGTGTTGTCGCTTTCATCGAGGTCGTGAATGAACATCAGATAGGTCATCTGCTCGATCACATCCAAGGGATTCGTCAGGCCGCCCGTCCAGAAAATTTCCCACAGGCTGTCAATTTTGCTTTTCAGTTCTCCGGTTACCATGTATGTTCCTCCTGCGTGTCGAGAAAATGAGCTCGACAAACAATAATTTGTTATACTGTTATTATACCGTTTCTTCGGGATCGGTTCAATCTGCAAAAGGGGGAAGCCCGGAGTTTTCTACATTGTATGAATTTGATGTTGAAAATTTGATGTTTCGTCCTATTGACGGTTTTGTGCAGAGCAGCTATAATATAATCGATATTATCATAATTCAAATTATATTAAGCAAGAGGTGAACGGTATGGACTTCATCGGCAGAACATCCGAACTGGCGACGCTGAATGCAGAATTAGAGCGTGGCAGCGGTTTTGTGGTAATTTATGGCAGACGGCGCGTTGGAAAAACGACGTTGATTAAAGAGTTTATCAAGGATAAACGAGCCTTTTATTTTCTGGCAACAACAGAAAGCGAAGCCCAGAGCATGAAGCGGTTTGCCGGGGTGCTTTCCCGTACCACGAAGAATCCCATGCTCAGCAAAGTCACATTCACCGACTGGCTGGATTTATTCCAAGTGGTAGCAGACGACCACCCGGATGAGAAAAAGGTGCTTGTCATTGATGAATTTCCGTATCTGGTCAAGACGAACCCGGATTTCCCGTCCATCTTGCAAAACGCATGGGATGAAGTGCTGAAAGACCATAACGTGATGCTGATTCTCTGCGGTTCCCTCATCAGCATGATGAAAAAACACGCACTTGCCTACGACAGTCCGCTCTATGGCCGCAGAACGGCGCAGATTCGGCTGATGCCTTTGCAATTCACGGATGTGTATGCGGCACAGAACCTGTCGTTTGAGCAAGCTGTGGAGCAGTATGCCATTACAGGCGGTGTACCGAAATATATGGAGTTTTTCCAGACAGACGAGCCGCTGGTGGAGCAGATTCGGCGTGTGGTACTGTCGAAAAATGGCTTTTTGTATGAAGAACCGGATTTCTTGCTCAACGAGGAAGTGCAGACGCCAATCAACTATTTCTCCGTGCTAAAAGCGATTTCGGACGGCAACCACAAGCTGAGCAAGATCGGTATGACGATGGAGCAGGACACGTCAGCTATTACGCCGTACCTGAAAACACTGATCGACCTTGGTTTTGTTATCAAGAACGTTCCCATCACCGAAAAGAATCCAGAGCGTTCCCGGAAGAGCCTGTACTATGTTTCGGACAACTTCATCCGCTTCTGGTTCCGCTATGTGTACCCGTTCAAGGGGGAGTTGGAACTAGACAACCAACAGATCGTGCTGGACGAGATGGGCAAAGACTTTAAGCAAAAATTTGTGGCTTTCGCTTATGAGAGCATCTGCCGGAACATCTTTGCGGAGCTGTGCCGAAAGGGGCAGATCGGCTTTGCACCCTCACGCATTGGTTCTTACTGGCGCAACGACAACGAGGGAGACACAGAGATCGATGTTGCAGCGGTGGACCATCAGCATAAGCGGCTGTTCCTCGGTGAGTGCAAGTACCATGCGAAACCTGTGGATGTGGCGGTCTACGCTGCCTTGCAGGAAAAGGGGCAGTCCAAAGAACTTACAGTGGCCTTTAAGGGCTACGAAATTGTGTACGGGCTGTTCTCCAAGAGCGGCTTTACAGATCGACTGGTGGAAATGGCAGCGGAGAATTCCGACCTGATTCTGATTCAGGAAGATGCAGTTTACAAGAAATAATATAATCCGAATTATCATAAGTTTAATTATATTATTGCGGGATTTTCTGTGCGCTATGTTTAGCGACCTTGGACTAAGATGTAGCATCCTTTGGGCAAGATTTAGCAACTATGCCTTAAAAAATAGCAATCTCTGAAAAAGTTTAGCAGGTGTTCATATCTCATGGGGTACGGAAAGTGTGGAAAGTAATGCGGAAAGTGCGGAAACTTGCCATATAAAAAAGCAGAAACTTCTTTCCCCAAATGGCAACCTTTATGCTAAAAGAGTCAACTTCATCTCAAAAACTGGCAACCTCCATGCTAAAAGTGGCAAGTGACATATACAAAATGCCATTATACAGAACTGCCCACTCCCCTGAGAACTTCTCAGACGAGTGGGCATTCTTCTTCCTATATATCAAATATACCTTTGTGGTCACTCAAATCGCCACCAAGTCATGGATCAAAAATCATCATTTTTTATTTGTCCCAGAGTAAGTGCACGGTTTCTGCACTGTTTTTGCACGGTTTCAAGGGATGCAATGGGTACTCTGACTTGCAAAATACGACAAAGGGTGCAGAAATTGCTGGGCGGAAAATCACGATGCTTTGCGCAAAAACGACGTAAACTCGAAACTTCTAAAATCAGAGTGTTCTGCCCGGTGGGTTCTTTTAATCAGAGGGCCAGGGATTCGAGTTCCCTCGAGCGCACCAAAGAAAAACCTACGATTAGCCGTTGAAAATGCGGCGAAAATCGTAGGCTTTTCTATTTTTATATGCTGAAAATGGGCTGGAAAATGTGACAAATCTGAAAATTTCTGTAGTAAATACCCCCAATACTGGACACCCAGTATTGGGGGTATTTATCATTTTGCAGCGACCCCGCTGCTTTCGGGTGTTATGCCCGAACAGGAGAAATAGGAGGAGATCTCTTGGGCGGTTATGGATCAGATGACCGGGCCAAGAGTGTAAATATCGATGGAACTGTGATAGCCGAGGGTCTCATTTTTGGTCTGCTTGCCGGAGAGCAGGTCGAGAATGGCGGAAAAGGCCTCCTCGCCTACCTCCTCGATGCTCTTTTCGCCGGTGATGATACGGCCGGCGTTGATGTCCATATCGTGCGACATCCGCTCGTAGGTGTTGGGGTTGCCGCACACTTTCAGGACGGGCATGGTAGGAAAGCCCTGCGGCGCGCCGCGGCCGGTGGAGAACATCATAAACTGTGCACCGGTGGCGGCCATGCCGGTCAAGATCTCTGGCTCGCGGCCCGGCGTGTCCTTGATCCAGAGTCCCTTGCGCTGGCCGATGGTCTCGGGGTACTCCATGACGCCCTGAATGGGACGGGTGCCGCTTTTTACGATGGCACCAAGGCTTTTTTCCTCGATGGAGGACAGACCGCCCTCGATGTTGCCCGGGGTGGGCTGGCCCTTGCGCATATCGCAGCCGAGACTTCGGGCACGCGCTTCCATCCGGTTTACGATCTCATAAATTTTGTCGCTTACTTCCGGATTGACCGCACGGCGGGCCAGCAGATGCTCGCCGCCCAGAAACTCCGTCGTCTCGCCGAACACGACCGTCGCACCGAGGTCCACCAGCTTGTCGGCCACATAGCCCACGACGCAGTTGGAGGCCATGCCGGAGGTGGTGTCCGAAGCGCCGCATTTGATGGCCATGGTGATGTGGTCGATGCTGACAGGCTGGCGCTGGATGCCGCTGACGAGCATTACCAGCTCCTGCGCAGCATCGATACCGGCCTTGATGGCGGCGCTGACACCGCCCAGTTCCTGAATGCGGATGATGCGGACGGGTTTCCCCGTTTTGCGAATCTCAGCGGTCAGCCGCTCGTGGTCGGTGCCCTCGCAGCCGAGGCTCACCACCAAGACCGCTGCCACATTGGGGCTTTTGCCCAGCGAGATGAGCGTTTCGGTGACACGGTCGAGGTCAGGCGGAAGCTGGCAGCAGCCTTGGTGGTGGAAATAGCCCACTGTCCCGGCTACCTGCCGCACGATGGCAGAGGCCACGTCTCCGGCACAGGTCACGCTGGGCATGACGGCCACATGGTTCCGACATCCGACCTGTCCATCCGGGCGGACATATCCCATAAATTCATACGCCATGATAATTTCCCTCCCGTTTTGGCAGGTCGCCCCGGCCGCGCAGGCTGTCGAGGTTCTGGATATGGACATGATCGCCTTTTTTGATGTTCTGGGTGGCGATGCCGATCTCTTCGCCGTATTTGAAGATCAGCTCGCCCAGCTTGATGTCGCGGACGGCGATCTTGTGCCCATAGGGGATCTCGCCGTGGACCGTGAGCGTCTCGACAAAGCCTTTCTTATCGCGCAGCTCCACCTCGCTCCCATTGTGGATGCCGTTGGCAAAGATCGTTGCGACGTTGTCTCTGTCGTTTACTTTCAGAGCAATTCGGGGTCCATCCATTGTCATCTGCTCCTTTCAGGATACCGCCAGCACGGCGACGCCGTCCGGGATGACGACGACCTTTGCATCCGGCCCCTTCATCTCGTAGGCGATGGCCAGCGCTTCATCGGGGGTCGAGGCGGGTATCATATTGGCTTTGCGGACCAGCTCGTGGTCCAGATAGGTCGTGACTAAAATCACCTTGTGCTTTTTCAGGATGCGGGCATAGATCTGGGGACACCACTGTTCCGGGATGGTCTTGTCTGGGGGGATCTGCGAGAGATAAGCCTCGATCTCCTCCGGGGTGCCCAAGGTGATGAGCTTTTCGAAATTGGTGCCGCCCATGCCGTCGATGCAGGAACAGCACATGATGATGACGCCGCTCTCCGCACAGCAGGCTTCGGCTGTGGCGACGGCCTTGGGAGACTGATAGAGGTTCTGGTCCAGCGGGTAGCCGCCGTTGGAGGTGACGACGATGTCGCCTTTTACGACGGGGCACTGAGACTGCTCACGGATAAAGGCGACGCCCGCAGCATGAGCCTCCTCCAAGTCACCGGCAAAGGCGGCCACGACATTCTTCTTTTCGCCCAAGGCCACATTCAGGATGAACTGCACATTTTGCCCAGAAGCACCGGCTCTGCGGAGCGGACGATGAGGTCTTTCAGGTCGCTCTTCCTGAAGTGATCGACAAAATAGTTCAGCAGGATGACGAAAGCGCCCGCAAAGGTCGCCGGGATGTTGCCGACGATGATGGCAAGGACCAGAATCAGAGTCAAAAGGTTGCGTACCAGCGCCATAAGCTCCCTGCCGAGGCCCATGATGGCAGGAGAGATGATGGTGTTCAGCCGCCGGTTGCGCAGGAGGTGGTCGAAGGAGTCCCGGGCGTTTTTCAAACGGCCCTAAGAGAACGATGAAATTTCGGAAGCCGAGAAGTTTCCGCCCGGAAAATTTGTGAAAAATGACCGAGAACCGCCCCGAAAGGGCGCAAATATACCCGATAAATGGCGTTTTAAGAGCAGAAATTTAGTCCAACGTCCAAAATTGAGGTCCGGACGCTTGACAAAGCGGAGATAGGATAGTACACTCAAAAAGAAAATTGATGCATAGCATCTACAAGGTGAAAAAGATTCACAGAAGAACGGGCGTCTCCGAACTGAAAAACGGAAGGAGGCTTGGGGCATGACGCTGTTTTCCTACGAGATTTTCGATGCAGTTGCGCGGCAGGGCAGCTTTAACAAGGCGGCCCAGCAGCTGCACCTGACCCCCTCTGCCATCAGCCACGCCATCGCGGTGATGGAGGCAGAACTGGGCTTTACCTTATTTAACCGCGGCAAAAACGGCGTGACCATGACCAGCTACGGCGCCTCGCTCTACCCGTCCATCCGGGCGGTGCTCAACAGCGACGAAGCCCTGCAGCAGAGCATCGCCCGCCTCAACGGTCTGGAAAAGGGCAAGGTGAAGCTGGGTGCGTTCAACTCGGTCTGCGCCGGTCTGCTGCCCCAGATCCTCAAGAGTTTTATGGCCAGCTTCCCTCAGATCGAGGTGGAGGTCTATCAGGGCACCTACGATGATGTGAAGGAGTGGCTGCGCACCGGTCAGGTGGATCTGGCTTTCCTGTCCGCCACCTGCCGGGAGGAGTTCAACCTGACGGAGCTGTTCCGGGAGCCGCTGCTCTGCATCGTGCCGCAGGACTGGCCCGAGCCGCCAAACGGCATCATGACCCCCGAGCTGATGAACGGCCAGAGCTTCGTCGTCCAGTGCGACGCCACCGACGCCGAGATGCGCCAGTTCCTCAAGAAATATTCCATCTCTACAGAGCGCCGCTGCCATGTCATCGATGACCAGTCCAACATTGCGATGGTGGAAGCGGGCCTTGGCATCTCCATCATGCCCCGGATGCTGCTGCGCAGCTGCACTGCAGCCGTCAAGATTTATCCCATCGAGCCGGAGGAAGACCGCGTGGTGGGTCTGGCGGTCCAGCGCCCCACGGCGATGGCCCCGGCGGTCGAACAGATGTTCCATCACATCGTGGACTTCTGCCACCAGATGGACGCAAAGCCTCTTCAAGAATCGTGAGAGAACGGGCCGCAGCACTGCGGTCCGTTTTTTTCATGCAGAACTGTAGAATTGACGATTGTATCCGGAGGCAAAATACGGTATACTATAGCAAACCTCAAATAAAATGGAGTTTATCATAACAGCAAGGGGGCAAAGAACATGAAACGACGTGATTTCTGCAAAGCGCTGGCTTGCAGTGCCGCTCTTGCGCCCGGGCTGACTCTGCCCCGGGCCGAGGCAGCCGCGAAGAACCAGACGGTGGGCCGCGCGGTGCCGTCGGGAAAATACAGCCTGTCGTTCCGCAGCGAGCTGAGCCAGATGGACATTGAGCACGAATATTACTACAGCGACAGCTTTTTTGCGCACTCGTCCCTCCAGTATGACCACCAGCTGGCGCTGGCCACGCTGGGCATGGTGGGCGCGGCGTTCAATACATGGGCCAGCGAGGCGAAATACTGGGCCAACGGGGATGTGGGCCGCGAGAACAGCCTCGACGCGGCCTATACGAAGCTGGGCTACGGCGATGCGAAGTATCGTTACTACGACATCGACGTGGGCAAGGCCGGTGACTTTGTGGGCTGGTCCACCGCCCGCAAGACCATCACCCTGAATGGCAGGCGAACCACCATCGTGGCGCTCATCCTGCGGGGCGGCGGCTATGGCGGCGAGTGGGTGAGCAACCTGCACACCGGCGCAGGCCATGCCCACAGCGGCTTCATCATCCCGGTGAACGAGGTGTTCACCGATTTGAAAAATTATCTGGCCGCAGCCCAGAAGGCGGGCGGACTGGGCCTTGTCAAGCTCTGGATGGGCGGCTACAGTCGGGGCGCTGCGGTGGCGAACCTTCTCGCCGCCCGCCTCAACAAAGAGCTGCCCGGATTGGCGCGGGAGGACGTCTTCGTCTACACCTTTGCCACGCCGGTGGCCCTCGGCCCGCAGGACTACCCCAACCTGCAGCAGGACTACGACAACAACCACAACGCCGACGGCACCCTGAAGGAGAGCTGGGGCGAGAGCAATATCTTCAACATCGTCTCCAGCGGCGACATCGTGCCCTGCCTGATGCCCGAGGAATGGGGCTACCACCGGAACGGCAACGACCGCTTCCTCCCCTCCACCCGGAACGAAGAGGAGCTGAACGACCTCAACGAGATGGGCAGGAACGATTTCGGCCCCGTGCCGCTGGATTTCAGCTGGCTTGCCACCAACGAAGAGACCCACGAGCTTATGCTCAAGATGGAGGAATATTTCATCTCCCGGGAGAACTACCACGAGAACTACGAGGCGGCCCTGATGGACATGGTCCAGTGCACCTTCATCCGCTCGGAGGAAGAGGTGACGGAGAACAAGATCCTCGACGACGGCGAGGTCATCCAGCGTCTGCGCACCCTCACCCACCTGAAGAACATGGACTACTGGAAGATCTCCCACGCCGTCTGGGCGGCGTCCACCATGAGTCGTGCCGTCCTCAAGCGGGTCGATACGGGCAGCATCCCCATCCGTGCCCAGCAGATCGTGGTGCCGGTGCTGGCCGTGGGCCTCTGCTACGGCCTTGAGAGTGAGGCGGTGAGCCTCATTGCAAAGTACATCCTGATGTTCGTGTCGATGCGGAGTGCCCCCGACAATGCGATCCGTGCGGCGTTCTGCCACCACTTCGAGAACTACACCGCCCTGATGGAGTATTACGCCCCCTCGGAGCACTGCATGGAAGCCACGACCCGCACCTGAGGCCCCGGCGGAAGGACGAGAGCAAAACAGAAAAACGGACAACGATTTTGGATCGCTGTCCGTTTTTTGTTATGCCGAAATTTCTTCGGCGTCGGTCATGATGAACCAGAACACGGTGCCCCTGCCCACCGTGGAGTGGACGCCGAAGCGGAAGCCGTGCTGCTGGAAGATGGCTTTCGTGATGGAGAGGCCGAGGCCGGTGCCCTGTTTGCCCGCGTCGGAGCGGGAGCGGTAATACCGGTCAAAGATATAGGGCAGGTCTTCCGCCGAGATGCCGGGGCCGTGGTCCTCTACCTCGACGCGCACCCCCTCGGGGCAGCGCAGCGCCCGCAGCACGAAGATGCCGTCCTCGCCGATGTGGTGCATGGCGTTGCCCAGCAGGTTGTGCAGCGCCCGCTGCATCATGTCGGGGTCGGCGCAGACGGGCAGCTCCTCGTCGGGCAGCTCCAGCTTGAGCTGCCAGCCGTTCTGGGCACAGACGGCGTCGTACCGCTCGCTGACCTCGTCGCAGAGCTGGCCCATGTCGAAGTGGACCTTCTCACACTTGAGCGCGCCGCTGGTCACTTTGCTCAGCTCCATGACGCTGGACACAAGGGCTGTCAGGCGGTCGGTCTCGTCCACGATGATGTTCATCTGCTCGTCGCGGTGCTTCTTGTCGTCGCCGGTCAGGTCGCGCACCGTCTCGGCGTAGCCCTTGATGAGGGTCAGCGGGGTGCGCAGGTCGTGCGAGACGTTGGCCAGCAGGTCGCGCTGCATCTGGGAGGCGTGCTGGACCTCCTTCGCCATGTGGTTGAACTCCTGTGCCAGATCGCCCAGCTCGTCGTTCCGCACCGAATCCACATGGACGGCGTAGTTGCCCTGTGCCACCTGCCGTGCGGCCCCGGAGAGGGCGCGCAGGGGCTTTGTGAACCATTCGCTGAAGAGCCACGCCGCCGACATGGAGAAGGCGAAGATGAGGGCCGCAGCCAGCGGCAGGACAGTGCTCAGCACCTTGCCGGCCTCAGCGACGTGCATGAGGCTGGTGGTGACCAGCACGGTGTAATTTCCGTCGGCGGTCATCCGCCCCACCATCAGCTGCACCGAGCCGGAGGGCGAAGGGGGATTGATCTTCCGCACCACCGCGCCGCCGCTCTCCCGGCAGAGCTGGCGCATGGCGCGGGCCGTGGTGTAGGCCGCCTTCTCGTCGGACGAGTCGGTGGGGCGGGTGCGGTGGAGGTTGCAGTAGGAGAGGTTGTCCACCTTGAAGATCTGCCGCAGGGTGGTGTCGGAGATGTCGATGCAGAAGCTGCTCATCCCGCCTGTCTCGAAGATGTCGTCCCGCAGGGAGTTGAAGAAGGTGTTGTTGACGTAGAGCTGGCTGCCGAAGGCCCAGTAGGACAGCGTCTCGCCCCGCTCGATGGCCTCATCCATCCGGGCGACGATGGCCTCGGCCTGCTCGGTGAGCTGCTTCTGGATATGGGTGGTGTAGAGAGGCTCCAGCAGCTGGGTGCTCAGGAACCAGAACAGCCCCACCAGCAAAAAGCAGATGAAGCAGAGAAAGCCCATGAGCTGGCCCCGGATGCCGATGGTGCGCCGTGTCTTGCTCGTTTGCCGCATGAAGAGCAGAACCTCCGCTTAACGCGCCGCGTCGGGGTCGAACTTATAGCCGATGCCCCAGACCGTGGCGATGTAGCTGCGGCACTTGCCCAGATGGCCCCGCAGCATCTTGACGTGGGTGTCCACGGTGCGGTCCTCGCCGAAGTAGTCGTAGTTCCACACCTTCTGCAGGATCTTCTCCCGGCTCAGGGCGATGCCCTTGTTGGAGGCGAGGAAGACCAGCAGGTCGAACTCCTTGGGGGTCAGGCTCACTTCCTCGCCGGAGACCTTGACGGTGTGGCTGGCCGTGTCGATGGACAGCTCGCCGAAGGTCATGGTGCTGTCGGAGGCCTCGGTGCGGGGCATGGTGCGGTTGAGCACTGCCCGGACGCGGGCCACCAGCTCCCGGGGGGAGAAGGGCTTGACCACATAGTCGTCGGCACCGCCCTCGAGGCCCGCCAGCTTGTCGTACTCCTCGCCGCGGGCGGTCAGGATGATGACGGGGGTGTTGATGCGGCGGGTGCGCATCTCCCGCAGGCAGGTCATGCCGTCCATGAAGGGCATCATCAGATCGAGGATGACCAGATCATAACCGCCGCCGGACAGCAGGGACAGGGCGGCAGAGCCGTCGCCGGCCTCCTCGCAGGTGTAGCCCGAATATTGCAGATTTTCCCGGATCAGCTCCCGGATGCGCGGCTCATCGTCAACGATCAGAATTTTTGCCATAAGGCATTCCTCCTCATAAGCTTATATCTCTCAAAGCGCCGGGACGGCTCAGATGCAGCCCGGCGGAACTGGATACGAAGTCTGATTCTATCATACCCTATCAATTAGGAATTTCTGTGAATTTTGGGTAGATTTTTTGGGAAAACATCCCAGCCCGGGCATAAGGGGCGTGTCAAGTCCGGCACCGTCTTGGAAAAAAAAACGAAGTGTGCTATACTACAATGATAAAAGCAACACCCAAAATCTGACACAGCAAAGGAAAACTGTTCATGCGCATTGGATTTGTAGAGCTGGTACTGCTCCTCTTCATCGCATCCCTCACGGTGGGGCCGAACGTGGCCCTTTTCGTAGACCGGTGGCTCCGCCGCGCCCAGCGCACCTCGGCGGCAGCGGCCCGCCGGAAGGCCCAGCTGGAAGCACAGGCCGCCATCGAGCGGGAGGCTCTGCTGACTCGTTTCCGGGTGGCCAGCAATGTCTTTGCTCTGCTGCTGCTGGCGGCGCTGGCCTACGGCCTGCTGCTGCGGCCCATCGAGACGCCGCCGAAAGCCTACACCGTCCCGGATGTCCGGCAGGACACCGGCGCGGCCCGGACGGAGCTGTCCGCCGACAGCAAAGACGGCTGGAAGCTGGGGGACTATCTGGGCGTGGACTGTGTCCGCACACAGGACGGCCTTGTCTACGCTGCGGCCTACGACGGTGCATCAATGAAAAAGCGAAAAAGCGATCTGGTCCGCACCGACGGCGGGCACGATGCGGCCATCCTGTCCGTGGAGGGGGAGCTGACAGGTTTTGCCTTTGACGGAAACGGGGATCTGTGGCTGACGGTCGTGACGCCCACCGGCGGGACCCTCTGCCGTGCCCGGCATGACAGCTGGGGCGCCTCGGTGGAGCCGGTGGTCACCCAGCTGGACGGCGCACCGCTGGGTGCGCTGTCGGCGGTGGAGGCCGGCCCGGACGGAAAAGTCTATTTTGCCGCCGCGGCGGAGACTGGCGTGAAAAACGGGCTGGAAAGTGCGCTGCGCACCGAGCTTCTGGCCCACACCGGCACGGGCTGGGTCTACGTCTACGACCCGGCCGACCGTTCGGTGCAGCGGGTGCTGGGGGGCATCGCGGGCGCGTCGGGGCTGGCCCTCTCGGAGGACGGTAGGACGCTCTATGTCTCCGACCTCGGCAGCCGCTGCGTCTGGGCCGTGGACGCCGACGCCCGGGAGCTGACTGCCGGGGGGAAGAACTGCAAAAGCTTCCTTTCCGGCCTGCCGGGCTACCCCGGCGCACTGGCGCTGGACGAGGACGGCATCCTCTACGTCAGCTACCGCTGGGCGCGCAGCAACTGGCTGGAAAAGAACGCGGACCGCACCCTGCTGCGGAGCATCGCCCTGCGGGCCGGTGAGAATATGCAGCAGAAGCTGTTCGGCCTGTCGGCGGACGCGCCCTGCGCCGAGGCGGTGGATACGGCGGACGGCAGCTGGGAGCGGACCTTCACGGGCCGGGAGATGGACGGCTGCACCGCAGTCTGCCCGGCGGGCAGCAAAGTGTATTTCGGTGCGGCAGGCTCTGCCAGCCTGCTGTCGGCAAGAGTGTAAACGAGGTGTTTTTTATGACGGAAGAGTTCAAAAAGCAGATCGAAAACGAGGCGCGGCAGGCTGTGACCGAGCTGCTGGCGCAGGCAAAGCTGAAAAAGGGGGATGTCTTTGTGGTGGGCTGCTCGTCCAGCGAGATCGTCGGCGGGCACATCGGCAAGGATTCCAGCCTTGAGGCTGCGCAGGCGGTCTACGCGGGCATTGCGCCGGTGCTGGCCGAAAACGGGATCTGGCTGGCGGCACAGTGCTGTGAGCACCTCAACCGGGCCATCATCCTCGAGCGGGAGGCCGCCGGGAAATACGGCTGGGAGGAGGTCTGCGTCGTGCCCCGCCCCCACGCGGGCGGCAGCTGGGCCACCACCTGCTGGAAGCAGTTCCGTGACCCCATCGCCGTCGAAGAGATCCGTGCCCACGCCGGAATCGACATCGGCGGCACCCTCATCGGGATGCATCTGCGCCGGGTGGCCGTGCCGGTGCGGCTGAGCCTTTCGAAGATCGGCGAAGCGAATATTCTCTGCGCCCGCACCCGCCCGAAGCTCATCGGCGGCGAGCGCGCAAAATATACCGAGGAGGATTGAGCTTTATGGCAGAAAAGAATCTGGATGAGATGCGGGAGGCCGTAGAGGCCATCCGGGAAAAGATGGCCGCCGCGGCCCGGGAGGCGGGCCGCGACCCTGCCGGGGTGCAGCTCTGCGCCGCCTGCAAGACCCGCACCGCCGACACCGTCGCCGCCAGCGCGGCCCTTGCCATCGACGTCTTTGGCGAAAACCATGTGCAGGAGCTTTGCGCAAACTTCGACGCCGGAGCCTACTGCGGCAAGCCCAGCCACTTCATCGGCCATTTGCAGACCAATAAGATCAAGAAGGTGCTGGGCCGGGCCAGCCTCATCCAGAGCGTGGACAGCGAGCACCTGCTGACCGCCATCGAGAAGGAGGCGGCCAAGGCCGGTATCGTGCAGGATGTGCTGCTGGAGGTGAACATCGGCGGTGAGGCGTCGAAGTCGGGCGTCTCGCCGGAGCAGCTCTGGCCCCTGCTGGACGCTGCCGCCGCCGAAGAGCATATCCGGGTCAAGGGCCTGATGGCCATTCCCCCGGTCAACGACGACGATGCCCAGAACCGCCGGTATCTGGCCGAGGTGTACCGGCTGTTCGTGCAGGCCGGAGAGCGCGGCTACGCCAACGTGAAGATGGAGACTCTCTCCATGGGCATGAGCGGCGATTTCGAGAATGCCATCCGCGAGGGCGCGACCCTCGTGCGCATCGGCACGGCCATCTACGGCGAGAGGGATTATAGTAAGAAATAAACGGCTTTGCCCTCTCCGTCATTGCTTCGCAATGCCACCTCTCCCAAAGGGAGAGGCTTGGAGCTTGCCGGTAGGCGAAAGGCCCTCCCTTTGAGGAAAGACTTCCCCCGGCCGGGGGAAGATGTCGCGCAAGCGACAAAAAGGGGAGTCTGTCACCGAAGGTGACTGAGAGGGCAAGCCCGCTATAAAAATTGGAGGAACTATGCAAAACGTCAAAGACCCCGCAGCGCGGCATACCAGCAGCGGCGCACTCATCCGGCGCTTCCTGCCCTATCTGGCAAAGTACAAAATGACCCTGTTCATCGACCTGTTCTGTGCGGCGATGACCACCCTGTGCGACATCATCCTGCCCAAGATCATGAGCACCATCACCAACTCCGCCATGGGCGTGGGCATCACCCTCACGGCGGGCATCGTGCTCAAGCTGGCGGCGGTGTACTTCGTGCTCCGCATCATCGACGGCGCAGCGCAGTATTTCATGTCCGGCATCGGCCACATCATGGGCGTCCACATCGAGACGGATATGCGCCGGGACGCCTTCGACCACCTGCTCAAGCTCGACCACACCTACTACAACAACACCAAGGTCGGCACCATCATGGGCCGCATCACCAACGACCTATTCGATGTGACCGAGTTCGCCCACCACTGCCCCGAGGAATTTTTCATCGCGGGCATCAAAATTATAGCCTCCTTCCTCATCCTGTGTCAGGCCAGCGTGCCCCTGACGCTGGCGGTGTTCGCCTGCGTGCCCCTGATGGGCATCGTGTCCGTCAAGCTGAACCAGCGCCTGCGCGCCCGGTTCCGCCAGCAGCGCATCCAGATCGGTGAGCTGAACGCCACCATCGAGGACAGCCTGCTGGGGCAGGGCGTCGTGAAGGCCTTCGCTGCCGAGAACGAGGAGCGGGAGAAATTCGCCAAGGGCAACAAGGATTTTGAGCACATCAAGACGCTGGGCTACTACGCGATGGCGGCCTTCAATACCTCCACCCGCCTGTTCGACGGCCTGATGTATCTGGTGGTCATCCTTGCGGGCGGCCTGTCGCTGGTCTATGGGAAAATCACCGCCGGCGACCTCGTGGCCTATATGCTCTATGTCACCACCCTCATCGCCACCATCCGCCGCATCGTGGAGTTCGCCGAGCAGTTCCAGCGGGGCATGACCGGCATCGAGCGCTTTGCGGAGATCATGGACACCCCCGTCACCATCAAGGACGCCGAGGATGCCAAGCCCCTGCAGCCCGGCCCGGGTGGCATCCGGTTCGAGGACGTCAGCTTCGAGTACCCCGACGACCACAACAAGGTGCTGCACCATGTCAGCCTCGACATCCGGGCCGGGGAGCGTCTGGCGCTGGTCGGACCCTCCGGCGGCGGCAAGACGACCCTGTGCAACCTCATCCCCCGCTTCTACGAGGTGACGGGGGGCCGCATCCTCATCGACGGGCAGGACATCCAGCACGTCACCCTCAAGAGCCTGCGGGAGGACATCGGCATCGTCCAGCAGGAGGTCTACCTCTTCAGCGGCTCTGTGGCGGACAACATCGCTTACGGCAAGCCCGGCGCGACCCGGGAGGAGATCGTTGAGGCGGCCCGTCTGGCGGGCGCAGAGCGGTTTATCCGCGCCCTGAAGGACGGTTTCGACACCTATGTCGGCGAGCGCGGCGTCAAGCTCTCGGGCGGCCAGAAGCAGCGCATCGCCATCGCCCGGGTCTTCCTGAAGAATCCGCCCATCCTCATCCTCGACGAGGCCACCAGCGCCCTCGACAACGAGAGCGAGATCCTGGTGGGCCAGAGCCTTGAGAAGCTGGCCCATGGCCGCACTACCCTGACCATCGCCCACCGCCTGACCACCATCAAGGACTACGACCGCATCCTCGTGCTGGGCGCGGAGGGCATCGAAGAGTCCGGCACCCACGACGAGCTGCTGGCCAAGAAGGGCGTCTACTACCGCCTGTGGAACCAGCTGCCGGGGGAAGATACGTTATAATTTTTCCATAAAAACAAGGGACTGCTTGCAGCAGCCCCTTGTTTTTTATAGTGAGAAATATCAGCCGCCCACGATGAGCCGCACTGCGCCGTAGATGCCGGCGTCGTTGCCGAGGCTTGCGGCCTTGATGGGCGTCTCGCGGCAGGACTTGAAGGCGTAGGTCTTGTAGTGCTCCACCAGCGGGTCGAAGAGGACGTCGCCTGCGCGGGACACGCCGCCACCCACAAGGAACATCTCGGGGTCGGTGGTGGCGGCGATGGTGGCCAGAGCCATGCCGAGGGTGTCGGTCATCTCGTCCACCTCGCGGGCGGCGAGAGCGTCGCCATTGCGGGCGGCGTCGAAGACGTCCTTGGCCTCAAAATCCCTGCCGCGCAGGACACAGTCGGCGTCGGGGTTCTCGTCCAGCAGCTTCTTCATGCAGCGGACGACGCCGGTGGCGCTGGAATACTGCTCGAGGCAGCCGTGCTTGCCGCAGCCGCAGGTGGCCGTCTCGTGGCGGTTGACGGTGATGTGGCCGATCTCGCCGCCAGCGCCGTGTGCGCCGTCGATGACCTTGCCGTTGACGATGACGCCGCCGCCTACGCCGGTGCCCAGCGTGACCATGACGGCGCTGCGGCAGCCCTTGGCCGTGCCCATCCAGATCTCACCCAGAGCGGCGACGTTGGCGTCGTTGCCCACCAAGACCTTCATGCCATCCAGCAGGCCGGACAGCTGGGCCGAGACGTTCCGCTCGCCCCAGCCGCCGAGGTTGGCGCAGATGATGGGGACGATGCGGCTGTCCAGCACAGGGCCGGGCACGCCGATGCCGACGCCCTCCACCTGCTCGGAGGGGATCTCCTTCTCGGCCATCTTGGCGTGGATGGCGTCGGCCAAATTTTCGAGGATGTGCTCACCGGCGTTCGAGGTGTCGGTGGGGACTTCCCACTTTTCCAGCAGTGCGCCCGAGGTGGTGAACAGGCCGACCTTGGCGGTCGTGCCGCCGAGGTCGATGCCGAATGCGTATTCTTTCATGATTCATTTACCCCTTTTTCTGCGGCGGTCGTCCGCCGTTTTTAGCTGACAACAGTATAACATACTCCGGCCCAAAAGAGCAGAGGGCAGGCCGGATTTTATGCAATCGGACGGAAATGGACTGCGATTTTTGGCGAAATCGCAGAAAGGAAGCGCGGATGCAAAAACTCCCCGCCATGCACGCTGCACAGCGGGGAGAAAGAGGGAGGAAGGGGCAGAGTTCAGAGGGCCGAGTAGCCGAAGCTGTTCACCAGCGCGTCGATGTGCTGGCCCGCCTTGCACATGGGGCAGTCGCGGCTGTCGAAGCTGGCGTAATCGGGCAGGCTGGAGGGGTCGAAGATGGATGTGACCGGGATGCCCAGACACTCGTGGGTGGTGGCAAAGATGGCCGACAGGCCCGCCACAGCGCCGCCGTAGTAGTTGACGGCCTCGATGGCCGCCTGCGCGGTGTAGCCGGTGGTGATGGAGGCGGCCAGAATGAGGACGTGCTTGCCCTTGACCATCGGGGCGAGGTTGTCGCGGAGGATGATCTGGCTGCCGCTGGCGTACTCAGGGGTGATGACGTAGATGGTCTGGTGGGCGTTCATGTTAGCGAAGCCGTCCTTGGTCAGCTCGTTGGCCAGACAGGTGCCGATGACCTGCGTGCCGTCCAGACAGAGCACGGTGTCCACGATGGTGCTGTGCTGATAGGCGGCCACCAGCTCCTTGGCGACGGCCTTGGCCTCCGAGAGGCGGGCTTTCTGGGTGGTGACGTCGATGTAGTAGTTGATGTGGCTGTGGCTGGTGGCGAAGTGGCCTTTTGCCACGCGCAGGAACAGACTGCTCTTGTTGGTGGGAAGCTTTACCATATTGATCATAAACTGCACACTCCTGTTCTTGTGAAATCAGGCAGGACGCCCATCCCTCAAAAGGAAACAGCGCGGCGGCACTTGCCCGGCCGCTGCGCTCCCCGGTTGGTATGCCCTTATTGTAGCAGGAAAAGCCCCCTGTGCACAAGACATAAAACCACTAAAATTCTTTGCCCTGAATTTAGCATATCGACGAAACAGGGCGAACAAAAACGCCCAAGGCGTGAGCCTTGGGCGTGGAGTGCGGAAATAAGAAATTATTCGAAGGTGACTTTTCCAGTGGTAGCATCGACCTTGGCGGTCATCTTCCAAGTGCAGAAAGCACGGGTGTAGCCGCTGTTGCCGCTGCTGGCCTGAATACGGGGCCAGTACTTGAACTCGACCTTGTCGTTGTTCTTAAGAGTAACGCCGGTAACAGTAATATCGAAATCCTGTTCACCGTCATCAGTCGTCAAATCGAACTTTCCGCCAGAAGAGCCTGCACCCTGACGCTTGACAGTGATGGCATTGTCCAGATAGTCTACGTCATCCTTGCTCTTGCCAGTACTGTTTACAGTAAGCTCGAAGTTACCCCTAGTCACGCAAAGAGGAACCTTGTCCGTAGTGCACTTAATGTTGATGGTGGTCTTGAAAGTACCGTTATCGAATGTGGGCGCATCCTTCATCTTGAAGGTGCCCATCAGCTTCAGGGTGCTGCCGATTTTACCGGTCTTCTGGTACTCATCCTCACCACAGCCGGTCAGCAGGCTGGAACCAGCCACAGCCACAGCAGCGGCGGCGCTGTACTTCAGGAAAGAGCGGCGATTGAATTCTAAGGACATGATCGTTCCTCCTTTATGTAGAAACACAGAAATCATTGTACTGCCCCGAAGGGCGTCTTGCCTATACAATAGGCGAAAAATGAGCAGATGTCAATGGTTTTCACAAAATTTTGTGGGGAAAGATCTGCCCGTGGGACGGAATTTCGTCCGGGAAAAACGCCTTTAGGCCTGTGCAATATCGGAAGAGCTGAGGGCGAAGGTCAGGCTCTTGTTGGCCACGAAGGTGGGGACGAAGGTGACGCTCAGCTTCTGCCAGCCGGTGGGGACGCAGCAGATCAGCTCAATGTAGCCGGAACCCTGCGGGGGCAGGTTGGTGGACTCAGAGAAGCTCTGGGCGTCGGCGTTGTAGAGCTGGATGTAAGCGCCCACCTCGGCCTCGGCACCGTCACAGGTGGCGGTGAAGTCGGTGGTGGAGGCAGCCAGAGCGTGGAAATACTGGCGGGCGACGTCGATCTTGGTGGCCTCATTGTCCAGAGGGTAGGCCGCATCCAGCTCGGCGAGGTTCTGTGCGCCGATGTTGAAGGTGGTCGCGCCGGAGCGGTTGACCGCAGTGATGAGGACGGCGACGTACTCGTGGTCGGGCAGGTCGGGGGTGGTGCTCATGGTGAAGACGCTGGTGAGCTGGACACCCAGATTGTTCCAGTTGCTGACCTTATCGCCCACCTTGACCTCGATGGCGTCGCTGGTGCTGGAGCCGCAGCCGCCCAGCATGGCAGCAGCGCCCAGAGCGGCGGCGGAAGCGCCGGTGCACTTGAGGAAGGTGCGGCGGGAAATCTTATTGGACATGGATGTGTCCCTCCTTGAAATCGTTTTATGAATAAAAAAGCACGATGAAAATGTTCTGTCTTGTTTATAACATTTTTTGCACGCAGATGCAAGCAAAACAGAGCAGAATTTACACTAGTTTCACAGAGAGTTAAGTGCGGTCCTCGCCGGTCAGCTCCCGGGCGCGGGTCTCGCTGGTCTTGACCAGATTGAGCAGGCTGGGCGTATACAGCGGGTATTCCCGGGTCAGGCTCTCGGTGGTCATGGCGAGGCAGGACGGGTCGGCCACGCCCTTGCCGCCGGGGAGCTCTTCTCCGGCCAGCAGAGCCTCCACGTTGGCCTGTGCGGAGTGCATCACGGCGTCGGAATAGCCGGGCCAGCGCCGGGCGTCCACGCTGAACATACTGGGGGCGTTGTGTGGCTCGGCGGAGTAGAGCAGCCGGAACATCTTGGCCACGGCGGTCATCAGGTAGGCGCTGACCTCGGTGGTCAGCGCTTTGCTGTGGCACTCGCCGATCTTGGCGTAGAGCACGTTCAGGCTGTTGGAGATGAGCTTCTTGTTCATGGTGGGAAGGACGCTGCCATGGTAGATGTTGTCCTTCATCTTGTCGGGGTTGGGGATGTCCTCTGCCGAGAGCATCATGCCGTTGCGCTCTGCCGAGCGGCCCAGCAGGTAGTCGCAGGAGACATTATAATAATCGGCGACCCGTACCACAAAGTCCAGGCCGCACTCCCGGATGCCTTTTTCATAGTGGGAAAGCAGGGCCTGCGAAACGCCCAGATCCTCTGCCGCCTGTTTCTGGGTGATGCCGCGCTCCTTGCGCAGCAGTTTGATGATACGATTGAACTCCATGATGTTTGGCTCCTCAGATAAAAGATGGGACTTCCTTGATTTTTGGTTTACAGCACGTTGATTATACACAATGGAAAACGACTTGTAAAGCGAAAAAGTGACGGATTTTCCGCGATAATTTCGGCGTTTTTGTCAAAGGGGTTGCTCTTTCCACCATATCTATGTTAAACTAAAGCCTGACGGCATACATTTTGTGTCTGAGGATGCCGGGAATTTTAGCAGAAAAGCAAGATTTGTGCGAACCAGCACAGTACAAGATAGCTCACAAGAGGTGTTTTTGCATGAAAACCTTTAAGCTCCATCTCATCCGCCATGGCCTGACGGCCGGTAATTTACAGGGCCTTTACATCGGCAGCGGCACGGACATCCCCCTGTGCGACGAGGGCCGCGCCCAGCTGGCCGAGCTGAAGGAGCGGTTCGAGTATCCGCAGGTGGATACCGTCTTCTCCTCCCCCCTGATGCGCGCCGTGGAGACGGCCAACATCCTGTTCCCGAATGCCACCCACCAGTTCTCGGTGCACGACCTGCGGGAGGCGGGCTTTGGCGTCTTTGAGAACCATCCCGTCAAGGAGCTGGTGAAGAACGAGGACTTCAAGAAGTGGATCACCCCCGGCTCGGGTTTCGTGCCGGAGGGCGCAGAGCCTACCGAGCAGTTCCACGCACGCTGCGCGGAAACGCTGCTCAAGCTGTTCGAGTATATGATCCGGATGGACGTCACCGAGGCCGCCTGCGTGACCCACGGCGGCGTCATCATGAGTATGCTGAGCCAGCGCGCCCTCCCCTCCCGCCACCCGGAACAGTGGATGGCTGACCCCGGCTGCGGCTACACCGTCCAGACCGATGTTCAGCTCTGGATGCGCGACCGTCTGGTGGAGGCCATCGACATCGTGCCCTTCGGCTACGCCGACACCCTGCGCGGTCAGGCCGAAGCAGAGGAGAACGAGGCCTTCGAATAAGACTGCACCCGCTGCCGCCCGGCGTTTTACCGCCGGGCGGCATTTTTGCGGCTTTTTGGTACAAGATCGGCAAAGAAAATGCAAAATCTGCGGCAGAACCCGTCCAGACTCTTGACAGGGCGCAGAGAAACCGATACTCTATAAAGTGAATGATTTTTCTCGCTGCAAGGAGGAGTCCCCCATGTCTCAGTCCCTTTCCCGCCGGTCGTTCCTGAAATGCGCCGGTTCGGGCGCGGTCAGTCTGGCCGCTGCCCTGCTCACAGGTGTCTCGGCGGCTGGGGCACAGCCCCGGGCTGTGGGTCAGCCTGCCCTGCTGGACGGCAAGGCGGCGGTGGAGCTGCTGGGCTATGCGCCTGCGCCCGGGCTGAACGGGGTGCTGGTCTACCTCTCGGTGGAGAACCTTTCGGCCCGCACCCTGCCGGTGGGGGCAAGTTACCTCCACAGCCGGGACGTCTCCACTCTGAACGAGCTGTACAGTCTGGACAGCGGCGTCACGGCCCGCTGCGGGGGGCAGAGCATCCCCTGCGGGAGCTTCGCGGCCCCGCTCTATGCGGAGAACGCTGCCGACGCCTCGGCCTTTACCCTGAACCTCGCCGCCGGGCGCGGCGCGATGCTCCACTGCTTCTGTGCCGTCCCGGGCGAGTGGGAGACGCTGGAGCTGAGCTATCGCCCCGCCTTTGCCGCCGGCCAGCCGGTGGAGTTCGTGGTGCGGCGGGATGCCGACGCCGTCCGGCTCGGCCCGGTGCCCGCTGCGCCGGGAGAGGTGGGGAGCGTAGTGGACCTGTGAGGTGGACGCTCCGTTTCTGCGGACAACAAAAAATGAGACAGGCTTCCCCGCAAAGGGGCTGCCTGTCTCATTTTTGTTTTAAGAAGCCTTAGTCCTCGTCTTCCTCGTCCGCTTCCTCGCCTTCCTCCGTGCGGGGCTTGTAGAAGATGCCGCTCAGGAAGGTGCTGACAAAGTAGAGCAGGACCATCGGGATGGCTACCATGCACTGGGAAACGATGTCCGGCGGGGTGACGACGGCTGCAACAAAGAAGATGAGCACGATGGCAATGCCGCGGCCCTTCTTCATGAGCTGGGGGTTCGCAATGCCCATCTTGGCCAGAATGATGGTGACCAGAGGCATCTCGAACACGCAGCCGAAGATGATGAACATGGTCAGACAGAGGCTGACGTAGCTCTCGATACTGGTGGTGGTCTGGATGTAATCGGCGCCCTCGATGCCGGTGCTCAGGAACTGGAGCATGAAGGGCATCATGAGTTTGTAGGCGAACATCACGCCCACCACGAAGAGGGCCAGACCCAGCAGGATGACCAGCTTGAGGAAGAAGGTCTCGCTCTTCTTCAGGCCGGGCTTTGCAAAGGCGTACACCTGATACAGCGCCACCGGCACCGTAACGACCACAGCCGCCAGCAGGGAAACGCGGAAATACTGCATCAGCTTTTCCTGCGGGGCGATGGACACGAAGGTGTAGAAGCCCTGTCCCATCGCGGTCAGCAGGTCGATGAGGCGGTCGGCGTAGGACAGTGTGACCACGACCGCCACCACAAACACCACGGCGCAGACGATGAGGCGGTTGCGCAGCTCTTTCAGGTGGCCCGTCAGCGTCATGTTGCCGTCGTCAGCCATGACTTCGGCCTTTTTTTTGCGCTTTACGTTCGTAGCCACAGATTACTCCTCGTCGTCCTTCTTCTCAGTCTTGGTCTCGGCCTTTGCAGTGGTGGTCTCGGCCTCGTCGTCAGACTCCTCCATGCCCTTCTTGAAGTTGTTCATGGTCTTGCCGAACATCTTGCCCAGCTTCGGCAGGTTCTTGGGTCCAAAGATCAGCAGGACGACGACCAGGATGATAAGCAGCTCGTTAGTACCAATACGCATAATAATGATCTCCTTTTTACTTTGCCGCGCCGCGAGGCGGGCTGATTACGATGTATAAGGCAACCGCGGGCGCGGGTGCATCGGTGTGGATGTTCAGGCCTTTGCCTCTTCGGCGGGTGCGGCCTCGGCAGCAGGTGCGGCTTCTTCGGCCACAGGAGCTGCCGCAGCGGGGGCGTCGGCCTTTTCCTCGGCCTTCACAGGCTGCTCAGCCGTCTCAGCAGCGGGAGCCTCAGCAGGAGCCTCCTCGGGCAGCTCTTCGACCTCCAGCTCGGCGACTTCCTCCGGCTGCTCGGCCTTGGCGGCTTCTTCCTTGCTGGTCTTGCCGATGCCGGTGAAGCTCTTGGTGACGTCCTTCACGCTGTTGTCGATGTCCTTCTTGATGTCGGTCAGGGGGGCGACCGCCTCCTTGAGGGGGGCCTGGATCTCGTTCAGAGGCTCCACGACGTTCTTCTGAATCTCCTCGGAGGCAGCGCCGGTGTACTTCTTCAGCTCACGCAGCATCTTGCCCAGCTTCTTTGCGTAGACGGGCAGCTGGTCGGGGCCGATGAAGACGAACGCGATGACCACGATGACCACGAGTTCCAAAAAACCAATTTTCATATCTTCTGATTCCTTTCCTTTGCCGCCCGGGCGGGGCAGCAGCATGGAGTGTGCCGTCAGCGGCTTTTTGGCGCGTTGTGCGCCTTGGATGCCATACATATACCGAAGTTGCGTGAACGGAATATGAATTTAATATGAACTATTCGTGAATAAAAGGCTGGTTTACACAAAAACCAATCGATACAGTAGAAATTGCAAAGAATAATACTAATTGGAATCTAACGCACTCAGCGGACCGTGTTCGTCAGGGTGCCGATGCCCTCGATCTCGCACCGCACTTCGTCGCCCGGGACGAGGAAGCGGGGCGGGTCCATCCCCATGCCGACGCCTGCCGGGGTACCGGTGGCGATGATGGTGCCTGCGCGGAGGGTCATGCCCTGCGACAGCTCGGCGATGACGTGGTCGATGTTAAAGATCTGAAGGCCGGTGTTGGAGTCCTGCCGCTTTTCACCGTTGACGAAGCACCGGATGGGGAGCTTGGGCGGATAAGCCTCGAACTCATCCGCCGTGACGATGCAGGGGCCGATGGGGGTAAAGCCGTCGAGGCTCTTGCCGAAATACCACTGCTTGTGCGCGGTCTGGACGTCCCGGGCCGAGACATCGTTCAGGATGGTGTAGCCGAAGACGTAGTCTCTGGTCTGCCCTGCGGGAACGTCCTTGGCATCCCGGCCCAGCACGACGGCCAGCTCGCACTCGTAGTCCAGCTTTTTCACGAGGTCGGTGTGAGCCTCGATGAAGCCGCCGTCCGGCACGGCCCGGGTGACCCGCTTGGAAAAGTAGATGGCATCCTGATGCTGGGTGGCGAAGGCGTCGGCAGAGTATTTCTCAGCCTCGTCCGAATGGGCCATGTAGTTGATGCCCAGACAGATGACATCCTGTGCCGGGGCGGGGATGGGGCTTTCCAGCGTGACGGCCTCGATGGGCAGGGCCGGGATGCCCGCGATGGCCAGCGAAAGCCCGGCCCGCACCTGCGGGGTCAGAAAGGGGATGGCGTCGGACAGAGTCTCGTAGGACAGGCCCAGCCAGCTCAGGGGCCAGACCTGACGGCCATCCGCCGACAGGATGGCCGGGTCTTCTACGCCGTCGGGCAGACGGCAGGTGATGAAGCGCATCGAAAAGCCTCCTTCTCAGTGCCGATAAGCGATGGCCTTCTGGATGCGGTCGGCCTCGGCGGGGCCTGCCAGCTGGCGCACCAGCTCCAGAGCGAAAGGAATGGCACCGCCAAGGCCGTAGCTGGTGGTGATGTTTCCGTCTACGACGACTTCCTCGTCGTGGACGATGGCACCGGCCAGCTTATCCTGAAAACCGGCGTGTGCGGTGGCGTTTTTACCCTCCAACAGGCCGAGGCTGGCAAGGACGCTGGGGGCGGCGCAGATGGCGGCGACCTTTTTCCCAGACTTGGCAAAGGAAACGCAGGTGTCGGTGACAGTCTTGTTCTCGGCGAGATTGGGGGTGCCCGGGATGCCGCCGGGCAGGACGACCATGTCCACATCGCTGTAGTCCACGTCCTCAGCCAGTGCGTCTGCGTTCAGGTGGATGCCGTGGCTGCTGACCAGCGCACGGCGGCCCATCGCAGAGGCGATGATGACCTCGACTTTGGCGCGGCGGAGCAGGTCGGCCACCAGAAGGGCCTCGCACTCCTCGGTGCCGTCGGCAAAAAACAGAACAGCTTTGCTCATAAGAACATCTCCATATAGATCAACGAAAAAAGCGCACCGCAGGCGGGGCGTCCCCGGCCCGCAGTGCGCAGCGGTCAGTGAAAGATCATTCCTCAGCGTCAGTAGAGACGCCGTTTTTCTCCAGAATGCGGCGCAGGACGCTGTCGTCCCGGCTCAGCACCCGGCTCACACGGCTGATGATCGCGCTGGAAGCGCCGATATTGCCCATGATGCTGGTGTAGCTCTGCTTGCGCATGAGCTTTTCGGCGATGTTGTAGCGCTGCTCCATCGCGCTCAGCTCTGCATAGCTGCATACGTCCTGCAGGAAGCGGTAGCATTCCTCCGGCGTTTCAAGCTCCAGAAAAGCGGCATACAGGCCGGATTTTCCGGTCGGATGGTCCTTAGCCATATACAGTTCCTCCCCGGTCATTCATTGATGGTCGGCCCGCAGACGGGCACTTCAATACACTACTTTAGTGTAGTACAAATGCAGGAAAAATGCAATGGTCTTTTTCTTACAACATCCGCTCAAAGATCAGCTCGTTGCGGTCGATGCCGCCCTCGCTCTCGGCAGGGCCGAGGGAGCGGTAGCCCCGGGCCTTGAAGAACTGCTGCACGGGCAGGGCTTTGGCGTTAACGCCGCACCAGACCCGGCCCCGGCCCTCGCCCCGGGCCAGACGTTCGCAGGACGCCACGATGTCCCGGCCGATGGCCTTGCCCCGGTATGCGGGCTTGAGGTAGAGATGGAGCAGGTGGAGCGAGGTGTTTTCCATCTTCCACGCAAAATAGCCGATGAGCTGGCTGCCGAGGAAGACGAGGAAGTAGTTCACATCGTTGTCGATGTCCTCCTCGATGGCGTCGGCGCTCTGGAGGCTCTCGACGAGGGCGTCCAGCTGCTTTGCTGGGAAATAGCGCTTGTAGACCTCGTGCCAGAGCTCACTGGCGAGGTCGGCGGTCATGTGGATGTATTTGGCCTTGGCGACCAGCTTGTAATCGGGTTTCATAGTCCTCCTGAAAAGACAGCGCACCGCTGCGCATGATAAAGTTCGGTGGGGGAAAGCGGCTTATAGAGATAGTGTATCACATCCGGCCCCCGGGTGTAAAGCAAAAAGGCTGCCGTACCCCGCAAAGAGTACGGCAGCCTTGATGGCTTTTTCGACGTCCTTGGACGTGATGCGTTTTACAGCGCAGCCTTGAAGTCGTGATGAGTGGAGTTGTAACGGACAACTGCTTCCATCAGGGTGACAGGCCACAGCAGGACCTTGCCAACCATCTCAGCCGGCTTGACGCATACCGTCTCCATGCTGTCGATGCCGAACAGGATCAAACAAGCGATACCGCAGCCCAGAATGTAGTAATACATAGTCAAACCTCCTATATTTTCTCACAGGCCCGCCGGACGCGGGACCTGAAGCTCGTTGTTGAGGAGCGTTCTCCGCTCCTTGTAAGCTTACTATACACCGGTTTTGAAATAAAGTCAATAGCAGAAAACGTGAAACAAATTAAAGCGTTCTCTGAAATGCTATATCTATCATTAAAGTAAAGCATCAAAGTGAGCTTTGATTTATAAAAATAAAGTCATTGCCCTGAATTGGCCTTGCAGCAACTACAGAACGCCCCGGAACCGGCCCGAAACGAGCCGAAAACGGGGGCGTTGTTCTTGCCGTGGAGACAACGCGGAAAGCGCCCCCGGCGGGCCGTTTTCATAATGTATACAAGTGTGCGCCGACAGCGGAACCCGGGACAGGGGAAATTCCAGCAAAACGGTCAAAATGTATAAAGAAATCGAAAAAGATTATGGAAAACTATTCTTGCTGCCCAAATGAAAATGCGCTATAATAGGGGCAGTAAAATCTACGCTGAAAGGAGATCGCAGTTATGGCAAAGGCATCGCAGGTCGTATTATCGGAAAATGAGTTTTACCTCATCAAGGCCCCCAATGGAAAGGTGTTGGAAGTAAAGAACTTCAACACGGAGAACGGCGCTGCGATCCGTCTGTGGGATTACGCAGGTCATCCATGGCAGCAGTGGAAATTCGTGGATGCCGGCGAAGGCCGCTGGCGCATCCAGAACCGTTTTACCGGGAAGATGATCGACCTTGCCCTCGGCGGCGTGGTGGAGGGCACATGGCTCCATCAGTGGGGACGCACCAGCGGCATGAGCCAGTGCTGGGCGCTGGAGCCCACCCGCAATGGCCGCACCCGCATCCGCAATGTGTTGGCCGACAAGTACATCGACCTCGTGGGCATGAACACCTCCAATGGTGCGCAGGCCCAGATCTGGAACTTCGTCTCGGGCGGCAATCAGGAGTGGAACCTTGAGCGCGTGGACGCCACCGCCCAGCAGACCCGGGCCAAGGCAGAGGAAGTGCACGACCCCGAGCCGACGCCCTCCCAGCGCAAGCACCAGAACGACCTCGTCCGCAAGCTGAACAACGCGGGCAAGGGCCGGGCAGGCCGCAAGGCATGAACGCATGAAAACAGCGCCCCGCAGGGGTCATCTGCGGGGCGCTTTGCTGTAACAGTTTGATTCAGAGAAGAGGAAAAACGATGAAGCTTGGAGCCTTTATGGACCCGGAATACCCGATCTTCAGCACGACGCTGTGCTATCTGGAGCGGGACGACGCCTACCTGATGCTCCACCGGGTGAAGAAGGAGGACGACTACAACCACGACAAGTGGATCGGCGTAGGCGGCAAATTCGAGCGGTTCGAAAGCCCGGAGGACTGTCTTCTCCGCGAGGTGAAGGAGGAGACGGGCCTGACCCTGACCCACTGGCGCAGCCGGGGCCTGCTGACCTTCATCTGGGGCAATATGACCGAGTTCATCCACCTCTACACCGCCGACGAGTGGACGGGCGAGATGATGCAGGGCGATGCCTGCCGGGAGGGCGTGCTGGAATGGGTGCCGAAGGAGAAGGTGACGCAGCTGCCCATCTGGGAGGGCGACAAGATCTTCTTCCGGCTGCTGAACGAGGAACGCCCGTGGTTCTCCCTCAAGCTGGTGTACGAAGGGGATACGCTCCGGCAGGCGGTGCTGGACGGAAAACGAGTGGTATAAACAGAAAAAAGCCTGCGGCGGTAGGCTTTTTTGCTTGTTCAGTTCAGCTTCAGGTCGCCGTCCTTGATCCAGCCAAGCTTGCGCTCGATCTCGCAGAAGAGAACGCTGAGCACGGCGGGCAGAGCGAAGCAGATGAGGACGAGGGCGGCCCAGTCCATCGGGGTGATGGCGGCTTTGGTGCCGGCGGCAATGTCGTTGACCCAGCCGGTGTAGACGCCGATCTGGCCCACGAGGCCGCAGGTGCCCATGCCGGAGGAGACGGCTGCGCCGTTCATCTCCATGTGGAAGACGCAGGTGGCCAGAGGGCCGGTGATGGCGCTGGCCAGAGTGGGTGCGATCCAGATGCGGGGGTTCTTCACGATGTTGCCCATCTGGAGCATACTGGTGCCGAGGCCCTGACTGATGAGGCCGCCGACACCGTTTTCCTTATAGCTCATGACGGCGAAGCCGATCATCTGGGCGCAGCAGCCCGCCACAGCGGCACCGCCGGCAAGGCCGGTCAGGCCCAGCGCTGCGCAGATGGCGGCAGAGGAGATGGGCAGAGTCAGTGCGACGCCCACGATGACCGAGACGAGGATGCCCATCAGGAAGGGGGCCTGCTCGGTGGCCCACATGATGAGGGTGCCCACCTGACTTGCGGCGGCACCGATGGGGGCGGCGATGAGCATCGAGAGGCCGACGCCGGAGAAGATGGTCACCAGCGGGGTCACGAGGATGTCGATGCGGGTCTCCTTACTGACGGCTTTGCCCAGCTCAGCGGCCACGATGGCGATGATGAGGACGGCCAGAGGACCGCCTGCGCCGCCCAGAGCGTTGGAGGAGTAGCCCACCGTCACCAGACTGAACAGCACCAGCGGCGGGCAGTGCAGTGCCCAGCCGATGGCACACCCTTTTGAA
>OBZC01000768.1_pt1 | contig 30662 bp, 30 predicted proteins | sample 1538231 | NCBI WGS metagenome assembly OBZC01 (sample SAMEA2580225, study PRJEB22360) | human gut metagenome | biome: human gut; feature: human-associated habitat; material: faeces | place: Denmark | collected 2008/2010 | reverse complement strand
TATTTTCGGTGAAACCTGCGAACTTGGAAAAATCAAAGAACTGATATTCTAAAAAATTTGTTTATCAAAAAAACAGGGATTCTTTGCGGTTTTTACAAGTTTTTAAACGTTTTATTTGAAATAGCACAATAGGTTAAATTAAACTTTTAACACTGTCCCGTTCGATCAAAGACACAGGGGCGAGAATCTTGATGGGGAGTACTTCGTTTGTAGCAATCTGGTCGATCAGGCTGTTGAAAGTAGCTTTGGCCATCAGAGGAACATTGATCTCTATGGAAGAAAGCTTTGGAACGCTGTAACGGGCATGATCGGAATTATCATATCCAATAATACTGATGTCATCTGGAATGGAAAAACCAGATTGGACAAGAGCCTGAATAGCGCCGTGAGCAAGGCGGTCATTAAAACAAAAAATTGCCGTTGGAAGACGATGGCCGCTTTGAAGCAGTTTGTACATTGCATTAAAACCACCGTCAGCTTCCCAGTTGTCTGACCGCATATAAAATGCATCAGGTAATGAAAGATTGTGCTCTCGCATAACAGATAAGACACCATTTAAGCGTTCTTGAGAAGTTGTATACGATACAATACCACTTAAAACAGCAATAGAGGTATGTCCATTCTGAAGTAGATACTCAGTAGCTTTTCGTGCGCCGGAATAGTTGTCAGAAAGTATAGACGGCAGTAAAGGACTGTAACTATTTAAAAGAACACAAGGAATATGTTCATTTAGTGCTTTTTGAATGCATTCTTCTCTGACATTGGAGACAAAGATAATACCGCGGAGATTTGAGGTCTGCTGCTGAATATATCCAAGATCTTCGGCACTGTCCAGCGATGCATATATTAAACTATAACCGGCATTGCTGCAGGACTTTTCAATATTATAAAACAATTCGGAGTAGAACGGAACAGTGATCCTGTCACTGACACCGCCGCTTTTGGGAAGTAAAAATGCAATACTTCCCTTATGGGAAACCGCAGGAATAGAAGAAACAGGGCTATTTGAACTAATGACCACAGAACCTTTCCCGGCACGTTTTTCAACTAGCCCCTCATCTACAAGAAGAGAGAAAGCTTTGCGGACGGTAGTGCGGTCAACATGATATTCTTCGCCTATTTCCCGCTCAGATGGGAGTAAATCTCCAAATTGATACTGGGCGGATGTGATTTTGTCCTTGATATCTTGATAAACTTGTTGATATAAAAACTTCTTTTCGGAGTCCATGTGATACCTGCCTTTAGATAAATTCCCTTATTCCATTATTTTAATCTAAGAAAATCTTTTTTACAATAGATTAAAATATAAGAAACAAGGGAATTCGTATAAAATAAGTTCAAATAGGAAGATTCTAAACGTTACTGAGCCATTCGGAATGCATCTAACATTAACTGCTCATCCAGAGGTTTCGGATTACAAGTAATGTGTCCAGTAGTTCTCTTGACTGTATCGATTAGGAAGTCATTGCTGACCGGTTCCTTAATGTAAGGAGCAAGATGATCCGGAGCACCAACTTCTGCGCGGAGAGATTTTACTTTTTCAATGGCAGCTAAAGCATTATCTCTATCAGATTTTGAAGGATCTGCAACGCCTAAAGCTTCCGCAATTTTTGCGTATTTTGCGGTTGCATAGTCGAGATTTAATTCCATGGATACAGGAAGGAAGATGGAGCATGCATCACCGTGCGGAATGTGGAACATAGCGCCTAAAGGCTGAGCCATAATGTGGTCAATGCCGATTCCTGCAGTAATAGCGCAGCCGCCGAGATAGCTGGCAATCATCATACCGCCGCGTGCCTCGATGTTGGAAGGTTCATTGCATGCAGTAATGAAGTACTTGTTGATCATTTCGATGGCTTTTAAACCATACATTTCTGTCATTGGGCTGGCGTTCAGCGATACATATGACTCAATTGCATGGCTGAGTGCATCCATACCTGTAGCGACTGTGATTTTTCTTGGAAGTGCAACAGTTAAGGTCGGATCGAGAATTACGATATCTGCGATCATGGTCGTGTGATATAAACTCTTTTTCAGACCGTTATAGTTATTGAAGACAACAGCTGTTTTGGTTGCTTCGGCACCAGTACCGGAAGTAGTCGGGATAGCGATGAAAAGTGGCGGAGCAGTAGTTACCTGCTTTCCATTCATCTGATATTCTTCAACAAGGCCGCCATTGACGGATAACATACCGATGGTTTTTGTAACATCGATAACAGAACCGCCTCCAAGTGCCATAGTACAATCACAACCTTCAGCAAGGAAAAGATCACGGCCGCCGTTGATCATGTGCAGATCCGGCTCTGAAATTACTTTGTCGTACACGACATATTCGATCCCTGCATTATCCAGACTGGCAGTAATGCGTTTGAACTGCTCGGCTTCAGTACTAAAAGTGGAGAAAAATACCTTTTTCTTTCCGTACCATTTTAAAATACCTGCAATTTCATCGATTTTGTTTTCTCCGTAGATGATACGACGATTTGTTACGACTTCGAAAGAATTGATCATGAATGATACCCTCCTGTATAAAATAAAAAATGTTTTCGTTTTCAATGGGTGGTTGATATAATAAAATACAACAGGTTGGTTTTAAATACACCTACATATTACGACGAAAAAAAGAAAAAGTCAATAAAAAAATAGTGAATCCAGACCGAAAAAATAGCGTGTAGATTTTTTGAAATGTGATACAATGCGGTCAATATAACCATATTAAGATGTGGAAATACTGACATAATAATAAAAATGCACAAAAAACGCTCCGAATTTTGTGCACAAGAACAAAAAAGAAAAAGATAAGTGAAAATACTTGAAAATAACACCAACATGTTGTATAAAATAGATAAAAGTAACTTGTGCATGCAATCTTTTGACAACCGGTAGTGTCAAAAGCATACAGGGTGGTATGGTGACATAATAGGTGCAATTAGGACAGTTAGAAAAACTTTAGGAGGATATAGCATATGAAAAAACTAATCACAGTAGCATTGGCGGGTGTGATGGTATTAAACCTTGCAGCTTGTGGAGGATCTGGAACAACAGAACAAACTACAGCGGCTTCCAGTGACAGCACGAAAACAGAGGCAGCTGAAACACAGAGCGGATTAACAGAGACGAGAACATTTAAACTTGCAACGGATCAGGCAGTAGATTATCCGAATACGATTGCACTTCAAAGTTTTGCAGATGAGGTAAAAGAGAAGACGGACGGAAGAATTGATATCGAAATTTATCCGAGTGCTCAGCTGGGAGATGAAAATGCTTATTTACAGCAGCTCCAGTTTGGCGCGGTTGATTTTGCAAAATCTTCGATTGCACCATTGGCTCAGTTTTGTACAGATTTAAATGCTTTAAGTCTTCCGTATCTGTTTGATTCCACAGACCATATGTTTAAATGTCTTGACGGTGAAATCGGAGAAGAGATTTTTGCAAGCTTTGAATCTGCTAATATCGTAGGTCTTGGATTTACAAATAATGGATCCAGATGTTTCTTTACAAAAACACCAGTGCATACAGCGGATGATTTAGCCAATATGAAACTGCGAGTACAGTCTTCTCCAATGATGTTGGGATTAGTTGAAAGTCTTGGAGGATTCCCACAGGCAATTGCTTCTACAGAACTTTATTCCGCACTTCAGACAGGTGTTGTTGATGGTGCAGAAAATAATATCAATACATATAATGGAGACTCCTTATATGAACAGGCACCGTATTTTATTTATGACCATCACAATATTCAGCCGGAAATTATTGTAGCATCAAAGCAGACATGGGATAGTCTTTCCGAAGATGATCAGACAATTATTCGTGCAGCAATGGATAATGCCATGGAATATCAGAAGGAACTCTGGAGCGAGAAAGAAGAGGAAAACGAGAAAAAGCTGAGAGAAGCAGGTGTGACATTCTACGAGCCAACAACTGAAGAACTTGAGGGATTCCGTGCAAAATGCCAGACTCTTTATGATGATCCGGAACTTGGACAGCCGTATGCAGATTTCGTTGCAAAAATCAGAGCCGTGAAATAAGCAAGTGGCAAATAGTACACCGAATCTTCTATAAACAATGATGGGAGATTCGGTGTGTTCTTACATAGGGAGAGTATACATGAAGGTATTGGATATTTATAAGAAGATAACAGATGGAATTTATTTGTTGTTAGATTATTTTAGCAGATGCCTTATCTTATATATGGTCATTATTGTATTTGGCCAGGTTATTTTAAGAGGCACTTTTAAGATGAATATCTCCTGGGGAGAGGAAACTGTTTTATTAGCAATGGTCTGGCTGACCTTTGCATCAATGTCCATTGGAGTTAAGGAAGAAGCTCATATTCGAATAGAGTTTTTTATGGCGAGATTTCCAAAGGGCATTCGAAAAGCGATAGTGGTATTTAATAACGTCGTACTTCTAGTAATTAATGTATGTATGGTGTATTTTGGTTATCAGCTGGTTCGCCTTACAGCAATCAGTAAACTCCCAGTTACAAAGCTGCCAACTTCTGCAATCTTTTATTTGATTCCTGTATCAGCGGCAGTAAGTTGTCTGGCATTAATAGGAAAATTATTTGGACTTTACAAAGTGAAAGCTGAAAAGAACTTTGTAGAAGGAATTTATGAGGAAGAATCATTAACAGAGGAGGAAAATAAATGAATAGTACAGCAATTGCGGCAATCATACTGTTTGTTACCTTCTTTGGTCTGATTGCATTAAGAATACCAGTTACATTTAGCTTGGTAGCGTCAACATTAGTATCAGGTTTTTATCTCCATGTTCCGCTTGTAACAATCTTCCAGAGAATGGGACAGGGCGTGTATTCCTTTTCTTTCCTGGCTATTCCTTTTTTCATCCTGGCTGGTGAAATTATGGGAGCCGGATCGATTACAAATAAGTTGGTTAAGGTGGCGGACCTTTTAGTAGGAAGATATATTGGTGGTTTTGCACAGGTTAATATTTTAGCATCCACATTTTTTGGAGCAGTATCAGGTTCTGCGACTGCAGATGTTGCATCGATTGGAAGTATGTTAATTCCGATGATGGAAAAGCAGGGATATGACAGAGACTTCTCTGTAAATGTTACAGTTACATCTGCATGTCAGTCTATGATTATTCCGCCATCCCATAATATGATTATTTTCGCGCTTGCAGCGGGTGGACTTTCTACTGGAAAAATGTTCCTTGCCGGTGTTGTACCGGGACTATTACTGGCTTTGAGCTTAATGATCGTAACATATATTATTGCAAAAAAGCGTAATTATCCAAGAGGCAGACGATATACTGTAAAAGAAGGAATTGTGATCCTTAAAGACGGTGCGCTCAGTATGCTGACGATCGTTATTATTCTGGTGGGTGTTACTACAGGATTCTATACAGCCACAGAATCAGCAGCTATTGCATGTATTTATAGTTTTATAATTACATTTTTCGTTTTCCGCGATATTCCGTTGAAGGCAATGTGGGGAATTTTAAGAAGAGCTGTTAGAACTTTAGCTATGGTTCTTGCAGTTATCTGTGCGGCAAATGGTTTTTGCTGGATCATGTCCTATTTGAAGATTCCGGCATTAATTACAGAAGCATTACTTTCGATTTCCAGTAATAAATATGTTCTTCTTATTTTAATTAACATATTCCTTCTTGTTTTAGGATGTATTATGGACGTTGCACCGCTGATCGTTATTACAACACCAGTCCTTCTTCCAGTAATTACACAGATTGGTATGAACCCGATTCAGTTCGGTATGATGATGCTCTGCAACCTGGCAATTGGTATGTGTACTCCGCCGGTTGGTGCTACACTGTTTGCGGGATGTGCGGTTGGTAAGATACCGATGGAAAAATGTATGAAAGGTTTATTACCGTTTTATCTGGCCATGTTGGTAGTTGTACTACTTGTGACATATGTACCAGCAGTCAGCTTGACACTGCCAACCTTATTGATGGGAGCTTAATAGAAGATTGGGGATGCTGTAAAAGATATGATTACAGGATCCTCAATTTTGTAAATGGAGGAAATAAGAATGAAAATTACAGAAGTAAATACATATTTAGTTCGTCCAAGATGGGGCTTTGTAGAAATTGTGACAGATGATGGATATAGCGGATGGGGAGAGGCAGTTCTGGAAGGGCATGCATCAACTGTTTTAGAGTGTGTAAGGGAAATGCGCGATTACTTATTGGGTGCTGATCCAACGAGAATTGAGGATATATTTAATGTACTTTACCGGGCTGGATTTTACCGGGGCGGCGGTGTCTTGATGAGTGCAATTGCAGGCATTGATCAGGCTCTTTGGGATATCAAAGGTAAATATTTTAATGCTCCAGTGTATGAGCTGATGGGCGGAAAATGCCGAGATCGTATGAGAGTATATTCGTGGATTGGAGGAGACCGTCCGCAGGATGTGGGAAGTGCAGCAAAAGAGCGACAGAACGCTGGATTTTCTGCAATTAAGATGAATGCAACGGAAGAACTTCAGATGATCGACAGCTATGAAAAAGTGGATGCTGTTTTGGAAAGAGTTGCAGCAATAAGAGAGAGTTGCGGAAAATATTTTGGCATAGCTGTAGATTTTCATGGGCGTGTTCATAAGCCAATGGCAAAAATACTGGCGAAAAAATTGGAAGAATATGATCTTATGTTTATTGAAGAGCCGGTATTATGTGAACATATGGAAGATTTTAAAGAGATTGCAGCGGCGTGCAATATACCGATTGCAACAGGAGAAAGGTTATTTACGAAATATGACTTTAAGCGTCTGCTTACAGCTGGTGGAGTAGATATTATTCAGCCGGATCTGTCACATGCAGGCGGTATTACAGAATGCAAGAAAATTGCTTCTATGGCTGAAGCATATGATGTGGCGCTCGCACCGCACTGCCCATTAGGCCCGATTGCATTGGCTTCCTGCTTAAATGTGGATGCAACCAGCTATAATGCGGTGATACAGGAACAGAGTATTGGAATTCATTACAATGTAGGAAAGAGTGTACTTGACTATGTAACGAATCAGGAAGATTTTGTATTTACAGATGGTTATGTTCAGCTTCCGAAGCGTCCAGGACTTGGGGTCGAAGTAAATAAGGAACTTGTACTTGAAGAAAATAAAACACCTCATAATTGGAAGAATCCTGTGTGGAGACATAAAGATGGATCGGTGGCAGAGTGGTAGAGCAGGAGTTGCTCTATATAGGTGAAAGAATACGGCGTACACCATCTGGATGTTTCACAAAAAATTGTTGTAACACTTTTGCAAAGTAAAGTGTTTACATTGTGTTAAGTCCTGTGCTAAAATTAAATAACGAACTGTTAATTCTGCGGTGCAGGGACTCCCTTGCACCGCAGTTGCTTGTGCAAAGGAGAAAGATGTATGCCAGTAGGAATTATCATCAATGCCCTGTCCGTCGCCAGCGGCGGTGTGGTCGGGGCTTTATTTGGGCATAAGCTGCCCACAAGGATCAATTCAGAGCTCACGAAGATCTTCGGCGTCTGCTCCATGGGAATGGGCGTGAGCTCCATCGGCCTTATGAAAAATATGCCCGCCGTTATCTTTGCGGTGATCATTGGGACCGCGTTTGGGCTGGCGGTGAATCTCGGCGGGATCATCAACAGCGGCGCGGCGTGCATGGAGAAGCCGGTCGGAAAGATCTTCCCGAATAAGAATGCGTCCATGTCCAGAGAAGAGTATATGACGATGCTCGTGACGATCATCGTGCTGTTCTGTGCCAGCGGAACAGGAATCTATGGATCTCTGGATTCCGGAATGAGCGGTGACCACACGATCCTCATCTCCAAGTCCATTCTGGACTTCTTTACCGCGATGATCTTTGGAGGAACCCTGGGAATGGTGGTTGCGGCTGTTGCGATCCCACAGTGCGTGATCTTTCTCGCGATCTTCGCTGCGGCGAAGTTCATCTTTCCGCTTACCACACCGGATATGATCGCGGACTTCAAGGCCTGCGGTGGTTTTCTTCTTCTGGCCACAGGTTTCCGCATCGCAAAGATCCACAACTTCCCGGTCGCCGATATGATCCCCGCGATGGTGCTCGTCATGCCGGTGAGCTGGTTCTGGGGGAATGTGGTGGTGCCGATGCTGTAAGAAAAGTGGATGCGAAAAGTACACTATAGTAAATTCAAGGTTTCCAAGGCTATCCTTGGGAGCCTTTTTATGTCACGGTAAAAAATATAAGTGATTGCGAAATAGCTCACAATATTTTAATGTATAAAAATAATAAGAAAACAAATAAAATAGCAATAAATGCGCACAAAATAACAAGAAATGATTTATAAGCGATAAAACTTGACAATATTGCAAACAAGATATATCATACATGTAAAGGGGATGATAAAAATGACAAAAAGTTATATGATAAAAGAAATGATAATGCAATTATTATCGGATGGGGCAGGGCACTCTGTCTCAGAGATGAAAGCTTATTTATTTGAAAAAGGGTTAGAAGACTATTCAGAAGGACAGTTTGCTGGTTCTGTTAATAATTTGCTAAGAAATAAAAAAATAGAGAAGGTTAATCGAGGCACATATAAAATTGCCGGTGAAAATTTGACAGGAGAAGGGCGGGGGAGCGTTATGAAAAAATGTTTTGTTGTTTCACCCATAGGTGATGCAGGTACAGATATCAGGAAAAATGCTGATCAGTTGTATCAGCATATAATTAAACCAGTATGCGAAAAATGCGGATTTGCTGCACAGAGAGTAGATGAATTTAATACGTCTAATTCAATAACACAAGAGATATTGGATGCGTTAAATGATTATGATTTGGTTATTGCAGATTTAACAGGACACAACCCAAATGTGTTTTTTGAAATTGGATATCGAACAAAAAGTCAGAAACCAATAATTCATTTAAAACGCAAAGATGAAACAATACCGTTTGATGTATCATCCATTCGTACGTTTGAATATGATTTAACTGATTTGGATATGGTAACTGCAACAAAAGATAGATTAGAGCAGGTAATAAGAAATTTTAAGTATGATGAATATAAGGAGTCTAAACGAGGCAATAACTTTGAAAATAATATGATTGTTGCTTCTTTAAATGATATCCAATATAAAATTGATGTTTTAACTGAGGAAATCAAAAAGAAAGAGAATGAAACCATAAAAACGGTAATTGAAACTTTTAATGCTCAAAAGCCAGAGCCAGAGTCTCTTGAAACAGAAATGATGAAGATACTAATGCCAGAGCTGATAAAAAATCCTAATGCTGCTGATGTCTTGTTGAGATTGAGCGAGAAATTTAAGTAAGGAGAACATCAGTGACAAAGAGATATACGTTGTTTTTAGATGAAAGTGAAACACATAAGCATGATCCGATGACCCATAGTGACAGTGACTATCATTTCTGTATGGCTGGAGTTATTGTTGCAGAGGATGATTACGCTCAATTAAAAAATAGTGTTAACCAGTTAAAACGTAATGTGTGGTCAGAATTGGATAATCCAGAGTGTGTAGTTTTGCATCAAATGCGATTAATAGAAGCAGAAAAGGGACGTTTGGATGTCAGAAAATACCCAGAGTATTCGAAATTCAATCGCCGATCAGAACGAAAAAAATTTTACGATGAACTTAAAAAGTTTTCGTTAATAATAAGTTGACGATAGTTGGAAGTAGTATTAATGAAGACGATTTGAAACGGTATTATTGGGTTGAGAAGAAAAATACGCAAGATCAATATCTAGTGGCAATGCAATTATTGTTAGAAAATTATTGCCATTTTTTGTGCATGAATAATGCAATGGGAAATATTGTATATGAGCATAGAGAACTAATAGGGAATGAAAAGCTTAGAGACAAGTATTATCATATGAAACTTATGGGGTCGATGTATATGACTAAAGAAGCTGCAGAAAAACGACTCTTGGGAATAGATTTCATTGATAAAGCAAAGAATGAAGCTGGACCTCAAATAGCTGATTTTATTCCCAACGCATTTGCTAGAGATCATGCAGGAATTAATCAGCCTAATCCGAATATTTTCACAACACTTCGTTATAACTTATATGATGGAAATGCAGGAAATAGAGAACGTTTTGGAATAAAATATATGCCGTAAAAAGAAAAATAGTATATTGACAAGAAGCGTTACATATAATAAAATACATGTAGGGATTGGGAGATGCCAACTACGTTTTGTGCTTGCACAAGAGACAATCGTTGGATTAGCCAAAAGCTAAGTATGGAGAAAAATACAATCGGCAACGAACCCTATATCGAAAAAGCTACCGTGTTAGGTAGCTTTTTTGTGTTGATAGAAGATATAAAGATAGTTCCAGTGAACAAAAATATTAACTGGAGCTATTTTTATTATCTAACTGATAAAAATGTAAGCAGATCAGCGTTACGACTGCGCACCCAAAGCAGTCGATCAGCACGTCCGTAAACCGTCCTGCGCGGCCCGGGACGAAGAGCTGGTGGAATTCGTCGGTGCAGGCGTAGAGGAAGACGATGGCGAGAGCGGTGAGAAGACGGAGTTTCATGTTGGAGGTCCGATACGTAAAGTGCAGTCCGAAACGGACGGTGCAGTAAAATACCAGATATTCAGTCATGTGGGCGGCTTTCCGGACTGGGAAGCTCATGAGTTCGATGAGGTCAGCGTACTGCGCCGGATCCCCGTGGAAAAAACCGAGCTTTGTGCCGAGTATGAGGATCAGTCGGCTCACGGTATCGCTCATTTCCGCGGACTCCGCCGCGGGCTGGGCGGAGAACCAGAAAATGGTGATGGCGACACAAAGTGCCGGAAGCCAGGAAAGCAGCTTTACGGCCGTGGGATAATCCTTTTTATGATTCATATTTCCTTTTTCAGATATCACATGCATTACAGAGAAAGCTCTCCTTTCGCCCGTGCTCTCCGATCCCGTATGGAATGAATCACCGGAACCATGAAAATTGCCACAATTCCACCTGCAAATCCATTATTATATAAATTCATGCCACCATACACAATTCCGACATTTAAGGCGACAGAGGAGTGAAGAAAACCTGCGAGAAGCCCCATGAAGACTCCGAATTCCCCGGCAATCGGCGCCAGTGTCGTCGAAAATAAAAGTGCAAGGATCGGTGACGGAGAATTGATGGTCCAATGCTTTGTAAAGCTTGCGAAAAGCACGCCGAACATGATCGGGGCGATGTTGCGGATATGTTTTCCTGTGGCAGAAAAGCCAACGATCGTAAAGATTCCGCCGATTGTCGGTCCGTTCAGTTCACCTCCGACTCCGAGAACAAAGATTGTGGCAAAGAGACCGTTGATGGCCATGTTGAGGATCGTTGCCGCTCCCCCGTTGTCCCGGAGATAATCGGTTCCGCCGATTCCGGAGCAGGACAGGATATTCCGGTAGGACGCGCTGACCTCCTTCCCTCCAAAGAGAAACGCCGCGAGGATCATGACAGCAAAGAGGCCGCAGAGGATAGCAAAGAGCAGCTGGTTGTTGCCTTCCGACCAGATCAGGCGGGACTCAGTGGTGATGCCGAAGGACTTCAGCACGGAGACCACGACGGTGGCGATGATCCCGGCGGAAAAACCTACGTTATAGAGGGAGTAACCTTTGTGGGAATAATGAACATGGGTGGATAACGGCGGCAGCACGAAGCCGATGATGAGTCCGACTGCGAGACTTGTGATGAGCCGGACTGCGTAAGGCAGGTGCGAGATATACATGATCTGCGTGATGATCGGGGACAGGCTGGTGCCGTAAAAACCGATGTAAATGTAGCTGGACATGTGTTTCTTGTGGTAGTGGGAGTAGAGGTATACACCGAGCAGGATCGCCCAGATATTCAGAAGATTCTTTCCAAACAGGGAAAACCCGAACATCAGGCAGCTGGAGGTGATCGTATGTCCGTCCATCTCCATATCGAGGAAATAGATGGTCCAGATACATAAAAGTGTCAGCAGTCCGGCATTGATAAAGGAAGTTCCGATGCCGCCGACCAGAAAATAGTCTGTGATCAGAAAGTCCGGCTCCCTGATCAGTGTCCAGAGTCCCGGAAGAATTTCCTTGATAGGCTGTAAAAACAGTCCGACGATCATGAAATAGAGGGGGATCAGGGACAGAAGACGGAACTTCTGGAGTCTTGTGAGGGGGGAATGTGTCATGTACGTGTCCTTTCTATCTTTTCTGGTAAATTGAGGTTCAGACTGGCGCAGGAAAATGCGCGCATGGTTTAGTATACCGTAAAATCGTAGGAATAGAAAGAGGTTTTGCTGATTGCAGAATAGAAACAAAAAGAGACCCAGACAAAATATGCTAGATCTCTTTTCCCGTACTGCTTAAAATACTCCGGCGGAAGATTCCCGAATGTCGAAATTACTGAATGAACAGCGTGTTCACATCAAGCTCATTCTCAATCATGCCGGATTCATACATGAAATCGGCTGTCTTCTGGAAACCTTCTTTGTCGGCGTCTGTGATCTCTGTGGAGAAGTCATAGAAACCGTACATTTCCTTTACCGCGTCAACATCAAGGTCAAGTGTTGCGGCAACAGTCTCCATGGTTGCCTCCTGGTTATCAGCCATGTAGGATGCGATCTCTTCCTGTGCAGCGTTTAATTTTTTAATGACATCCGGATGCTCGTCGTAGAACTTCAGGGTCGTTGCAACTGCGATCAGTGCGCTGATCAGGCCCTCGCCGTCTGCAACAAGGTGGTAGCCCTGCTGTTCTGCGTTGTAAGCAGTTGCGCCTGCGAGCAGGGCAACGTCAACGCTGCCGCCATCAAGACCTGCCTTTGCGTCCGGGATGGTCATGTTTACATAGTTTACATCGTCAAGAGTCATGCCTGCCTGAGCAAGGTAGGAGACAAGGAGTTCATGAAGGTTGGTACCGGTTGGTCCTGCAATCGTCTTGCCTTTTAAACTCTCCGGAGTTGTCAGAGTCTCATCCTTGGAGTACATGCAGAATGCCTTCGGGGAACGGCTGTACATGTTTAATACCTTGATGTCAGCACCGTTTGCAGCGGACAGGATCACGGATGTTGCACCTACTGCGTAGAGAACCTGAACGTCGCCGGAAGCCAGAGCCTGTGTCTGGTCAGCGCCGGAAGTAAGCTCTGCGTACTCAACCGGAACGCCGAGCTCTTTTTCGAAGATTCCCTGGTCCTTTTCGATGATGGTCGGTACATTTAACGGAGATGTTACATAGGTAACTGTGAGTTTATCGATGGATGTCTCAGCGTCAGCTGTAGCCTTGGCAGAAGTTTCAGCCTCAGCGGAAGTCTCAGCGGTTGTCTCGGCAGCAGAAGCAGCCGCAGTCTCTTTGCCTGCAGATCCGGAGCAGCCTGCAAGGGAAAATGTCATGCATGCCGCGAGTCCTAATGCGATCAGTTTTTTCATTTTGTTTTGTCCTCCTCATGTAAGTTGAAAAAATAAGTGTATGATACGCCTAAGTTAATAGGCAGATATCCGAACTTAATAAAATGATGGGAATCCCTTAAATAAGGAAACCAGCTATTAAAATTTTTTTTGGGACAGCTCATAACATTATGTTTATGCTTTGAATGTTATATCTGCTGGAAATAGCGTAAGAATAATATCATAAAAATTAGAATGTATTGAATTACATATAAAATATATTTAATTTATAAAATTCAGATTCTCAATGATATCTCTCTTGAGCGCAATAAACTCCTCATCCAGAAGATTTCTTTCCCTGGACGGCGCCTTCACCGGATAAACATGCTTCACAAGCCCTTTTTCGATCATCACGATCTGGTCACCGAGGATCAGTGCTTCGTCGATGCTGTGGGTTACGAACATGATGCTGGAATGTTCCTTCTGCTGAACGCGGAGAAGTTCCCTCTGCATCTGTTCCCTCGTGAAATAGTCGAGAGCCGCAAATGGTTCATCCATCAGGATGAAGGTCGGTTCATATGCCAGTGCCCGCGCGATAGCCGCGCGCTGTTGCATGCCGCCGGAAAGCTGTGATGGGTATGCCTTTTCAAAGCCGGACAGGTTCACCGTGGAGACGATGTCCTGGATCTTCTTCTGATCGACCTGATTTTTCTTCAAACCGAAAATAATATTGTTCCAGACATTGAGCCATGGCATGAGCCGCGGTTCCTGGAACACAAAGGCGGTCTTGTGGGCGCCGTCCCAGCGAACCTCACCGCTGTCGGCGGATTCCAGACCGCCGGTGAGCCGTAGCAGAGTCGTTTTTCCGCAGCCGCTCTGACCTAAGATCACGGTGATCTTTCCTTCCGGGATCTCGAGATCGACGCCGTTTAAGACAGGAAACGTCCGGCCGTCAACCTGATATGTTTTATGAATGTCTTTTAATCTAATTCCAGCCATTTTCACCGGCTCCTTTCAGAAAGATGCTGATGAGAAGACCGAAGATCCGGTCTGTCAGATAACCTGCGATGCCGATGGCGAAGATGCCGACGATGACCTTGTCGGTTCGGGACATCTGCTGGGCAAACAGGATCATGTGCCCCAGACCGGTGGACGCTGCGACCATCTCCGCACCGATGATAGCGCGCCAGCTGTAGCCCAGACCGATGCGCATTCCTACGAGAATGTCCGCCATGGCGTAGGGCAGCATGATGCGGAAAAATTTCTGGCGTTCTGTGTAGCCAAACATGGTTCCAACCTCCAGAAGCTTCCGGTCACAGCCCGTAAATCCCTTGACGATGTTTAAGTACATAGGGAAAAAGGAGGCCAGAACGATGATGACCGTCTTTGTAGTTTCGCCGATTCCGCACCATAAAATAAGTAGCGGGATCATGCTGAGCGGCGGTACGTTCTTGAAGAACTGCACCAGGTACTCATAGTAACCTGCGGAGGCCGGAATCATCGCCCGCAGCATGCCGAAGGCAAATGCCAGGATAAAGGCGATTACAAAGCCTTTTCCGACGCGCAGGAAGCTGATCCTTAAGTCACGGAAGAGTTCACCGCTTTGCAGCATTTTGCAGAAGCTCTGGAAGACCCGCCCCGGGGACGGGAGCACATAGGAACTTAAGATGCCCGCGCGGCAGACGATATACCAGACGGCGAAGACCGCCAGGATACCGATGAGCGGTGGGAAATATTTTTTAAACCTCTGATTCATCGCACTCCATCTCCTCTGTGACAGCCCTGAACACAGTACAAAAGCTCGATCAGTTTTGCGTTTTTCCAGTCATTTCCGGTCACATAGGATTCAATAGCCGGACGGCCGGATCGGCTGACAACGGAAAACGGCAGATCCTTAAAGAATCCCGGTGGAATCGGACTTGCGTCCGGCGCGGGTTCCATTGGCTCGCCAAGTGCAGCGAGAAAGCGGTTCCATGGTACGAAATGTGTGTCTTTTAATTCCAACTTATTTCCCATGTCGGCTAAGATCCGGCATGGAGTTGTGATGATCTTTTCACCGTCCGCGAGATCCGGACGTTCTGCCAGTTCTCTCGCACAGTGGATCAGAATCGGCTCAATATCCGCGATCTGGATCTCAGGCTGCAGGGAATGTACCAGAGATACCGCCTCCGGACATCTCGCGTCCGCAAAAGTTCCATCTGCATGTTCCAAAAGCTCCCGATACTTCCGAAGCACGATCTCGCCCCAGCTTTCCCGACAGACCACTCGCGTCAGGTCATGCTTTTCCAGCATCCTCTCCAGTGCCTCCACCGAGATCATCCTCTCCGATACTGGATTGATCCATAGATAAGTCAAAGTAAAACTCCTTTCAATTAGCTATAACTAACCAATATTATTCAGCATAGCAGATTAGTAGGGAAATGTCAATTGGGAATGGAGGTCTTTTATAGTTGAGGAGAATTTTAACTTGACAATTATAATACATAATGACATAATGACTATATAATAACATGTCAATAAATGCCAAGGAGGAAAGTGAATATGGCTCCTAAAACAATATTAAGCAATGAGGATCTTGGAAAAAAAATAAAAGTCAGGCGCAATGAACTTAGACTCACAATTGAAGAAGCGGCTTCGCGAGCGGGCGTAGGTGTAAAAACCTGGTGCCGCTATGAATCAGGAGGCTCTATTCGAAAAGATAAATGTAAAGGAATTTGTAAGGCTCTAAACTGGCGCAGTTTTCCTGACAATGCAGGCAGTGAGCCGGGGAAAAATTTGATTGAAGAATACAAGGGACATAAAGCATGGTCACAGTTTTTAGCAGATAACTATGGAGTTAAAGCAGCTGTGTCTTTTGCCGTAGGCAGTGATGTCCTGCTTGATTATATTGAACAGGATCTATCAGATCTTGCATCTATGCCTGTGGGTTCTCATATTGGTCAATTAAACACATCGTTTATTAAGATGGATCTTCCTGCACAGTTTCTGATGAGATATACGTATGATTTTCTTTATCAAATGAAATGTACACTTGTTCATTTGCGCAGAAGTTTAAGTACTGGGAGAATGGTTAAAGCACATACAGTTATGGAAGAACTCATTATTTATTTATGTAATGAGGAAGCAATGGCGTTTATGGAAGTCAGCGATGAACGGGTAGCAACAGATAGTAAAAATTTGGGCTATTCAGAGGACTGGGTTTTTGACATGTTTGATGATGAAGATATTATTACTTTTTTATATTCCAATAGTAATTTAGAGGAAGATCATCCGTATTTTTTCACGCATTGGAATGAACAGCAATTTTATATGGATAATGAATAAGAGATAGTGTAAGATTTAGGGAGATAGTATGAATAAAAATGATACAATGAAATGGGAAGACATTTATAAAGTCTGGAAATGGGAAATGTGTAAATTTCCTGTTTTATCAGCTCAAAAGTACTGTTTAAAACAGAAATTTCTAAACCGCGATTTGGACCGTGTTACAGCTTCAACTGGATTGAAAAAGAAAGAGAGAAGGAATCTATTGAATCTGATGTAGCGGCCCTAACTTCAGGACGAATGGAAATTGAAGCAGGGTGGAGCAAAGGAACAATTAGAACGGCTGCCTTGTTATGTTCTTGTGAAAAGGAAGAAGAGTTTGCTGCTGTTTGGATTTGTGCATTTGTGCTTTCTTTGACGCGGGGAAGATCAGGCGGAGATGAGACTCATAGAAATGCATTTAACTTGGAATATGAGGTAGCTCCTGTGTTTGCGAGAAAATATGGCTATTGGCATTCAAATTCAAGAGAATTTTTCCCGGAATTTTATATTCCTATGGAATTGTTTTGGGAAGATAAAAAATTGTCAGTATCCGCTCTTGTAAAATTGGCAGCACTCAATGCAGCAGTGGTAATAGGAAATTATACTCCTGTTGAGTACAAAAAAATATAACCTGTTAAATATGAAAGCAGCTGAAGAAGGGAAAGCCAATAAAATTAAAATAGGAAGTGAAGGTATGGATATTAAAAGGCATGTTTACCAGAGATTACTCAAATGGAAAAATGACAATTGTCATACGACACTAGAGGTTAATGGTGCGAGGCAGGTAGGAAAGACGTATATCATTAACAAATTTGCAAATGAGAATTTTAGTCATAAAGTGTATATAAACTTATTTGAACTGAGCGGAGAACAGTTCCTTTCCTGTTATCAAAAGGCATGCGATTGGCAGCCGGGAGAGGGACCGCGCCCTCAAGCTCCGCTGCATGATGCATTTCGTCTGTTTGATGAAAATTTTTCAGACACAGAGGACACCGTTATTATCATAGATGAAATTCAAGAGTCAGCAGAAATTTATAACCGAATTCGTGAATTCACACGACAGTTTCGGTGCCGCTTTATTGTTACAGGCAGCTATCTTGGAAGAATCTATGAACCGGAATTTCGGTATTCAAGTGGGGATGTTACAAGTATTCAAATCTATACCTTATCATATGAAGAATTTCTGGAAGCAGCAGATACGGATCTATTTGAAAAATATAAGCTGCTTGGAAAAAAACTGGATTCAGTGACAGGGGCAGAATTAAAATCATGGTATGATATATATTGTCAAATTGGTGGTTATCCATCTGTTGTTCGTGAATACTTAAATTCGAAAAGTATAGAGCGAGCACGGAGTGAATTGATTAGAATCATTGATACCTTTATGCATGAATCAATTCGTTATTTTACAGATGTTCTTGACACTCAGGTATTTACGGATATTTTTCTTTCAATTTGCAGGATACTTGGCAGAGAAAAAAAGGGACTTGAAGAAGATAGTATCAGTGAAGAACTTCAAAAATTGGTAACAAGAGACTATTCCAGCAATATTAGCAAGGCAGTCTGCAACCGGGCAATTAGTTGGTTACGTTTTTGCGGCGTAATTGGATTTTGTGGGAAAATTATAGAAATGGACATTCTAAATTTTAAACCAGGATGCAGATGCTATTTTATGGATCTGGGATTAGCAAGTTATTATATGGCGCGAGTTGGGGCTGCACAAACAGAAATTGCAGGCATGCTGAGTGAAAACTTTGTATATATTAATTTGAAGAAGCGGCAGGATTTTCCAGAAGAAATTGCCTTTGAAATGCCAGCATTTGCGACTTTTAAGGGTGGAGAAGTAGATTTTGTGGTACAAGGTCTGAAGTCCTCCCGGAGATATGCAATAGAAGTGAAAACTGGAAAACACATTGGAAATACGGCAAAAAAAGTATTGGAATCGGGAAAAGCTGATTGTTTATTGTATTTGAAAGGTGATACGTTAGGGGGGCAGGAAGGAAAAATAGAGACCGTACCCATTTATCTTCTGGAAAAATTGAATTTTTAACTTGAAATCTTAGAAAGGCAGTGATATACTTTCAAACGTTGCTAAGCCCGCAAAAACCAAGGTCTTAAAGGGCTTTCGCCGATTCCCGGCGTAAGGTCATATACTTGCAGTATATGCCTTCCGCAGCAGTTGGCAGATGTACATGCGAACATGTCCGCCTGACTCATTGCTGCGCGAAAATGAATCGAGTGTTCGTGACCTTCCACTCGTAAAACAAAACTAAAGGAGAAACTGAATATGAAAAACAACGCAACAAACAGCCCGGTACTGACACTTGTATACGGGGCGGCTATCGCGGCGATCTATGTGGTGCTGACGATGGTGTTCCTGCCGATCAGCTTTGGACCGATCCAGTTTCGGATCTCTGAGCTTCTCTGCGTACTTCCGTACTTTACCCCGGCGGCAATTCCGGGACTCTTTATCGGATGCCTGCTGGCCAACTTCCTTGGCGGCGCGGCGGCTCTCGATGTGATCTTTGGAAGTATTGCGACTCTGATCGGTGCGGTAGGTTCTTACCTACTCCGGAAAAACCGTTACCTGGTATCTGTTCCGCCGATCCTCGCGAACATGATCATTGTTCCGTGGGTGCTCCGCTTCGCATACGGTTCTGAGGACATGATCTGGTTTTCCACGATCACAGTCGGAATCGGAGAGATCCTGGCTATCGGTATTCTCGGACAGATCCTGTTATCCGTTCTGATCCGGTATCAGCATGTGATTTTTGGAAAAGCTGCAGCGTAAAATTAGTGATCCCGTATCTGTTGGATGAAAAATCCAGTAGATGCGGGATTTTTTATGGAACAGGAAATTTCGAGAAATTCCCTGTTCCATAAAAAGGCACTAACGTGCCAAAGATGCTTTATATAGAAAGTGCTGCACAGAAAAGAAAAGATCTGCGTGAATTTCGCCTCATGTTAATTTTTCCTCGAGGATAGATTTTCTTTAATTTTTGTGATATCATGTGTAAAAGACTGTGTATATTTAAACACATATTTTATACGTGCTTAAATGTATACAGTGTAAAACATTTAAAATAGAGATCAAACATCCGAAAGGAGACAACGATGTATCATATCGATTTTAATAAACCAGAACACATTCACTTTATCGGAATCGGCGGAATCAGCATGAGCGGACTGGCTGAGATCCTGCTGGAGAGAGGATTCACAGTAAGCGGCTCCGATGCCCATGAATCCGAGCTCACCGATAAGCTCACCGCCCACGGCGCAAAGGTCGTCTACGGGCAGCGGGCGGAGAACATTACCGACGATATCGACGCTGTTGTATATACAGCGGCAGTCCACCCGGATAACCCGGAGTACGCGGCGGCAGCGGCGAAGAATCTGCCGATCCTTTCCAGAGCAGAGCTTCTCGGACAGCTCATGAAAAACTATGAGAAATCCATCGCCGTATCCGGTACCCACGGAAAGACAACGACGACCTCCATGCTGACGGAGATCCTTATGGACGAGAAGAAGAACCCGACGATCTCTGTCGGCGGAATGCTGGACTCTATCGGCGGCAACATCCGTGTCGGCGGTCCGGAGCTCTTCGTGACAGAGGCCTGTGAGTATACAAACAGCTTCCTGTCCTTCTTCCCGAACATGGAGATCATATTAAATATAGAAGCAGATCACCTCGATTTCTTCAAAGACATCGAAGATATCCGCCATTCTTTCCGCAAATTTGCGGAGCTTCTTCCGGAAAACGGCATCCTGATCATCAACAGCGATATCCACGACTATAAGGAGATCTGTGACGGACTTCCGATCAAGGTGATCACCGTCGGAAGTGATCCGGCAAAGAGCCACTACAGCGCCTCGGATGTGACATTCAACGAGAATGCCTGCGCGACATACACTCTCTTAGAAGACGGAAAAGCAATTGATACAATTACTCTGGGCGTTCCGGGAATTCACAATGTATACAATTCCCTGGCGGCCATCGCGGCGGCTCATGAGCTGGGAATCCGCGGCGAGGGGGTCAGGAACGGACTCTTAAAATTTACGGGCACACACCGCAGATTCGAGAAAAAAGGCATGATCGGCGGTGTGACCGTCATTGATGACTACGCGCATCATCCGCAGGAGATCGCGGCAACTCTGGCAGCGGCGAAAAATTACCCACACCGTGAGATCTGGTGCGTCTTCCAGCCGCATACATATACGAGAACCAAGGCGCTGATGGAGGACTTTGCGAAGGCGTTATCCACAGCGGACCATGTTGTTCTCGCGGACATCTATGCAGCCCGGGAGACGGATAATCTGGGAATCAGCTCCGGGACATTGGCGGAAAAGATCGCTGCGCTGGGGACGGATACCCACTATTTCCCGAGTTTCGATGCGATCGAGACATTTCTTCTTGAAAATTGTGTCAACGGCGACCTGTTGATAACTATGGGGGCCGGAGATATTGTAAAAGTGGGCGAAAAGCTCCTTGGACAGTAAGTTATCCACATTATCCACAGAGTTTTCAACAGAAATCTGTTGAAGACCCTGTGGATTTTTTGATTTACATAACTGAAAATCGGGAAATGCCGGAAAGCCGGGAAAAATAAGGAATTATGGGGATTTTAAGAGCTTTTTTGACAGTTATGTAATGCGTTTATCCACGTTATCCACATTATCCACAATTAGAGTAGTGGATAATTCCGGCTATTTCATTTTTTTAGGGCGTATGGTATGATATTTGCAGATAGGACATGAATATGTTACTTTGCACGGGTAGGAATTTTCTGAACTGAAAATTCCGTATGATACCGTTGTGGTCGCGGATTTTGCCGATTTGGAATGCGAAGCATCGGCAAAATCCTGTTACAGTGCGCGGGCACTGAAGTGCCCGCGTACTGTAACGTGAATATAAAGGGTGAAAAGAATGAGCTTGGGCTATAAAAACAACATCAATGCGGCGGTGACCGCCGTTTCCAATACTTTTATCGACGAATATATGGGGACAGCCAGCGGAGAATATGTAAAAGTGTATTTGTATCTTCTGCGCCATGAAGGTGAGAACATAGAGATCCCGGATATCGCGGATGCGCTGAACCACACAGAGGCGGATGTCCGCCGCGCTCTGGCATACTGGGAGCGGACCGGTGTCCTTGCACCGGAAAGAGAATCCGTGGAAGAGCAGGAGACTGCGGTGACGCGGGAGATGGCGGAAGAGACAGAAAATTCAGGCGCGAGGTTCGCAGAAAACCGTCAGAATGCGGGATCTGCGCCCGGACGGGGAGAAATGAACGGACAGAAATCAGGGGCGGAGGTTCCGATGGACGAAGGGGCATCCCAGGATGTGCCGTCCATGGAAAAACCTGCGATCCCGGATGCAGGAAACAGTTACGACCGTATGAAACGCCTTTCCTCCGATGAGGAATTCTCCGCGCTTCTCTACGCGGTTCAGCAGTATCTCGGAAAGACATTCAGCGCGATCGAATGTGAGAAATTTGCCTACTTTTACGATGTACTGCACATGTCATGCGAGCTTCTCGAATATCTCGCGGAATACTGTGCTGAAGGCGGCCACACGAGCATTCGCTACATAGAGAAAGTAGCTTTAAAATGGTATGAGGAAGGAATTCATACTAAGGATGAGGCGCGAGAATACTCTATAAGATACTCAAAAGATATGTCTGCGGTTAAGAAAGCATTCGGCATCATGGGAAGGATTCCCGGAACTGCGGAGCAGGAATTTATGCGCCGCTGGTTTAAGGAATTTGGCTTCGATTCCGCGATCGTCACGGAGGCATGCAACAGGACGCTCACGGCCACAGGATCGGCGAGTTTCCCGTATGCGGATAAAATCCTCACGGGCTGGAAAGAAAACGGCGTGAGGACCTTACAGGACGTCGCAGCCCTGGATAAACGCCGTCAGGAAAAGCAGGCGAAGAAATCCACGGCAGCACCGAAGCAGAACCGGAACACGTCCTCAAACCGCTTCAATAATTTTGAGCAGCGGTCCTATAATTATGATGATTATGTCTGGGCGGATATAAAAAGCAGAAAGTAACTTTCCGGCAGATGAGCGCACTTGCTGCGCGGCACATGGAAAAGACAGGCAGGAAGGAAAAATCCCGGGGACGGGATCGACCTGGAAAAGAAGGAGGAAGTGCGGATGGCACTCAGTAATTCCCAGTATGATGCGATCATGCGGGTCTACAACCAGAGACAGTTTCAGGATAAGCGGGACCAGGATCAGCGGGTTGCTGAAGTTTTTGAAAAGATTCCGCAGGTAGAGGCGCTGTCCGACGAGCTTGCGGCGACGATGGCCCAGGCGGCGAGAAAGCTCCTTGCCGGTGACCGGGCGGCAGCGGACCAGCTGAAAAAGGACGCGGAATTCTTAAAGGAGCAGAAAGCGCTCTATTTAAAACAGAACGGATATCCGGCAGATTATCTGGAACTCCAGTATGTCTGCCCGGATTGTAAGGATACGGGCTATGCAGATGGAAAGAAATGCCACTGTTTCCGGCATATGGAAATTGAGATCCTTTACGATCAGTCCAATATCCGCGAAGTCCTGGAGCGCGAGAATTTTGATACCCTGTCCATGGAATACTATGACAGGACCCATGTGGATGAGAAGACGGGAATGACCGTCTACGACTATATGTCCATGATGATCAGGGAATGCAAAGAGTATGTGGAAAACTTCAAAAATGAAAAGGAAAGTATCCTGTTTACCGGAAATACCGGCTGTGGTAAGACGTTTTTGAGCAACTGCATCGCGAGAGAACTGATCCGCAGGTACTATTCCGTTGTCTATCTGACAGCGACGGATATGTTCGATATTCTGGCGGGCAGCCGGTTTAATGGAAATGATGACGATGAGGCGAAGGACCGGGCCGCTTATATCCTGGACTGTGACCTTCTGATCATCGATGATCTGGGAACGGAGCTGATCAATACCTTTACGGCGTCGCAGATGTTCTACTGTGTGAATGAGCGCCTGAACCGGAACAAGGGAACGATCATCTCCACAAACCTGACACTGGGGGAACTCCAGGATGCATTCACGGAGCGCGTGACTTCGAGGATCATGAGCAAGTATAAGATCATACCGCTGATCGGTGACGATCTCCGCCTGGTGAGAAGAGGATTTGTGCGGAGAGGCTGATAAAGCTTCAGGAAAAGCGGAGCTGGCGCTGTGAGAAAACAGCATTGTGAGGTGCCGGATCCAGATGCCGGATAAAATTAATCGGAAAATGGGAAATCCTGTCAGAACGGGTCGGAAATCCGGTTGACGGTATGGATGGTTGGTGCTATAAATGAGATGTATCGCGAATGCCCGGTTGGATTCTGCAGAGAAAGCGGGCGGAAGTGATCCAGATGCCGCAAAAATGAAGGGGAAATCCGGAAACGCAGGATCCGGATGCGGCGGAAAATATCAAAAAATGAAAATTATCAGGGAGGAACAGGAATGCTGTACGAAGAAAAGCAGATTGAGACAATACCGGTTGGACCATTAGGTCTGATTCCGCTGAAAAGCTGTGAGGATCTGGGTAAGAAGGTAGATGCCTGGCTGGTCGAGTGGAGAAAAGAAAGAGAGAGCGAGCATAAGACCACGATCGCTTTTGCTGGATACCAGAAAGATTCCTATATTATCGGCGCAAAGACTCCGCGTTTCGGCTCTGGTGAGGCAAAGGGAGAGCTGACAGAGTCTGTCCGCGGTGATGACCTCTATATTATGGTAGATGTCTGCAATTATAATATGACATACACGATGAACGGCTTAAAGAACCACATGTCTCCGGATGACCACTATCAGGATTTAAAGCGTGTGATCGCAGCCGTAGGCGGAAAGGGCAGAAGGATCAATGTGATCATGCCGTTCCTCTATGAGAGCCGTCAGCATAAGAGAACCGGTCGTGAGTCCTTAGACTGCGCGATGGCGCTCCGCGAGCTCGTTGACATGGGCGTTGAGAACATCATTACGTTCGATGCGCATGATCCGCGCGTCCAGAATGCGATCCCATTAAAGGGCTTTGAGACGGTACAGCCGATCTACCAGTTTATCAAATACCTGTTAAAGAACGAGAAGGAGCTTGAGATCGACAGTGACCACATGATGGTCATCAGCCCGGATGAAGGCGGTATGGGACGCGCAGTCTTCTTCGCAAATGTTCTCGGACTGGATCTCGGTATGTTCTACAAGAGACGTGACTACACAAAGATCATCAACGGCCGCAACCCAATCGTTGCCCATGAGTTCCTCGGCGCAAGCGTGGAGGGCAAAGACGTGATCATCGTTGATGATATGATCTCTTCCGGTGAGAGCATGCTCGACACCGCCAAAGAGTTAAAGAGAATGAAGGCAAGAAAGGTCTTCATCTGCACGACATTCGGTCTCTTTACAGGCGGATTAAAGAAATTTGATGAGTACTACGAGAATGGCATCATCGACCGCGTCCTGACGACAAACCTTATCTATCAGACACCGGAGCTACTCTCAAAACCGTACTATATCAATGTTGACATGAGTAAGTACATTGCTCTTATTATCGACAACTTGAACCACGACGCATCCTTGAGCGATCTCTTAAACCCGACAGGAAGAATCAACCGCCTGTTGGCGAAGTACCGCGCCGGGGAGAGATAAGAATATTGGCAGTGAACGAACCGCAGTGAATTAGAAATTATGTGACCATATAAGAATGCCTGTCCTTTACCGGAAATTTTTCGGAGAAGGACAGGCACTTCTTTATTTCTGGAACTCTTGCGAAAGATTCAGCTTTCATCATAGTGAGATTGCGATGAGATATGGTACTCTTTGATCCTATATTGCAGGCAGCGCCTTGAGATACCAGGATATTCGGCTGTTTTGGCCCGATAACCGGAACAGTATTGGAAATAGGAGATACTGAAAATCCCTTGGAAAATGAAGTGGGAAAAAACATTAGACTAATTCACGAATCACCCGGGCTACGAGAGTACGGGAAAGAAGGACTGGCTTCTGGGTCAGAGCCTGGATACGCTCCTTCATTTCGATGGTGTATCCGATGCAGTCTAAAAGGATCAGATCCGTATCAGCGGGGATCTCCTTTGCAGCTGCAAAAACAGCGAGAGGATCACCGTATGGGGATACAGAGGTCACGTGGAGAGAGTCACAGCAGTCTTTCCACTTTCCGGGCATCTGTTCCTCCTGCGCCTTTGTAGGAATGATGACCGACAGATTTTTTACGCTGATGGCCGGGATCAGTCCCTTTAAGATATGGTCAGGGAAGATAAGAGGGACATTGGAGTGAAATTCAGCCGGAAATTCTCCGGTGCAGAGGAGAAGGATCAGAGAAACGCCCTGCTGTTCGAGATCGTCAATGCAAAGCTGCAGGCGGGGAAGAATGTAGGATTCTCCGAATGTTGCTGAGGTTCCGTCCGTGAGTCTGGACACAAGGACGTTTTCACCGGGACGCGGAACAAACTTTGCGATCTCTCCCTTTGAAAGTCCGTCCAGTGCTCCGGCCTGAATGATCTCAACCGAGTCTCCGAGGATGGGCTGGATCTCAGGAATCAGGTCAACTCTGGGAGACTGGCCGACAGTAATCGCGCCGATTTTTTTCATAGTGATACCCCTTTCAAAATCATTGGTTTGAGGGCTGCCTGTGGCAGTCCACAGGTACATGATACCTTTGCTCAGATATCATCAATATATCACATTTGCAGCCTCAAAACCAGATAAACATTGGGCTTTCCATCTATCAATCCGCACCTTTCGTATATTTCTGTCTCTTCCGAACGAACGTTGAGGGTGTCATTCCGAGGCTCTCTGCGGCCTCACGGACGTTTCCGTACTTTTCGTAGGCATGGTTGATATATTCCAGTTCCAGCTCTTCCATAGCGGTTTTCAGGTCCTTTACAGGGTCGAGGACTCTGGACTTTGTTTACGGGCGATCTTCTACTGTGAATGAGTGGAGAGTATCGAATGGACCGGGAGCTCTTAAGGACGCTGATCGGGACCTATGAGCCGGATTATCTGATCAGAATGCCGGAGATCTTCTTATGACTTGCCGCTTATCGAGGGGCATGTCAGGAGGTAAAATAAATTTAACAGAAATTTAGGATTTTCCGCTGTCCAGATGTGGTATGATATTGGCACAGAAAGGCTGATGTGCGTAACTAATGTGTGCGTCAGCAGTCTGATTGATAAGATATAAGAAATATGCTATAATGAAATGCGGCTTGCAGAGAGGAGACAGCTATGAGAAAGACGTATTTGTACATGACAGCAGTAGTAATGAGCGCAGCTTTGGCGACCGGATGCCAGAAGGCAGAACCGGTGGAGACAACTGCGGCAGCAGAGACAGTGGCTGAGTCAACCGGGACAGGGACGGCAGAGAATGAGTCTTCTGAAACCAGTGGAACAGCGGCGCAGGACGATGAGAGGCTTGCGGATTATCACCTGCTTCAGGGGATCGTGACGGGGACGAATGACGAAAAAGGAACGTTTACGCTCAAAGCAGATGACGGTGGAGAATATGTGATTACGACCGGGAATATCGGTGACGTGGAGACCGAGATCGCGGATGACAGTCTTGTTGTGATCGGCTATATCGGCGTCGAGATCCATGACAATATGGATCTGGAGAAAGTCAATATGGTGATCGCGGCACCGGGAGATGATGACTGGACGATCGCTTACGCAGAAGGAACGACGACGGCCAATGCGATGAGCACGTTTATGATGGTGACGGCGGATGGAACTGAGATGGGGTTCATGAAGGATGGCTGTCCGATGGATGAAGATGCTCTGGGCGGAGACAGCGGAGCGAAGATCAGTGTTGTATATATGGATTCCGAGGATGTAAGTTTCCCGTTGGAGATTAAAAAATTGCAGTAAAAAATTTAAATATGGGAATCTTTCCCGGAAAATAGCTGGTTATAACGGCCTTCAGTTTGGCTGGCCGGGAATAGGGAATGGCGGCAGGAACAAATTTTAGAATAGAATTGAAGAGCCGTGGAATAGCATGGCTTTTGAGAATCATAACATATCAAGAAGGGAAAAGAGGTCTAAAAATGGCAGATTTATTTCACCGTGTAAGTATTAGAAAATTTAAAGATGAGGCTGTATCAAACGAAGATATCGGCTATATCCTGGAGGCAGCGATGGCAGCGCCGTCCGCGAAGAACCAGCAGCCGTGGGAGTTTTATGTAGTGGAAAACCGTGAAGTCTTAAAACAGCTCGGAGAGTCCAGTCCGTTCTCCGCACCGGCAGGAAAAGCGCCGGTGGCGATCGTGACCGCATACCGTGAGGAGTGCGATCTACCGGAATTTGCACAGATCGATATGAGCATCATGATGGAAAACCTGTGGCTTGCAGCGGATGAGATCGGGCTTGGCGGCGTATGGCTCGGCGTAGCTCCGAGAGAGGAACGGATGAAAGATGTAGAAAAGATCGTCGGGATCCCGGCGGGACAGCGTGCCTTCGGCGTATTTGCTCTCGGCTATCCGGATGAGGAGCGGACCCAGCAGGATCGGTTCGATCAGAGCAGGATTCATTATGTGAAATAAGATAGAAGAAGGAAAGAGACAGTGTGGAGAGATCCGTACTGTCTCTTTTGCTCATGTCAGAAAGAAAATGCCGGCGAGATGCTCAGATGATAAGTGGAAATGTAACCCATGCTACACTGTAGCAATTCATATAGAAAATTAAACTGGATTCCGATATCATGAAGGAAAGAAAGAGACCGGGAGGAATGATCATGAAGAAAATTTTTGATTATGTCGATCAGAATTTTGATCGCATGATGGAGGAAATGAAGGAATTTTGTTCCCACCGCAGCGTAGCAGGGGACAAGACCGGATTGGAAGAGACAAGAAACTGGATTGACAAGAAGCTAAGTGCAGTGGGAATTCCGCACGAATTTCAGAAAGTGGAGAATGGAAATGCCTTAATTTCAGCTTCTGTTTCCGGTGAAGATGGAGATAAACATCCGTCTCTGTTATTCTATAATCACTACGATGTCGTGGAAGAGGGGAAACATGAGCTGTGGTCCAACGAGCCGTTTAGACCGATGATCCGTGACGGTGTCCTTTATGGGAGAGGTGTGTCGGATAATAAAGGTCCTCTTCTCTCAAGAATTCAGGCGGTGGAAGCGATTCTTGCAGTGGAGGGCAAGCTGCCGATTAATGTAAAATTCCTGTTTGAGGGCGATGAGGAGACGAGCAGCCCGTCTTTATCTAAGTTTTCCAGAGAACAATCAGAAAAGTTTAAAGAATTATCGAAAGCAGACGTCTGCCTGTGGGAAAATGGGCGCCGCGATGAAGAAGGAAGACCATGGGCGAGATTCGGCGTCAGGGGAAGTGTGAGCTTTGAACTGTCGGTAGAAACTGCGAAAAAAGATGTTCATGCCAGAATGGGGACATATGTTCCAAGTGCATCCTGGCGGCTTGTATGGGCGCTTGCAAGCCTGAAAAGTGCGGATGAGAGAATCACGATCGAGGGGTTCTATGATGATGTCCTTCCGGTGACGAAAAAGGACGAAGAGATCTTAAATGCATTCCCATATAATGAAAAGAGCCAGTTGGAAAAACTGGGACTGACCTCATTCCTGCGGGGAAGCAGTGGGCTGGAACTGAAAAAGCAGATCTATATGGAGCCATCCATGTCAGTCTGCGGTCTGGAAGCCGGTGAGCTTTACAATGGAGCCAGAGGAATCGTGCCGCACAAAGCATACGCGCGGATCGGATTTTATCTGGTTGCGAACCAGTCTCCGGATAAGGTGGAAGAACAGCTGCGGGAACATCTGAGAAAGCATGGTTTTGGAGATGTAAAAGTCGTACGCAGAGGCGGAAATACTCCGGTCCGTACCAGCGTGGATATTCCGTTAAAGGAATGGCTGGAACATTCCGCGGCGGAAGTTTATGACAAACCGATGGTGATCGAGCCGACAGCGCTTGGCAGTGGCCCGGCAATCTATTTCCACCATGCATGGCCGGATATGCCGATCGTTGGCGTAGGACCAGGAAATACAAATGCAAACCATCATGCACCGAATGAAAATATGAAGCTGGATGACTACAAGGCATCCATAAAACATATGATCGCGCTGATGTACGAGATGGGGAAACAAGATAGAGAATAAGAAATAAAAGAACAGATCTGGTATTATGTGTAAGTACCAGATCTGTTTTACATTAGATATCAAAGGTGGGATCACGGTCAATCCGTAATATGGATGCTGTTGAGTTCCACCCGTTTATTAATGACACGGAGAAAGTCTTCGCGGGCCAGTTCACTGATCAGGCGGCTCACCGTCACACGGTTTGTTCCTATAATAGAGGCAATCTCCTGATGTGTGTAATAATGGCTCAACGGATACCAGGTGCGGTCTTTGCTGGATGCCGGATCGGACAGGAGAACAAAGAAATTTTTCAAACGTTCTTTCACGCATTCGAGAGTTACACTTTCAAGTTCCCGCTGTAAGAATGCCCGTTTATTGCTCAGACTGCGGATGATGGCATCACGAAACACCTTTTTTTCAATCAGAATATTATATGCATTGGCATCAATTTTATATAAAACAAGATCAGTCAGCGCAGAGGTATAACGCTCTGCGATCGAAAACATTTTTTCATTTGCAAACAGGCTTTCCGTAAGAAACCATCCGGCACTGAGAATGTAGGAAATCTTTTCCTGTCCGGTCAGACCAAACATGGAGTGGGAGGTCGAGCCACTTGCAATATAAGTGATTTCTGTAAGCTTTTGACCGGGTTTAATATAGTAGGTATTAGCAGGCACCTCAATGCGGTACCCATATGTTTTTACGAGCTCGGAAAGTTCGTCGTTGATATATGGTTCGAAATTTACACAGTATTCTCGTTCCAAAGCCAAACACCTCCTTAAAATGCGGGGAATGCCGGGCCTCCAGCTTAAAAATATGAAAGTGAAATACATCATACAGTTATGAAAAAGTTTATCATTATGCCTAAAAATTGTCAAGAAGTATAGCTTTATAGCAGGGGTTTCGCTTTTAGCTTTTGAGGTTTATGCATCTTATATAAAATCTGTTGC
>OBZC01000764.1_pt1 | contig 30781 bp, 29 predicted proteins | sample 1538231 | NCBI WGS metagenome assembly OBZC01 (sample SAMEA2580225, study PRJEB22360) | human gut metagenome | biome: human gut; feature: human-associated habitat; material: faeces | place: Denmark | collected 2008/2010 | reverse complement strand
TTAAAGTAAAGATCTTATTTTCTAAAGTTGTCATGATACTATTTCCTATGTTGTACGGTTACATTATCTTTGTAGTACTTCCAAGAAAATGTACCATTCCCATTATTTCTTTTTTGAATAATTTTTCTATCCATTTTGGCAGTAGCTACATGCCAGTGTGGAGAAGGGTATTTTGCAATCGGAAGGGTTGGTGAGCAGAAGACAATAACAGAAACAGCGTGTGTACTGCACACGCTTCTATGTTGTGATTGAAGGTTTTGTGCAGGCTATGGTTTGCTTTTTAATATTCCTCCAGTATTTCTATCAATTTCTGTAATTTCATTAGAAGAATGTAGAGAAAGATAATTATTTTTTTCTACAAAGTCTATAAAATCTATAGAATCAAAGTGCCAATATATCCAAATAATATTTCCATTATGAGATAGATAAATTAGTTTAATTTCATCAGTAATGTAAATTTGATTATCAAAAAAATATAATTGAATTTCGTATTCTGCTTCATAAATTAAAGAAAAAGCTTTTTTCGAACATGAAAAAAAATATACTTTGAATTTATCTATAATAAAAAAATTACCATCTTCTAGTTGTATTAGATTGTAATTAAAGTCAATAGGTGAGTATGTAAATATACAACCTTCTATCTCCCATAATAACTTTAAATCATCTTGAATTTCAATTTTAATCTTATTAGATAATAGCTTCATGATAATTTTCCTTTATCAACGGACTTTTTGTTATGTTTAAAATATCCTAATGTATATTCAATTTTCTTTGCAGATATTTTAAACTTGAACTAGCCTAATATATCAATCCAAATCATAACATTTGGAGCGGATGTATAAAAATACTCATCTCCAAGTAACCCAATCGGATCCTGATTCACAAACCGACCCGTATCAGGTGCATAATACCTGAATAGGTTGTAATTCAGCCCCGTCTCGCGATCGCAATACTGGTTTTGCAATTGGAAGGGTTGGTGAGCAGTTCCGGATGTGTTGGTTTCGTTCTTCAGTTTGCCCCAGCCGTAATAATCCCCGAATCAAACCAGTTTGCCTTCGCTATCAGTCATCTCACGCGGAATGCCGATTTTATCGCAGTGGAAGTAGTGGGCTTGTTGGACGCCATTTCCGTCTTCGGTTGTCCAATCGCGAACCTGTACCAAGGGCTCGTAGTTGTCGGGATCGGTGTAGATATAGGTATATCTGCCGTCCCAAACGAATCCAGTTTCCTCTTCGAGGCCGTCTGAAGGTTATTTCAGACAACCTTGATATTTTGTTGGTCTTGACCCAACCTACGCTTGCTAGAAACATTTACAGTTATTTGGATTTTGATTAGCTTTATATAGTTTGAAGGATTTAAAATTAGCAAATTATAAAAGAATTCAGATTTAAAATTTTCCCTCTAGTTATACTACATCCGGGTCGTAGGCGTAGCGGCGGTTAAGTACGGTACAAAAAAGATCGTCTGAAAATATCGAATCTTACTTTTTGGTTTTTTTCTTAGGATTTAATTCTTCTTTACGTTGCTTATAAAATTGCCAATATTTTTTGTCTTCCATAGAGAAAGGTGTGTAACGTAGCTCTTTATAAGTTAGGTCAAAATATTTATAGGCATTTTCCATATCACCTAGTTCGTAATAGATAATACCTGCCCATAGAAATGGGCTGCCATCAGGCACTGTTTTTCTAGCCTCAAGCGCAATAAGTATCCACTCAAGAGCTTTAGGATAATCACCTAATTTTTTATAGCTCCCTGAAATACCACAGGCAATTGCCGAAGTAGGCTCAACGAATTGAGTGGCTGGTTTGGGTAAAAGTTCCCATGCTTGATTGAGAATATCAATGCGTTCCTCCGGCGTAGTAGCATCATTTGAGTTACATACAAAATCATTGATTTTTTTGTTTAATTCATAATTTACTTGATCTAAATACAAAATTTCTCCTTCTTATGTGCATTCTTTAAAGAGTATTTATTACCATGTTGGTCCGGTTGTGTACCTGTGCCAAGGGTTATAGCTGTAGGAATCGGTGTAAATATAGGTATACCTGCCGTCCGGCTGGACTTTCTGCAAGAGGTAACTGCCGTCCCAAACAAATCCGGTTTCCTCTTCGAGGTCGTCTGAAACTTCTTCGTTTTTCAGACGGCCTTAATGTTTTATCAAGTTTCTATTAAATATGTAACTTATTGTTTGTAATATCCCATTAGGTTTCTAATTTCTTTAGATTTCTTTTTATCGTGATATTCTTCAGATGTATAATGTTTTGCATCATATCCAAACTCATTTTTTATATTTGTTTTAGCACCATTTTTTAAAAGAATTTCAATAATATCAAGATTTCCATGAAGACAAGCATTTTGAATAGGAGTGAAATTTAATTCACCTTGTTGATTGACATTTGCTCCGTTTTCTATTAATAGAATAACATCTTTTTTAGATTGGGAATTAACTGCTAAATTTAATAATGTTTCTCCCATAGATCCTAAGTCATGTACAGAGGTTATAGGACTATGATTTAAAAAACTAGGGCAATCCTGATATTTTAAAAAAAGATTTTTCAAGAAATTATTCATTATTTAGCCTCATAAAGAATTTATTTAGTATATTCAGATATTGCTTTTCTTTTAAAGCATCTAGCCTATTTTAACAACCATTTATTTTGATTGTATGTCTCCATGGTTACATTTTCTATCCTAATTAGTTATAACTCGATACATCTTTTGGCATGATTAATTTGCGCACTTAGAGTTGCGCATATAGACGCTTGAGGTGATACTGGAGTATCACAAAACCTTTTCGCTAGTTGATATTCTCGATCACATTTATCAGATTTATTATTTTTTTATTTGCTTTGTTAAACAATTATTGTAACTTTGCCAAACACTCTAAAGGGATTTAATCCTAGAAAATCTACCCAATTTACGATACTAAATGCATAAGTATAAAAATTTGTACCTCCTAAATATTTAATAGGATTGTGATTCACAAACCGCCCGGCCTCTGGCTCGTAATAACGCATCAGTTTGTAATGCAGCCCCGTTTCATGGTCGACATACTGGTTCTGCAGGCGGAAGGGCTCGTATGCGCTATCTGTTACTTTGGTTTCGCTCTTTAGTTTTCCCCAACCGTAATAATCCCTGAGCCAAACCAGGTTACCGTCCTTATCAATCATCTCTCTCGGGATGCCGATTTGGTCGCAGTGGAAGTAGTGGGTTTGTTGGCGGCTTTCGCCGTCGGCCAGTTCGCGGTGGATCAGGTTGCCGGTGCAGTCGTAGTAATAGGTCGTGCCGTGGTAGGTTTTAAGGCGGTCGAGTACGTCGTAGGCAAAGCGGTAGCACGCACTGTTTTCATTTGTGATAGCTAACCGACTATTTTCCCAGGCATACCTTTGTCAGTATTTTTTTGATAAAAATCATAAGAAAGGTCGTCTGAAGGTTATTTCAGACGACCTTAATATTTTGTTGGGTCTCGACCCAACTTACGCTTGCTACAGTTAATAAAATCAGATGAATGTATCAGAACACTTATGTAGTTTATATTTTTCCCAATGAAAATTACTAATATCGGCCTCTGAAGCATTCACTATCTTTGACTTGATAGAATATTCCATAAATTTTTTTCTTTGTTGAGTTAAGTCATCCTCATTTTCCCAGCAACTCATACACTCATCGCAACAGAAAAATAACTTATTAAAGTTAATGTTTTTTTTAATAATTAATCTTCCTTGTCCATCACATATAGGACATTCTTTAAACCAAAAATAATCAGTTTTTTTCATATTGGATCTCCTGTAATAGATGTCTGCCTTCACATCGTCTTAAAATTTCTATTACGTAAACAATGCTAGAATTTTCTAGATATTACGATATTACGCAAGATATAGCTTGCATAAATTATTGTGCCAAATCCCCTGTGTCATAATCTAAATTGTCAGTTTCCACAAACTCATCTAAGAAATTATATATTTCTTCTATATCTACTTGAATTGGTATGTTTATTGCATAGAAATTTACATTAAATGCTTCATACTCACATCCAAGTTCTATTAGTTTAGTTAATATTTTATCTTTAAATTTCTGGTTTTCATTAAAGAAAACAATCCGCAATGTACTATTTTTACTATAAATTATAGTTTTATCATATAATAAGTAATTTTCTTCCGTTTGTATTCCACTAACAATATCACCTAAAGAGATTTCTTTGCTATAAAAAGGAATATTATTAACTTTAAGATAGCCTTCTTCAGTCACTTCTGCCCAAATGCTTTCCATAGATACTGGAGGATAACCATCAATTACTTCTAGATTGAAAAAAAGTTTTTTCATTTTAATTACCTTAAATAACCTTGCTAACTACTGTAGGATCTTGATTCGACCTTTAGGTTTATTCATAAGACCATTGTATCCCAAAATTTTGTATTTATGAACCCATTGATACAGTTGCCCAGAGTTAATACCCGCTACAATAGCTACTACCCTTAAACCTTGATAGAATAATTCAATTGCTTTTCTTTTAAATTCATAACTATATCTCATTAAAATACCCCCTTTACTGGTTGTCTAGTAAAGGGGGTACATATCAAAGGCTAAAGAAAACTAAGGTTTACTATTAATAAAGCATACAAAAAAGCAGTACTACTAACGTTAAGGCACAGAGTGGCAATAGCCAAGCGGCCAGTCATACGTCTAGTAGTACTGCTTTTGATACTATAAGTATAAAAGACATATCAAACATCGTCAATAATAGAACCTATAGCTAATTTTAGGCAAAGCTATTAAACATATATTGACATATGTTAACATACTCTAATATATAATAAGAACCCTCTACCGATTAGATAAAGGTTTTTTAGAGATAATTATATGATTTTGAAAACATTATATTTATTGCTTTCCTCTCTATTCTACCACATAAATTTTAGAGGGCAAAAAAGGGGCAAATTATACTTAACTTATAGACTACTTATGAATATCTAAGAGTATCAAGAATGTAGGTATTATCTAACTTTATATACTCTTTCATATTCTTTGATAGTCATTAAAACTCATAAAAATGAATGGCGGAGAGGGTGGGATTCGAACCCACGGCCCCTTGCGGAGTCACTGGTTTTCAAGACCAGCTCCTTAAACCACTCGGACACCTCTCCATAACGGTATTATTATATCAGATTGGCCCAATAATAAGCAACAACGTAATATCGTATAAGAAAAAAGCTGGCTCAAAGCCAGCTTTTTCATGTGCATTTGTTATTAAATTAATATTTCAACTATTTACTATCGAATTAAGTATTCACTAATTATCATAAATTAGAATAAATCTTTTTTCCACATACCGATAATGGCAATAATAGAGAATACTAATGCAACACCTATAACCTCATAGAATCCCTCTGGATCCTCTTGGAATGGCAATGGCACGTTTGTTCCCCACAAGCTAAATACGATTGTTGGCACCGCCATAGCAATAGTAAGGGTCGCCAACATTTTCATAACCAAGTTAAGGTTGTTAGAAATAATGGATGTGAAGGCGTTCATCATGTTCATCAAGATATTGGAGTACATTTCAACCATCTCGATGGCCTGTTTATTCTCGATGATAACGTCCTCTAGTAAGTCCTCATCCTCTTCGTACATCTTGAGAAGATGTTTATAGGAACTATGACCACGCAAGCGCAATAGACGTTCCATAACGGTACCATTCGTGCGCAATGCAGATGTAAAGTATGTCATGGATTTCTGCAATTCCAACAATTGGAAGAAGTCTTTATTCTTTGTAGTATGACGCAATTGGACTTCAATATCGTCAGTACGGCGGTTGATTTGTTGCAAGTAGCGCAAGAACATAGTTGCTGTGCGATACAAGATTTGGAACAAGAAACGCGTCTTTTTGTATGTATAGAACGTAGAAATCTGATTAGAAATAAATGGATACAACACTTCAGACTCTTCTAAGCAGATAGTAATGAAGAAGTCTGGCGTCAAGAAAATACCAAGCGGTACTGTATCATACATATCGTTACCGCGGATAACCGGAATATTGATAACGATAAAGATATAGTTATCCTCTAACTCCACGTGAGAACGTTCTTCCATATCGAGAGCTGTCTTTAAAACGTCCGTTGGGATTTCCGTCAAAATATTGATAAGGGATAACTCATCGGGGTCTGGGTTCACCAAATTTACCCAAGAACCTTTTGTGGCATCTGATACAGTGCTATCGGAAACTAACTCTTCTTCTATATGTTTATACACCGTAATCATGCTATCCCTCCTTCCAACGAACTTATAGTAATCATCTAATAAATTATATACTATTTTATAGCTATTATTCAATTCAATTGTGAAAGTTTTGTGTATCTAGAACATACATATACAGTTTTATGTCTATTTATGATGTACAGATATATAGTAAAAGTATCGTAAATGTTTAATCCACGCAATAAAATAACCTCTAAGTTAGTCAGTTACTAACCTAGAGGTTATTTATATCCGCCCTAATCATTCAGATTAGGAGAATGCAATTTATTTCGTTCCTCTACAGAGCTATAAACTCTGCTTTCACCTAATTACGGCGCAAGATACGAACAGAGTTCAAGATACAAAGGATGGATACGCCAGTATCACCAAATACTGCCCACCACATGGATGCATAGCCCATGAGGCCAAGCGCCATGATAAGGATTTTAACAGCAATAGCGAATACAACGTTTTGCCATGCTACGCGCAATGTCGCTTTGGACAAGTCAAGGATATGTGCAATAGCAGTCAAGGACGGACGCATGAATACAACATCTGCCGCTTCGATAGCCGCATCAGCACCACTACCCATCGCACCACCAACATCAGCACCAGCAAGTACTGGAGCATCGTTGATGCCATCCCCTACGAACATAGTTGGACCATATTCAGAGCGAATATCTTGTACTACGGACAATTTATCTTGAGGCAACAACTGAGCACGTACAGCACTTACGCCAGTTTCTTTAGCAATGTAATTTGCACTTGCTTCAGCATCACCTGTAAGCATAACAGTTTTAATATCTTGACCATTAAGATTAGCAATCGCTTCAGCAGAGTCTGGACGAGCTTCATCGGCGATGATGATACGACCTAAGTATGTATTACCTTCTGCCACAAGAACTTCTGTGCCATATTCAGCAACCTCTGTTGGATAGCCTTGCACATTATAGCGTTCCATAAGGCGACGGTTACCAATAAGTACTTGTTGACCATCAGTCATACCCACCATACCTTCACCAGCTAACTCTTGAACGAAATCAGAAGGTTCCACTGTAAGGCCTTGATCTTTTGCTTCAGACACGATGCTTGTTGCGATTGGATGTGTAGAAACGGCTTCGATAGCTGCCGCCATGGATAACAATTGACTGGAACTTACATGAGAGCCTACAGTTTCTACGCTGTGAACTTTGAACTCACCAGATGTGATAGTACCAGTTTTATCAAGAGCTACTGCTTTCACATTAGCCAACGCCTCGATAACTCGACCACCTTTTAATAAGATACCGTGTTTAGACGCATTGCCGATACCGGAGAAGAATGCAAGTGGCACGCTAAGCACCAATGCACATGGGCAAGAAATAACGAGGAATGTTAAGGCTGTGTAGATCCATTTATGCCATTCACCAGTAATAAGGGATGGAATGATAGCTACAGCCAATGCAAGAGCTACAACGATTGGTGTGTATACGCGAGCAAAACGCGTAATGAAACGGTCGATTTTAGGTTTAGAAGATGCTGCATTTTCAACGGCATCAAGAATTTTAGTAACCATGGATTCTTCAAGAACCTTATCTACACGCATTGTAATGCGACCAGATTCGTTGATACAACCAGACATAAGTTGAGTGCCAGGTACGGCGCGAACAGGTACAGGTTCACCTGTTACAGGTGCTGTATTAACGCGTGTTTCACCTTCAAGCACTGTGCCGTCTAGAGGAATTAAATCGCCAGGACGAACTTCGATAGTCCAGCCTACTTCAACCTTTTCAGGAGCCATAACTACGATTTCACCACCGCAGTCTGTATCTACAACCCGCACCTCTTGAGGACGCATATCGACAGCGTTCATGATTTCTGTACGACTACGATCAGTTGCTTTTTCTTCGAAGAACTCACCAATACGGTAGAACAAGATAACACCTACGGCCTCAGGTAATGCATCGATAGCAATAGCACCCAATGTAGCGATAGACATCAAGAAGTTTTCATCAAATACTTCACCTTTTAGGATATTACGACCTGCGATGCGCAATACTGGGAACGCAAGAAGAATATACGCAACATAGTAAATTGGAGTCTCAATACTCTCTGGCAAGCTGATGGATGGGACAAAGGATGACAAGACTTCATAAAGCATGAATAACAAGCCTGCTACGATGACTGCAATTGTTACAGCATCACTACCACGATCCTGGTCAGGACCATGATCATCCATAGCCGCTTTAGATTTACGTTCATAATCTGCTACGGTTACGCCCTCTTCGATGGCATCACAAATGTCTTGAATGTCACGTTTAAGAGCTTCGCGGTCTTCCCAAGAGCCGGTTAATTTTAATTGATGTGTAGCAAGTGTGAAATTTGCAGTCTCTACCACATCCATTTTACGGATACGATCTTCAATTTTTGCTGCGCAGTTCGCACAGTTCAAATCTTTCAACAACAATGTTTCTTCCATGATATCTCCTTTAATAATAGTGAAAGCTTCTATCCTGTATTGTAAGTTAATAGGTAATATTTTTCTAATACTTATTAGACATATCTTGTTATATATGTTCCTAAACATTATTCATCAGATATTTTTATTTATATGAATACTCATTCATACGTTTTATTTTAATAGAAGATATACTGTATGTCAAGAAAAATTATCAAAATATATGACACTAAACATTAGTCAAATAGCCTATGCTCATCATACATGAGCATAGGCCAAATCTATGTTTCTTCACTTTACAATTTACTTTACTGAGTTTCTTTATTTGATTACTTTACCAATTACATTAGTGTTATTATTATCAACTCTTCAAAGGTTCTTATTCAAAAGGATTCTTATTCAAAAAGATTAATTTCCTTTATATCTTTAAAAGCAATGGCTACGCCCTCAATAGATAGACTATGTGCAGGTTTACCTATCGCCTCGATAGTCCCTACTAATTCCGTATAGCAATGACCTGTATAATAAAGCACTCGTACAAAATCCCCTTCCACCAAGGATTGTATAGTACGGTTTAATTCCTCTATTTGATCCTCCGATAGCTCTACACGATTCTCTTTAGGCCGTGCCACAGCTGCCAGTAATACTTCAAATCCCTTTAATGCCGCAAAGGGCATAAATTGTTTCGCCCGTTGCAAACGAGACATACGATGTTTCATTAATGTATACCTCCCCTTATGCGACTAATCTATTTTCAATTGCTGTTCTTCGTTCAATTGCCATTGTATCCATTACACTATTTATTCCCCATTATGGCCACCTACCAAGGTATTTCTAAAGCGCATTGTCCCTTCATCTTGCAAGCTAGAGGCACGTAAAATAGCGTTTTTACCGAACTGCTCCTTGATAGATAACATCGCCTCATGTACTTGCCGCTCCTTTTCCTCTTCCTCCGTCGCAAGAGAGCTAAATAAATCTACCTCCTGAGGTATAGCAGAGCGATTGACTAAATCCTCAAAGCTTACGCCTATACGTCGTATAAGTTCATTTTTATGGCAATGTTGTTCATATAATTTAATTACTGCCGTCGTTAATGCTTGCAATGAATCAGTGTACTGTTTAAGCTTTTTAGAACCTCCAGTAGAGCGCACCATATCATCTGCATAGCCAATATGAACATGAATATGATTCGTAACCCCTTTGATTTGTAAAAGCTCTAATACCAAGGACTCCACCATTTCCCGCATAGGCACGTATGCCTCTTCGTAAGTATAGTTACGCAACAAAATCTGGCTATGCGAGATAGAATGCTTAATAGGACGATACGCATGAATATCTGCAATCGTACACGGCTCACGGCCCCAAGCATGATCGATAATGAGCTCTGCATTAACACCAAATTCCTTGTACAACTTGGCCTCTGAAACCATGGTAATACCATGCAAATCATAAGCACCATACTTGTGCAAACGATTGGCTATGCCGTTACCAATCTGCCAAATGTCGGTCAAGGGCTGATGATACCAGATTTTCTCTTTAAAGAGGCTTTCATCAAGATATCCTATAAAATCAGGCGCATGTTTTGCCAGGATATCGAGAGCAATCTTGGCAAGGAACAAGTTTGTTCCAATCCCAACGGTGGCATAAATCTTGGTCGCCTCTAACACCGCATCAAGAAGCATCTGCGCTAGCTCTCGAGGCGTTTTCTTGTAGAGCGGTAAGTAAGGCGTAATATCGATAAAATACTCGTCGATAGAGTATACATGTACATCCTCAGGTGCCACATACTTGAGCAAAGTCCCGTAAATCTCAGCAGACGCCTGCATGTACCGCTTCATATGAGGCTTCACCGTCAAATACTCAATGTGCGGAGGAATCTCAAAAAGACGACTGCGATTCTTAACACCTAACTTTTTTAAAGCCGGTGAAATAGCCAATGTAATAGCCCCTTTGCCACGAGACCCATCGGCCACCACCAAAGGCGTTATAAACGGATCCAGCCCCAAATCGGCACACTCCACAGACGCGTAAAAACTCTTCAAATCAATGCACATATACATTCGATCCGTATCAGCTGAACCCATACAAACACCTCCTCAAACCGCTAAATACCTGAAGTTTATAAGAATTACAAGAACAATAATTTCTATGATTAGTATAACAAAAATACAGAGTATTTTCAAACATATGTTTGTTATTATAAAGGTAAATTTATAGAAAAATCAGAACCACCCGTAAAACGGGTGGTTTTATGATTCGCGACTACGTCGCGAACCAGTCTAAAGACAATAATAAAAGCACCTAACACTAGATATATAATCTAATGTTAGATGCCTATGTATTTAACACATTATTAAATATAGCTATTTATTTCTATCTAACAAAATCCAACATCCCCAAAAATACCCCTATTCCTAATACAATTGAAACAAGGCCATACACAATAGTTATCCTTACATTATCTATACTTACTTCTCCATTTTTTGCAAGCACACCTGTCGGACTAAATAGAACTACAGGTCCACCGATTGGTCCAAAAGGAATATAAAACTCTACACTTTCAGCAGTATGAGTCTCACCATTCAAGATATACTTAATATCATAACCATAAATATATTTATCCATACCACGAGCTAATGGTATTTCCTTTATAACTCGTGGAAGTATAGACACAATCATTACTGGAGTTCCATTGCGACGCAATACAAATCGTTTGATAATTAAATACAACCCACTAAGTATTAACCAAAGAGCCACACAACAAAAGTAAAATACAAAAAACTCCATGCCTCTAGCCATCACGCGCTCCTTTCCCAACAATACACTGAAAACTATCTAGTTCTATTATATATTGATGGGACTTATTTTGGCTAACGTAATACAAAAAGAGCACCACCTATCGAGAGGCGACTTACGTGTCGTTTGGAGCCACGAGATAGGTGGTGCTTTTTTGTAACTAAGTTGTCGAAATAAAGTCGGGCCCCATCAATATAGGCACTCCACGATAGTTTTCATTATTGTTCCGGCCCCATGTCTCGGAATTCCACGTCTCTAAATTGGGTTAATTCCCCAATGAATTGGAGTTCCACGGTGCCGACGGAACCATTACGGTGCTTACGAATGAGGACTTCTGCGTTGTCCCCTTTTTCGGAGTTTTCATCGTAATATTTATCGCGATACAAGAAGATAACGATATCCGCATCTTGTTCGAGTGAACCAGATTCACGAAGGTCAGACAGTACAGGCCGTTTATCTGGTCTGCTTTCAACACTACGAGACAATTGAGACAAGGCGATGAGCGGCACATTGAACTCACGAGCGATCAATTTGAGGTTACGAGAGATTTCAGACACCTCTTGTTGACGGTTCTCGCTGCCCTTACCGGAGTTGCGGCCTTGCATCAACTGAATATAATCGACGATAACGAGATCAAGACCATGCTCCACCTTAAGACGGCGCAATTTAGATCGCATATCTTGTACGGTAAGGCCCGGCGTATCATCAATAAATAGCTTGGATTTACTCATGCGATCCGCTGCAGCGATAACCTTTTCCCAGTCAGTAGGATCCATGTTCGCACGGCGCAATTTTTCAGAACTCACACCTGCCACGGAGGATAGAATACGACCAACGAGCTGTTCCTTGCCCATTTCTAGGGAGAAGAACGCTACCGTCTTATCGTACAACATCGTTACGTTTTGAGCGATATTCAAGGTGAAAGCCGTTTTCCCCATCGCAGGACGGGCTGCTACGAGGATGAGGTCAGATTTTTGTAGACCATTAAAGACATGGTCCACATCTTTAAAACCTGTTGGAACGCCTGTAATAGCACCATCATGCTGTTGCAATGCATTTAGTTTATCTAAGTTAGATAATACAACCTCCCCAATAGGAGCAAATGATGATTCGGACTGTGTTTGACCACTTACGTCCAATACCATTTGTTCCGCCTTGTTAAGGATAGCCGTTGGCTCATCTTCGCCAGCGTACGTCATGCCTACGATTTTATTCCCTGCATCGATAAGGCGGCGCAACTGAGCTTTCTCACTAATGATTTTCGCATGTTCCTCTACATTGTAGGACACCGATTCATTAGCCAAAGATGTAATATATGCAAGACCGCCTACCGCATCGAGACGCTTACGACGATCTAGCTCTTCACCAACAGTGATAAAGTCCGCCGTCTTGTTAGCATGAACGATTTCTAAGATAGCATCATAAATAATACGATGCGCATCGCGGTAAAAGTCTTCAGATTTTAGAATACTCGTTACCGTATCGACAACGGCACCCGAGTTGGATCCATTCGTTAATAAAGCCCCCAAAACGGCTTTTTCCGCATCTAAATTATGCGGTGGAATGCGCACATCCATGATAGTCCCCTTTATAAAACCACTAAGGATAAAAGAATTCACCATACTCAAAGAGCATGGTGAACACTATTATTCAGCTACTACGTTAACCTTGATAGTACTTGTAATTTCAGGATGAACACGAACGAGTACATCATGTACGCCTAATGTTTTCAATGGTTCTTTGATTTCGATTTTCTTTTTATCGATATCTACTTTGTATTGCGCTTTAGCTGCATCGGAAATATCTTTTGCAGTAACGGAACCGAATACACGACCTTCTTCGCCCATGCGAACTTTTACAGTTACTTCAACCTTAGTCAATTGAGCTGCCAAGATTTTAGCTTCGTCATTGGCAACAGCTTTATTGTGAGCGATGGATTCTTGCTTTTGTTTCGCATTATTTACGTTAGTTGCTGTACCTTCAAGGCCAAGACCTTTTTTAATCAATACATTACGGCCATATGCATCGCTAACTTCAACGATTTCGCCTTTTTTACCAACCTTTTTAACGTCTTCTAACAATACTACTTTCATTGTTCTTCCTCCTCTTTCTCTGCGGAATGAAGGGCTTCAAGAGCATGGTCTAAAATAGCCTTCTTCGCTTCCTCTATCGTCATACCTTGTAATTGGGCACCAGCCACAGTTCTGTGACCACCGCCACCCAAGGCTTCCATTACAACCTGTACATTTACCTTGCCTTTGGATCGAGCACTAACGCCGATACCGCCGTCATTCAAGGAATACAGTACAAAGGCTGCTTCAATATCTTCATTACTGATGAGCATGTCTGCACTTTGTGCAGCTAATGCCATCATATCCTTCAAACCTTCAGGAGCTACAGAAATAGCAATTCCTTCAGTTCGATTGGCTTCAAATACCATTTTAGCACGCAATTGAACAGAATCGAAGGTTTCAATAAATAATTGTTTAACGCGTTCAATATCTGCCCCTGCACGGCGTAAGAATGCGGCCGCTTCAAAGGTACGTGCCCCAGTTTGTTGCACAAAGTTCTTCGTATCAAGCACGATGCCCGCATAAATGCCTGTAGCTTCTGCTTTTGAAAGTTTTACACCACCACCTGCGTATTGTACAAGCTCTGTAACAAGCTCAGATGTAGATGATGCAGTTGGTTCCAAGTATGTAAGCAATGGGTTTTCTACGAAGTCCGCTGCACGACGATGATGATCGATAACGATGCGTCGTTCAGAAATTTCAAGAGCCTCTTGAGCTGCGACCATTTCTTGGCGATGTGTATCACATACAATGGTGAGCGTATTAGCATCTACCCAAGTTTTTGCCGCTTCAGGAGTAATAATATGTTCTGTCCAGAAGTCATCCTCTTTCAGAACAGTCACCATTTTATCAATGGCGCTCGTTTCCTTTGAAAGTACGATGCGTAATTCTTTACCCAAGGTACGCGCAATAGCTACAACACCGACAATGCCACCTAACGCATCATAGTCTTCACGCTTATGACCCATCACAAGGATTTTATCGGAATCAAGCATAAGCTCATGTAAAGCTTGCGATACAACACGAGCACGAACACGGGTATTCTTCTCAACACCAGCTGTATTGCCCCCAAAGAATCGGGTACTTTCACCATCCATAATACACACTTGGTCACCACCGCGACCTAATGCAATATCTAAGGCGGCGCGAGCACGACTAGAAACCTCTTTTACAGAGCCTACGTTCTCGCTAATCCCGATAGAAATCGTTGCAGGCACTTGACGGGGTGAAGGCAATTTACGGATTCTCTCAAGGATTTTAAACCCATCTTCCTCCATCGCATGAAGTGCACCACGAGAAATAGCAAAGGTATACATATCATCTTGGAAGTTACGAATGAAGCCTTCTTGTCTATCAATTTCATCCATAATAATGTTATTAATATCTGTCCAAACGCTAGTATACTCGCGGTCACTAAGACCTTTTGTCAATTCTTCGAGATTATCGATTTGAATCATGCCCCACACAGGCTGATTTTCTTCGGCTTTAATACGGGCCTTTTCTAAGTCTGTAATATTCTTAAAGTAAAGAGCCATTACTGCATGCTCTGCCAATTCATCTTCACTATGAATATCTGGTCGTGCATCACGAGGATCAATGAATTTGTAAATAATTTGGAAATACTTATCTCCATACTGTTCCGTCATAAATCCAGATTTTCCCCAGATTTTATCAATACGGAAGCCAGGCATAAGAGCAGACATTTTTTGAAGTTTATTCCAATCTACCTTAACCCAGTCTGCAAAGACACTATTATTCCATACGAGGGTACCTTGTTTATTAACAAGAGCAATCCCCATTGGCAAGTTTTGTAAAGCAAAGTTCGAAGCTTGTGTGACGTTTTTCATCATCGCCCCAAACTGTTCCCTTGCTAAACGACGCCGGTTATGAAGGGTGTTATAATTAACCAAATACGCCGCTACCACGATAATTAAAGCTAGAATTGCAATGGCCCAATTTAGATAGGCCAACAATAATAACAATAATACGATAACGGTAATAATGGTAATTTCTAAACCTTCCCATTTCCGCTGAAAGGATTTCATAACGGCCTCCTTTCTATTACTATTGACGCGCTTTGTAACGTGTCCGTAAATCTAAAAACATATCTATGACACCAAATATGGCTAGTGCTTGACCAAAGAAAAAGGCATACACACCTAGCAGTATCCACTTCAATTTATTACTCATGCGGTAACTACTCATCAAATCTGCTAAAGCTGCAAAACCATGAATAGAACACATAGAGCTACCAAGGAGTAATACATTAGTACTAATGGCTATGACCCAGGAAGAGTCCATATTGATATGCGGCGTACCATATATACCAATAATACCTAAAGCGTATAGCCCTGCACTCCAGACAGGCATCTTCCATTCTTCAATTGGTAAAAATCGAGGTATGGAGATACGTAATCTTTTACCTAGCCATATAGATATCTGAATAGTTATATAACTGTATGATACTGCAGCTATAGCTACAGCTACAAAAAACGCATCCTTCAAACCAGTAGCAAGCTTATCTACATTTTTCACAAATAAATCAGCTTGTTCCTGTGTGATATTAGGATTCGTCTGTAATGCTTGATCAGCAATCATACGAGCTTGCTCAGTCATCTGTGTATCTATCATTGATAGAGTAATACCAGATACATATACTTGTGCCATTAAAGTTACTAATACAGCAACAAACATAGCAATACTAGGGAGTAGTAGTCGTTTAATCGTCCCTAAAGAAAGACGGTTACCTTCTCCTACCCCTACACCTACCGCAGCAAATAAGCCAACAGGTATACCATTCCATGGTCCAAACAAAACTACCGCTAAGAAAGTAGTAACAACAGCTGCCGATATACTATACTTGCGACCCCATTTTGTTCCAATTATGCCAATGGCTGCAGGTGTAACAAAAAATGATAAAAAAGCGAAAGCTGGTAAATACACACTAATAGCACTAAGGATGACACCTATAGCACTAACAAATCCTGTTTCTACCATCGCTCTTGTATTTGTTTGTTTCATAAATCTCCATTCTATATAAGAAGATAGATTAATTGGTATCTTTTAATTATAACAGTTTAAAAAGGTAACTTCAAATACCCTATATAGTAGACAAATGCGATGACACCGCTATTTATAGTAGATTTTATAGGTCCTTTTTAAAATGTTAAAAGTACCACACCATAGGGTGCGGTACTTTTGTTTATTATATGTGATTATACGTCTTGAATAATCGGCAAGATCATAGGACGACGGCGAGTTTTATCGTAGAAGAATTTACCCAACGCGTCGCGTACGTTTTGCTTAATAGTAGTCCAATCTTTAATGCGTTGTACTTCACAATCTTCAAGAACTTGTTCTACCCTACGTTCTGCAGCAAGCATGAGCTCTTCTGCATCTCGTACGTATACGAAGCCACGAGATACGAGGTCTGGACCAGCTACGATTGTACCAGAAGCTTTATCCATCGCCATTACAACGATAACCATACCTTCTTGTGCCAATTGTTGACGGTCACGGATAACGATGTTACCTACATCGCCAACGCCAAGGCCATCAACGAAGATAGCACCAGCTTGTACACGGCCACCTTTACGGCCACCATCTTTATCAAATTCAAAGATTTGACCATTGTCGCCGATAAGGACTTTCTTAGGATCTACGCCCATAGCAACGCCAAGTTCACCATGACGGCGCAACATGCGGTACTCACCATGAACTGGAATGAAGTATTCTGGGCGAACAAGGTTGAGCATCGTTTTAAGCTCTTCTTGGCTCGCATGACCAGATACGTGGATACCACGATCTTTACCATATACAACGTGACAACCTAATCGGAGCAAGTTATCGATAGTTCTACCTACAGCACCTTCGTTACCTGGAATTGGTGTAGCAGAGATGATAACTGTATCATTCGGCGCCAACTCTACAGTGCGGTGGTTGCTTGTAGCCATACGGGACAAGCCTGCCATCGGTTCACCTTGAGAACCCGTTGTTAAGATCATGATTTGGTCATCTGTGTAGTTGTGCATTACATCTACGTCGATGATTGTATTTGGTGGAATGTTCAAGTAACCGCGTTCTTGAGCGATTTCTGTAACATTTACCATACTGCGGCCCATAACGACAACCTTACGGTTGAACATAACTGCCGCATCAATAGCTTGTTGGATACGAGATACGTTAGATGCAAATGTAGCTAACACAACGCGGCCTTTTGCTTCTCCAACAGCTTGTTTAATAGCAGGACCTACGGAGCTTTCAGAGCCTGTAGTACCTGGTTTTTCTACATTTGTAGAGTCGGACATCAACGCCAATACGCCTTTATTGCCGAGCTCAGCAAATTTGTGCATATCCATCAAACGGCCATCAACTGGCGTTTGGTCGATTTTAAAGTCCCCTGTGTGAAGTACAGTACCGATTGGTGTATCAAAGTACACAGCGCAGGAGTCAGGAATGGAGTGGTTTGTTTGGATAAAGCCAACCTTAACTTGACCAATTTGCACTTCATCGCCTGCAGCAATAGTACGAAGACATTTTGGAGATACCTTATGCTCTTTGAATTTGCCTTCAATCAAACCACAAACGAGATTTGTTGCATATACTGGGCAGTTAATTTCTTTCATAAGGTATGCCAAGGAACCAATATGGTCCTCGTGACCATGGGTAATTACGACAGCTTTCACGCGATCCTTATTCTCGATGATATAGCTCATATCAGGAATAACGATATCTACGCCAAGCATATCTTCGCTAGGGAACGCAAGACCAGAGTCGAGAACGATGATTTCGTCCTCATATTGGAAGATGGTCATGTTTTTACCGATTTCACCAAGACCGCCAAGAGGGATGATTTGGAATTTACCCTTATTAGCGCCATTTGGTGTACGACCTACTAATTCCACAGGAGCCTCTTGATTGTTGCGGTTTGTGGAGCGATTATTTGGACGGTTGTTATTACGGTTTTGACTATTGCGACCATTGTTAGAGCGCGTATTACGCGTATTTTCACTACGTTCACCACGTGGTGCACGAGTTTGACGAGGTTTACGTTCTGTACGTTCTTGACCTTCACCTTGCTCAGCATTGCGACGTGTATTTGTACGGCGTGTCGTATTAGTACGACCACCATTTGCATTTGTACGAGTATTTGTACGGCGTTGGCGTGTTGTGCCTTCACCTTCACCAGCTGCATGTTGACGAGTACGACCCTCGCCAGCAGGGCGGCGTGTATTAGTACGGCGGCGAGTCTGTTTATGTTCGCCTTCAGCCGCAGCTGTACGAGTAGCAGGTTTTGCTACTGTTGGTTCTGCTTTCACTTGTGCAGTAACCTGATTATCTGTTGTATTCACAGTTCCTCCTAAAATTTTGTTCATTATTTTATTTAACATAGTTTCTTTTCTCACCTATCACTTGAATTGATCTATGCTATGGAGGCCACACAAAGAAAAAGGCGCTAAAATACTAGCGTCTCGTCAAATAGGCGCAAAAATGCGCTATCAATTTTTGCCGTTCCTAGTGTTGTTGTGACCATTTGCCATAGCAAATGAGTATATTGCCATCATTAGATATGTCAGCCGCGACGGGTACGTTCTCTTCGTTCCTATCCAATGGGTCTTGCAATATAATCCGATCGATTTTGATGAAAGCCTCGCTTTCATACGTTATGTCTATTGTAACATAAAAATAGCGTTAACAAAAGAGGGTAGCCCCCATGTTAACGCTACTTAGATATATCACATTCTATTTGTCATCATCGGGCATAGTTTTGTAAAACCCTTCGATACGCCACGCGCCATTCTCTTCAATGACAGAAATATAGCGTTTCATCGGCGTTGATTCTACAACACCGGCACCAACCTTTGTGGTTTGTAGGTTTGCATCAAAGACAATGCGCTTCAAATCCCCTGTGCGACTCACCCTTGTAACACCCAGGGATACTACATCCACCTTTGGCGCTTGTTTCATAGATGCTAGCCATTTTTGTTTTTCTGTCGGGTTTGTACTAGCTTGGCTCATGATATAGGTGAAAGCCTTATCATAATCCTTGTTATTTACGGCATCAAAATAATTTTGCACAGAAGCTCGCGCTGCTTCCGCACTGCCTTCACCAACGATAGAGTTTGTAAGCCATCCGTCAGGGAATACTTCATTAGCTGGGCCCATCGCACGTAAAGATGCGCCAAACACACAGATTACTATAACAAGTATTCCCACTAGAAGACGTGTTGTTAAAGCACTACTCGTAGGAGATACCTTCATAATAGATGCCAAGCGCTTATCTATGACGATATGTTGCAATGCGCTGCCATATTGATTATCCTGTGGCTGTCCTTTTACACATAACAAACCTAATAAGATCAAAGGCCCTACAAAAGGAATAAGAAACAACAACAAGGTAGCGCTGCTTTTACCTGTATCATGGAGGCGTCGTACAGATAACGCAGCCAAAGGCATCAAGGATACTAAGCTGAGTATGGCAACGATAAGACCTGCTAATCCGATTAGATATGGACCCGTATGGAATATTGCTGTTAAGCCATAAAATACTGCTAGCAAGCCGACAATAGCAATATGCCACAACAATAGAAACTGGAAAAACTCTCTACGAGAGGCACGCCCATCCGTATCCATGAACTTTTTCCCCATTACATAAAGAAACGTATCTTTATAACTCATTTGGTAATGGGCGAAAGGATAGATTACATCGCCTTCTGGTACGATACGCTCCACCTCTGTTGCCACTGTATACTGCCCACAGGTAGGGCAAAACATAGCCGCCTCATCACAATAATGACGGCAAGCATCACAATACCGTTTCATAAACTTCTCTCCGAAACTCTCAATCTTTTATTATTTTAATTATCTCAATTACTTATTATTTTAATAATCTCAATCACCTATTATTTTAAATAGGTATCTACCGCCTCAGCAAATCCTTGTCGATAGAGATTAGCTCCACCATTTGCAGGATGCCGCAAACCAATGGCAGATAGACCAAATTTGCCCATCGTATCGGCAGACTTTTGCCCTACGGCGAGCACAAGAGGATCTGCACCACCGAGCTCAAGATGTAAATCTAACAAGCGTTTTGTATACCCCCAACCTAGTTGTTGCTCTTTATCCGTAGGTGTGCGGTTAGTCAATGGATTTCCATCCTTATGTGGATGGAAGGGGAATATGTTCCACAGCAATGTGTCATAAGGATCGATGCCCTTTTCAACAATAGCACTCCACACCACAGTGTCAGTAGGTTCATTAAAACCATCCTTTTGCTGTGTTCCTTTTAATAAAGAGCTAGTAGGTGAACTAGTACGTTCCAACTGAATAGTCGTGATATCCTTTGCACGAATGGTTTTATGCTTATCTAGTAGCATTCTTTCACAAGTAATAGCAATACCTGTAAAGCGCCCCCCTTGGTATCCTACTGCCTCTGCCACTACAAAGACCTTAGCTCGACCCAAGCGCGGCAATAAATAAGCGACCAAATTATCTCGACGCACACGAGCCGCATCAAAGCCCTCTACGACAATCTCTAATTCAGGATTAACCTCACCCCAAGGATTATGGACAAGACTACCCGAATACTGGGAGAGCCAATCTACAAAACTGCGCACCTTCTCTACGCGCTCTATATCAAAAGTTGCTATATATTCATCAATAGACAAGGTCTTCTCTAACTCAAATAAAGACATACAGCCTCCAATTTAAATTTTATACGTTATTACCGATATATATCTACTATACATGATAATTACACGAATTGCATAAGAAATATATAGTTATATGTACTACAATCAAGATGTCACCACTCCGTTCTGGGGAAACAGGTACAGAAAGGAGGTGCACCAGTGAAAGATATTCTTATAATCCTTCTAGTTCCTATCGTGGTAAATGTGACCAGCTATCTCATTTGCAAGTGGTTAGATAGGAAATTTCATGGTGATTAACCCCGTTAGCTTAGACGACCATAAGCAATAAAAAACTCCCTCAAGTATTTCGCGGTTCTTGAGGGAGTTTTTTTGTGCTAACAGTGAATTCTTACAATCCTTCAGCTACTTATAGTATACATTATTTTAGGATTTTGTCCATTGTAAAACACCCAAGAGAGTATAAACTCTTGGGTGTTTATTTTGAGATGTATATAACTGATATATAAAACTAAATATAGAACTCGATTTTGTCTTCTTTTGCTAGTTGGAATTGTTCGAAGATGTGGTTCCGAATGTTAACAAAGTTCGGTGATGTACGGTCAGTTCTGTCGATGATGTTTACAGGGATGATAGTTTGTACACGACCTGGATTTGCCGCTAGTACTACGACGCGGTCCGCAAGGACTACGGCTTCTTCAATATCGTGGGTAACAAATACAACCGTCTTACCTTCTTCGCGGCAGATACGAGAGATTTCGTCTTGCAAGTTGATGCGTGTCAACGCATCAAGGGCGCCTAGTGGCTCATCCATAAAGATAATATCTGGATCCACCGCTAGTGCACGGGCAATGGATACACGTTGTTGCATGCCCCCAGATAGTTCTGCAGGATAGCGATTGCGAGCATGATCGAGGCCTACCATTTTAACGTATTTATCGATGATAGCAGGACGCTCTTCTTTAGGCACCTTTTTACTTTCAAGGCCTAGCTCAATATTGCTTTCCACCGTACGCCATGGCAACAAGCCATAATTTTGGAATACCGTTACATATCTGAGTTGAGGCGCTTTCACCTCTTCACCGTCGATAGTAATGGAACCAGATGTAACGAGCTCAAAGCCCGCCATAGCGTTTAATAGCGTACTTTTACCGGAACCAGAAGGGCCTAGGAGGCAAATAAACTCGCCCTTTTCAATATCTAGATTAATATCTTCAAGAATGGTGAGTGGTTCCCCATCTTTCATAAATTCCTTGTGTGCATTGCGCACCGAAATGTAACCCATGAGGCCACCTCCTATTTCTCAATACCCCAACGTTTGTAAATCCATTTTTCGATGAGGGATACGCCCCAATCGAGTAAAAGCCCAACGAAACCGATGGTCAAAATGGCTACCATCAAAAGATCGTTACGCAAGTTATTTCTCATATCGATGATGAGGAAGCCAAGACCTGTTTGAGAACCTACCATTTCACCGGTTACAAGAAAGATCCACGCCGTACCAAGGGCGATGTGAAGACCAGATGCAATGCCCGGGAATACAGCAGGCAACACGATTTTAAATAACAGTTCAGGCTGTTTAATTCCAAAGTTGCGCGCTACCTTGATATATACAGGGTCGATATTTTGGATAGCAGATACTGTGGATAACAACACAGGGAAGAACGCTGCAATAAAAATGATTACGATAGCTGGTGCTTGACCGATACCGAAGAAGAGAACGATAAACGGCAACCACGCCACAGGAGAAATTGGTCGAATGACTTGAACGATTGGATTGATGTAGTTCCAAATCCCCTTATACCACCCCAAGATAAGGCCGAAGAATACGCCAGCCACAACGGAAATGATGTAACCGATAAAGAAACGCACTAAACTATCTGCAATATCTTTAAAAAGAACACCGTCGCCTATAAGTTCTCCAAATCCGAGTAATACCTTATATGGCGTTGGAAATAGCGCTTCATTAAAACCGCCGAGTCGAACGATCAACTCCCAAATTAGCCAAGCTGCGATAAATGAACCTGGCACATATGTATATTTCTTCATGGTCCCCCTCCTATGGTAACAATGATGTATCTACAAACTCTGAATAGGTCGGCACTTTTTTGATTAAATCAATATGTGTCATGTGATGCACAAGCGCATTATAACGGTCCTCTGTAAGGGCTAAATCTTTAAACCCAATCACTTTGAGGGAACGTTCAATAACTGAGTCATTAAACTTCATGTACTTTGAGGAAATCTCCTCTTGTGCCTTTGGATGCTCGTCTAAATATGTACCTGCATCGAGATAGGCTTTTGTGAAAGCTTTTGCCAAGTCATGATGTTCATCGACGAATTGACCATTAAACACAAGAGCACAGCAAATATTATCATGCCAGAGATGGTCAGGATCTTCGAAGACCTTCCCAGTTCCCATTTCAAGGGCTAGAGAGCCAAATGGTTCGGCTACACTATACCCAGCAATTTGACCTACCGATAGAGCAGATGGCATTTCTGGAGGGCTCATTTCTACGATTTGTACATCTTTTTCAGAAAGACCCGCTTCTTCAAGCATGCAATCCACGAGAATTTTTTGAGTAGATTGTTTATGAGGGATAGCAAAGGATTTGCCTTTTAAGTCTTGAACGGAGTTAATATCCTTATTGACGATAATAATATTACCCTCTGTATGACCAAGTGCAGCAGCACGGACATCAATGCCTTGTTCACGAGCCTTTACACCAAGTTCAACAAGAACAGCTGCGGCATCTACCTTACCAGTATTTAACGCATCCATAAGCTCTGGCCAAGACCCATATTTAACAAGCTCTACATGAACAGGACCATCTGCCGTTTCCAGCTCTTTTGTAGCAAATACTGGTAATGCATGGGTAATTGGTAAATAGGCTACGCGTACAGTCTTTAATTCTTGTGCCGTCTTTGGTTTATGGTGTTCATGATAACCATAGGCTATGCAGCCAATAACCAAGAGAACCACTCCGATGATTAGATACCATGTCTTCTTCATAACTTCCCCTCTTTCTACCTCACAACAAGGGGCGTTTTTGACACATGTCATTTTTCACACTTTTCTAAAACCTAGATGAAGTCTGGTTTTAAAACACCTTGTCTTCTAAACTTATTTATACCCTACTATATCAATATGTATTAATTATGTCAATAAAACACAGTAATATTGTAGGTATTATTATTTAGGTACGAAATACATCAATATAGACCAAGTAAATCCAAATAAATATAGTAGTCTATCACTAAACAAAAAAGCAGGTAGTATCCATTGGATACTACCTGCTACTAGCTTTAATATTTTCAGCTTTAATGTTTTTCACTTATTGTTAGATTGTATGTGAAGATTCACTTAAAACAGTGTCTTTTTATTTAGTATATATACTTCCGCTGTACCAGCTTCACTAGACTCAGATACATTTGGATAGATAGTAGACTGACGGAAGTGCTTGATTTCACCTTTTGGAACGATAAGCATTAGAGGTTTACCAGAGGCGATTATCTTGTTAAATTCCTCTTCATTAACTTGTTCCATAAGATATTTCTTTGACCACTCGGCACTGCGTTTTTTAATTTTATCTCGATCATCCCAGCGACTTTCATCACCATTGATTTTAATAATCTTATGACCTGTATAGTATACAGCGGATGTACTGTACCCGTTGTAGTAATAGATATCCCCATCATAGGAGTCTACCACAGGCACTACATCGATATTACTACGCTGTTTTACAAATGGTTCTAACCCTTCTACCACAACAATGGAAGAAATAACCATCGTACCTAGGACAATGACACTAACAAGACGATACCCTTTCTTCGTATACCATGCGTGGAATAAAAGGAGTACGGCTACGGCCGCCACAACATAGAGCAAGAAGTAGAAGCCCCATGGAGCAAAGAATGATCCCGCTACATAAGCAATCCATAAGAGTAAGGTAGGTCCCATAATGACCCATTTAACAGCTCTAGATTTACCTTTACGTATAATCTTCATAACGCCCATAGCGCCGATGGCACTAAAGGGAACTAAGCTCACGAATGTATATAAAGGATATTTTGTAGCCATTAAGGTGTAGAACAAAACGACCCCAACACCCCAAGTCATGTTATAGATAAAGGCTGTATGACGCTGTTTAAAACCATCAATCATACCGTAAATAACAGCACCAGTCCACGGCAAAGAAGCACCTAGGAAGATGGCGATATAATACCACCACACATTATCTTCAGGATGTTCAGATTGTGTGGCCCGTGTTACATTGTGAAGCCCTAAGAAGCCATTGATAAAATCTTGACCGTGAACGCTGTACATATACACATACCACGGCAAGCAGACTACACAAAAGGCAAGAATGCCACGCCAATCAAAGATAGCTTTCACCATCGACCAAGAACGATTGATACCGGCAAAAACGAGTAAAATCATACCAGGCAAAACGAGTGCTACAGGCCCCTTTGTGAGCACCCCGAGGGCTGCAAAGATATAGGCCACAATCATAGCATGTGGTTTCTGTTCCACCATCCCCTTATAGGAATAAATCATGACCATGATCGTCGTATAAAGTAGCACCATATCCGTAATAACGCCATGAGCTACGGTCCAGAACATGAGGGATGTACCAAGAACACCGGCCGCAATTAAGCCGAGGGCCCACTTGCCGCTCATAGTACGCGTCGATTGATACATAGTCGCTACAGATAAAGCGCCAAAGATAGCACTGGGTAAACGAACCACCCAATCGGCAATACCAAAGATTTTAAATCCAAGGGCAATGAGCCAATAAATCATAATCGGTTTATCGTACCAATAGGTGCCGTAAATTTGAGGTGACAACCAATCTCCGGAGAGAACCATTTCCTTAGCAGTTAACGCATAGTTAGATTCCACAGGATCCGTAACAGGCAACATATTATTGCCAAACAGATAAAAAACAAGCCATACAATAAATACGACTGGAGTTAATCGTGAAAGTTTCATAAGGGCCTCCTTATCGGCGATTGCGATAGTATTTAAAGCCCAATACAGCCGCTATAATAACGAATACAACAATCATAACAATCAAGAATTCATGATTGTATTGGATAAGATCCTTCCAATTTTCACCGAGTACTTTACCCAGGTAAACAAGAAGGATTGTCCAAGGAATCGTGCCTAGTACAGTCCAAATGACAAAATGCCACATTGGATAACGAGCCATGCCAGCTGGGAAAGAAATAAATGTACGAACACCTGGCAACAAACGGCCAAAGAACACCGCGGCACCACCATACTTATTAAACAACTTTTCAGCGAGTTCAAATTTATGTTCATTAAAGAATATGTATTTGCCATATTTCAAAAGAAGTGGACGTCCGCCATGCTCACCCATCCAGTAGGATAAGATAGAGCCTACAATCCCTGCTAAAATACCTACAACCATAGTCGTATGTAAATCAAATATGCCCTGAGCAATCAGATATCCAGCAAAACCTAAGACGATTTCACTAGGAATAGGAATGTTAGCATTTTCCAAAACCATTGCAATAAACATGGCTCCATAGCCATACGTTTCCATAAATGAAATGATATATTCCACTGTTTTACCCCTTTTTAATTCCCATACGGGTCCATTATGCACAAATTTTTGGGCATAGTATTTTCATCATTACCATACCTATTCGGTATACCTTATATTTTACCATAATAAAAAGGCCCTCACCACAGGTGAAAGCCTTTTTACCATTTAACTGTATACGATTATTGCAATTCAGTAGTTTGAGTTGTTACTTCACGAGCCGTAGTAAATGCCGCTAGTTCTGCATCACCAGAACCAAGGATTACTTTGTTCGCTACTAGCGCGTTAGCCGCTGTTTTAGCATCTTGTAAAGTAATTCCAGCACGAGGAGCACTAATTGTGACTGATGTGCTTTTACCACCGACCGTAGAAAATGTAAGATATACAACGCGTTTTTCCGCCATGTGGGCGCCTCCTTTCACGTTTCATAAACAAGTTCTCGAATTTAGATAGAATAGGATGATTTCTGTAACTCTGCAATTCTGTAATTACACAAATTACACTTAGATTAAATATATCTATCTACGATTCATATCAATAAGGATGGGAATGTGAGGGTTTGCAATCTTTATATCCTGTTACGACTATGGGAGGATATAAAAACTAGCAATAAGAATGTGTTTGGATCACTTAAAAAACGAATAGATAAGATTCAATTAATGTCCTAAGGATACTTCATTGACGCGGACCACGTCGGACAAGCTGTGGTCATACAAGGCTGCCAGCGCATTCCCAACAGTTTTTACATTATCGTCGGACGCTTCTTCTGCAACACGAGTATAGGTTACGTCTTTGTACTTCGGCGCATCTTCGGTACCGATGTTAAAACGCAACACCAATTTAGTGCGTTTAATGTTAGCCATCGTATCACCTCCTTTCACCCTCTTATATTCCTGAGGTCCTCCTTCGACAACCCCCTCTAAAGTAATTGCAGTAATCATTGTGAAAGTCAGAGAACAACAACTTTAAATCTATACTTCTTACAGTATTTATATAAATCTAACAAACAATATAGGAGCATACACGCTATAAACTTGTCATAAATACAGAAAAAGACCCTTACAAATCATTAGCTATACAAATATAACTAACAACCGTAAAGGTCTACATAAGCCCATAAAAGGCAATGAAAATCTATAAAGTACTATAAACCATTATTAAGGTTCGTACTCAATAGATAAATACTATTCAGTTTTCAAGGCTAGCATAAAGTCATTTGCTTTTACAGCTGCTTCAGTATCTACAAAGTGTAGTGGGTTTAATAAGCGACAGAATTTAAAGAGATATTCACGTTTACGTAAAATTTCTTTTACATGTAACACCGTATCGCGCGCCGTACGAGCCGAACTATAGCCATTCATCATAGCGTATAGGTAAGAAATCGGTAGGTTGTCCTCACGCAAATAGCTATGCACAAAGATGAGTAAATCCCAACCTTGCGGTGTAAATTCAGGCCAACGACGACCATTTTCCCAATCTAATAAAGTAACCTTATCAGTATCTGGATCATAGGTGATATCTCGCATGGCAGGACGGCCATGGGACAAACCATAGTCATGAAGTTGTCCCAATGTTTTACCAAAGCTATAGAAAATATGAGTGACCATATCTTGTAAGCTATCATCATCAGGATGTTGCGCTGGCAATTCACTATAATAGGTTAATGTTTTACCAGACCCTTCTGTAACGAAATAATGCTCTCTGAAACCAGCAATCACTGGCGCTACAGGCAACTGAGTATTTACGAAGGAAATTTTATAAAACTCATAATCAAAAGAAGCTCTAGGAGCTGGTTTAATCCAACTAGAGCGGTGATTACTGATATCTTGTTTTACATAATAGGTTTTATCATTAAACTCTACAGAAAAAACACGATGGTCTTTCTCTTCATCGATTATGCGATCAATATATTCTAATAACATATCATTCATTATAGCCTCCCTGTGTATAACACTCTACAACACTAGTGTCCCTCAGGCATATATTTCAAAAAAAATATAATATAACAATTTACCCTTCTATTGTTATATTCCTCGAAATATATAATATTAAATAATTTATGAGTAATAGCATATTAGCTATTACTCATTTAAGTGTATACAATTAATGTATTTATTATACTACAATTATCATCTCATATCAAAGAGAATTCACTTCACCAATATAGATAAACACTGTATTATCGGCAAACTCTTCATGTTAATCTCAAATAACCTACCTTGGTTTTAACCCACAAAAGAAAAACCCCCTAGCCTAAGCTAGGGGGTTCTTCTGGTAATTATGATAATAGGTTTAGATTTAAGACAATACGAGGACCAACTGAGGTCATGTCTAAATCAAACGAATTAACCAACGAATTTAGTCACTGCTGCAGTATCAGTTAAGTGACGTTTAGGCATGCCCATTTCTTCAGGGGAAATGCCAAGAGCAAGACCCACTAATTGGGACATGTGCAAGATTGGCATATCTTTGCCACCGCCAACAACTTCTTTTGCTTCTTTTTGGAACATATCAAGTTGCATTTGGCAAAGTGGGCAAGGAGTTACTACGCAATCTGCGCCTTCTGTAGCTGCATCTTTGTTGATGGAGCCAGTCATTTGCATTACGGAATCATGTGCAGGGTATACAGCATGGAAACCGCAGCAATCAAGTTTACGGGAGAAGTCGATTGGTGTAGCACCGATAGCAGAGATCAAATCTGCTAAGGATGTAGGCATTTGATAATCTTCGAAGCCCAATTCGGTTTGAGGACGAAGAATATGGCAACCATAGTATTCAGCTACACGTAAACCAGTTAAAGGTTTAACAACTTTAGCTTTCAATTTGTCCAAACCGTAATCGCGGATCAATACCCATAAGAAATGAGTGATATCAGTTGTACCGCGGTATTGTTTACCGATTTGAGCTAATTTTTTGTTAACTTCGTTCTTTTCTTTTTCGTTTTTATCAAGCTCGTTTTTAGCTTCACGAAGCATCAAAGTACAAGTGTTACATACAGTTAAAAGGTTCAAACCTTTTTCTTCTGCCAATGCAATGTTACGAGCATTTGTAGCAAGTGTAATTTCTGGAGCGATGTCTTGAACGTGGGACGCGCCGCAGCAAGTCCAGCCGTCAAGCTCTTCCAACTCGATGCCTAATTTTTTAGCTACAGCAACTGTTGCTAAGTAGTCTTCTTTGGCAGCGCTTTCAAGAACGCAACCTGGGAAAAATGCGTATTTCATTATTTGCTTACCTCCTCAGCTGCTTTCATAAGTCTGCGAACACCATCAATACCATTTACAGGTTTTTGAGGTACTACAAGTTCGAATGGATTGATTTTGCTGTGTTTCCACAAACGTAAAGCATAGAATGCTTGTTTAGCGGAATCAACAACACCATCAGATTTCAAGCTCATAGAAACTTCTTTCAAGCGACCAGTTTTGTAGAGATCGTCTTTGAAAGCAACTGCATGGCGAACGCCTTTGCTGTTAGTAAGACCAGCTTTTGTAGCTTCTTTACGCAAGTTGGAAATATCTTGAGCAGGTTTTAAGTGTTTAGGACAACGGGAGATACAGTTCATGCAGTGAACGCATTTCCAAAGACCATTGTCATAAGCAGGTTGAATGTGAGCCATAGGTGCATCATCACGGCTATCCAATACGAAACGGTTAGCTTTTGTGAATACATATGGTTCTAAGAAGTCATCTTGACGTGCAGTCAATTTGTTACATTCAGATGCGCAGCAACCACAAAGGATACATTCTGTACCAGCAACGAATTTTTTGAAGTCAGCTGGAGTTTGGCGAACGATTTTGTCACCTTCGTTGAATTCTGCTTTAAGGAAGATCCAAGGAGCAACTGTTTTCAAACGATCAACTTTTGCTTCCCAGTCAACAACTAAGTCGCGGATAACGCGGAAGTTACCGATTGGTGCAATTGTCAATTCATCAGTACCATAACGTTCTGTTAATTCGTCGATTTTAGCTTCGCAACCAAGCATTGCTTCGCCATTTACGCGAATGGAGCAAGCGCCACAAACTGCGG